>Ga0116151_10004076_pt1 | contig 12886 bp, 7 predicted proteins | sample AD_UKC117_MetaG_FD_89893 | JGI IMG/M metagenome (GOLD analysis project Ga0116151, IMG submission 89893) | Active sludge microbial communities of municipal wastewater-treating anaerobic digesters from Hong Kong - AD_UKC117_MetaG | ecosystem: Engineered > Bioreactor > Anaerobic > Digestate... | reverse complement strand
TTTTGCGTTCGCTGACCCATTCCGTTTGCATCTGCCATTCGGAGGAACCCGCCTGCGCTTCGTTTGCCGCGGAACGCATGCTTGAAACCAGGCGCCAGTCGTCCGCCGTTACGGTCAGTTCTTTTCCCAGCCGCTCCCATACGACGTCCAGGGTGTATCCGCGGTCGGAACAAAAGGCTGCAAGCGCCGCAGTGCGCGCTTTCCTGGCGCGCTGCACGGTGAGCAGAATCGTCCCGGCGATCGCCGCCGCAGCGACTACCGCCAGCAAGGAAACCGCAAGATCGGACATGCCGCTATCCTCCCAGCAGGTTTTCATTGAACGCAAACAGCGTTTCGTTGATTTCAAAAATATTATATTTTTCCTGGCGGATAAAATACTCCACGATCCGATCAAACCTGCCGGCGGGAGAAAGCGCATATCCCGCGCAGGCAAGCAGATCGGCGGTTTGGCCGGAATTCAGCCGCAACGCGACGGCAAACGCAAGCGCCGTGTTTTTACCGGGGCAATAATTCGGATCGCTTCGGATTCTGAAAAACAACCTGCGGTCCACATTGGCGCGCCGATACACCCGCGGTTCGCTTAAATTTTGTTCGCCGGCCAGCCGCAGCAGCCGTTCTGCGAAGCGTTCGTCCGCGTCGGCGGCCGGGGCGCCCGCCGCTGCCGGCGGTTCCCGGAAACGGACATCATAATCATCGAGATACGCGGAGACCGCCCGGTACAGCGCTTCGTTCGGTCGATAGGACTCCGCGCCGAAGATCACCAGACAGACGCGCATATCGTTTTCCAGCACGAACGAGCCGATCGCCGAAACCGCAACGGAAAACGCCTGATCCCTGGGATATCCGAAAATGCCGGAGGAGATCAGCGGAAACGCGACCGATTCCAGGCCGCGCTCCTTCGCAAGCTCCAGCGATCTGATATAGCAGGAACGAAGCAGCGCTTCCTCGCCGCGTCCGCCGCCCCGCCATACCGGGCCGACGGTATGGATGATATACTTCGCCGGAAGATTGCATCCGCCCGTAACGACGGCCTCCCCCACGCCGCAGCGGCCGATGCGGTCGCATTCCTCCTGCAGCCGATCCGCGCCGGCCGCGGCAAAGATCGCGCCGCAGACGCCGCCGCCCTGGCGCAGCATCCCGTTTGCGGCGTTGACAATCGCGTCGACATACATTTTTGTGATATCGCTCCGTATGATCTCCAGCGGCATAGAATCGTCCCTTCGTGCATTGCTCCGGCTTATTCTAACTATATCATAAGCGGCTCCCGTTTTCTGCCTTTTTTCGTCCTTCCCGCGGCAATTCGTTTTCGGAGCGCGGTCCGCATCGGCCTGCCTTCCGAGCCGCCCGCCGGGCGGCCTGTTTCGATCCGCACGCTGCTGTTCCCTTTTCAAAACAGCGAAAGAAACCGGCCACGGACGAATGGCGGGCGGAGCCTGCGTTTCCGCCGGATTGTTCCGGTTCCATGAACGGGCCGGAAAGCGATGCGATCGGCGGTTCCATTCGCTGCCGAAGAGACAGAAGACGAAAGCGAACGACCCCGCCCTGCATTCGGAACGGGGCCGTTTTTTACGTTGGAGCACGCCGGAGAACAGCAGTCTCTGACGCAGGGACCGCACGTTTCGGCGGGCTGCGTTTCGGATCGGCCGGCGGAGATCCGGTTTTTCCGCCGCAAAGCGCCGCAATGCTTCGCGCGCGTTTCCCGCCGCGACTGACGAACCCCCGTAGATGACGTCGGCAACGCGGCCGGAAGCGGTCACGCCGCCCTTACAGCATGCTCGATCCCGCCGTGACCGCCCATGTGCCGAACAGCGCGAGCATCACGGAACCGACGTAAACGCGCCCCGTCTTCCGGAATGCAAAGGTCGAAAGGAAGAAGAGCAGGATAAACTGCGGAATGATCACGATCAGGAACGAGATGAACGGTCCGCCGAACGTGGAGGTAAGCAGCAGGTCCATCCCCGGCCCGATTCCCGCAAAGTACGGGATGTACTCCACAAGGCAGACAAGCAGCAGACCGCCGATCATCACAAGGCTGCTCTTGAGCCACCAGACCAGCTGCGTCGCGGCGGGATGCCGGAGCTCCCGCTGACGCATCTGCCCGTAGAGCTTCGCGCCGCCGTTGATGAGGAAGAACACCAGATAGAACGGCAGGTAGAGCAGGAACTGCCAGAACCGCTCGAGCGTAAAGGGCTTGAGCACCGGCCAGATGAACCGGAAGTCCAGCGAGAACGCTCGCGTGAACACCTCGGCGTACGCATATACGCTCGCGACGAGCACCACAGCGAGCAGCGCAGACTTTCCGATGATTCCCCAGGGCAGGCGGCTCGGCGCGTCCTCCACGGCGAGGCCGAGATCGTAGAGCGTCACGCCCGCGCGTTTGCCCGCCCCGCGCCTGAACCAGCGCCGCAGCATGAAGAACGCTATCAGCGCGAGGAAGAGAAACCATGTGATCACGCCGTCGCCAATGGTCATGCGAAACACGTTCTCGGGCAGCGGCACAAGGCCGTGGCCGAGCTGCGTCAAAAACGGATACGACAGCCCGCTGATCAGAATCGCCGTCAGCGCCGCCTTCCACCACTTCTTCTTCGGAAGCAGCGTCTCCTTGCGGTGCGGCATCGGCGCCGCGCAGGGCGCGAAGAATTTTGTCTTCAGCAACAGCAGCAGCAGCGGTAGCGTGGAGGCCAGCGCGGCAAGAAGGCTGACGAATTTCATCGTCTCGCACAGCAGCGCCGTCTGGTCATAGGAATCGATCGGCGCGGTCTGATCGAAGGCCTCGAAGAACCAGTCCATGGTGGTTGCGATCGCATGCGCGTTGATCGTCACGAGCCGGTGGTTCGCGTTGGTCACCAGCTCCATCCTGCGCGCGCTGCCGTCCTCAAACGAGCCGTAGGTCGTATCCCATTCGATCGGCTCGCTCTGACCCGCAAACTCGCCGTATCGTAGCTCGGTGTTGACCAGATCGTCCGGCACGGATTTCGTGTAATCGAGGAAACACGTAAACTCGTCGTACCGCGCCTGCAGCAGGAGCACGTTGTTGAACGAGATGCTTTCGCTGTCGTAATACGACTTCGGGAAAAGCTGTCCGCACTGCAGTACGATGGCCTTGTGGTTCGGAAACGTCGCGGCAACGCTCCAGCTCGACCAGGTGCCCATCGAGTGCCCCGTTACGCCGAGGTTATCCGCGTCCACAAACGCCAGCGAGCCAAGGAAGGCGTACATCTCCCGCCCGCCCATGGACGTATCTCCAAGCGTATCCCCCGGCACGTCGGCGAGGTTTGTGAAGAAATCGTTCGTATTGAAGTTCATCATCAACAGGAACCGTTCCGGGCCGTTGACGATCTTGTCCCAGTTTGGCAGCTTATGGTGCGTATACCCCCGCGCAAGCATGCCGACGCTCGTGCCGCCGTGCCCGTAGGAATCGATGGCAAGCGCGACAATGCCGCGCCGCGCCAGCTCGAGCGCGTACGCGGCGGAAGTGTCCTTGTCGTTCTGATACCCGTGCATCAGAAGGACGGCCGGCGCGGGGTTCTCCTCGGTCGCCGTCACGGGACGGGAGAGCTTGTAGGTGATGCTCCCTCCGTCCACTTCAAGCGAACCGGTCGTCACCTCGATGTTGCCGTAGTCCGTCTGCAGGGCGTATGCAAAGGTCATGCTGCCCAGCATGACGGCGATGCAGCAGATCCATGCGATGAGAGGCAGGCTGGGTTTGCGTTTCATAGATCGAATCCCCCCGTGTGAAATGATCGGCGTTTCGGTTCAGCCGTCTGATATGATTGCAGAATGGGATAACAGAGTAAGAATCGTTCGGGTAAGAATCGCTCGGATCCGTGCCGGAGCGGCAGACCGGGTTAGCGGCGCGAACGCGCTTTGCCGAAGAGTTCGGTGAGTTTGGAGATGCCCTCCTCCATGATCACGTCCACCGCCGCTTTCGCGCGCGCGCCGTCGCGCGCAACGAGCGCGTCGAGCAGTTGCTCGTGCTGGGAAACCGAAAGGCGCATGCGCGCGGGCGTCGTGAAATACCGCGAAACGTAAAAGCGCACCACCTCGCCGAAGGACTGGAAGATCATGGCGTAGACGATGTTGCCGGAGGCGGCCATGAGCACGCGGTGAAAGCGGAAGTTCGCATCCGAAAACCGGTCGGGATCGGCGGCCGTTCGCATCTCGCCGAGGATGGACGAAAGGCGCGCGAGGTCCTCCTCGGAAGCATGCTCCGCCGCGAGGCGGGCGCATTCGCCCTCGAGCATCCGGCGCGTTTCCAGCATGCTGGAAAACAGCTCCGCGCCCGTATCCTCCCCCGCGCCGCGCGTCATGAGCGAAAGCAGCATCTGCGGCGTGCTTTCGTTTTTATAGTCCGCCACAAACGTGCCCTGCCGCGGCACAATGCGCAGAAAGCCCATGCTTTCCAGATCGAGTATCGCGAGGTTGACGAGGCTACGGCTCACGCCGAGCTCCAGCGCAAGCTCCCGTTCGGGCGGAAGCCGCTCGCCGATGGCAAGTTCGCCGGAAAAGATGCGGTTCTCGATTTCGCGCGTCACCTGCGCGCGGATGCTCTCGGGCTGAAATTTTCCGACGGCGTGCTTCATGTCTTTTTGTTCTCCGTTCTCCGCCAGGCTCCGTATCTGGCTTGGCCACTGGTCAAATCATACTACGCGGTCCCTGTGTTTCGCAACCGCTTTTTCATAAATTATTCGTAGATTCAACAGATATCCGGCTTTCCGGTCCGGTCGGCGGCCATGCCGCGCCGCAGGTTTCGCAGCCCGTCTTTCCCGCCGTCCGCAGGCGGGAACTTCCGCTTTCCATGCGGAACGCGACAGGCTGTCAAAAAAGTCCTTTTACAGGGGTTTCACCCCTGCACCCCACCCAAGGGACACGTCCCTTGGGAATCCCTGACCCCGCAAGCGCCCCCAGGGCGCTTGCGAAAATAGGTTCTTAGGGCCATTACGGCCCTGAGCGGCGGTTTGGAGGCGGAGTCTCCAACGTCCCCCCTTTATCGACAGACTGCCGCGTTCCATATGGAACGCAATCTTCTTTACAAAACGCCCTTGCCGGCCCTCGCCGGCAACGCGGCGGATATGGTACAATAAGGGCGGTTTCAACAGCAATTCAGCCAGCGGGATCTGCAACAGACAAAAACCGAATCGGGGGGAGTATTGCGCAATGGATGTGAAAAAACTGATTTCCCTTATGACGCTTGAGGAGAAGGCTGGGCTCTGTTCGGGACTGGATTTCTGGCATACGAAGCCGGTCGAACGGCTCGGCATTCCGTCCGTCATGGTCAGCGACGGCCCGCACGGGCTCAGAAAGCAGCGGGACGACGCCGATCGGTCCGGCGTGAACGACAGCATCAGCGCCGTCTGCTTTCCCGCCGGCTGCGCGGCCGCGGCTTCGTTCGACCGCTCGCTGTTTTGGCGGCTCGGAACGGCGCTCGGCGAGGAATGTCAGGCGGAACAGATCGCCGTGGTGCTCGGCCCGGCGATCAACATCAAGCGCTCGCCGCTCTGCGGGCGGAACTTCGAGTATCTTTCCGAGGACCCGTATCTTGCCGGTGAAACGGCGGCCGCCTATACGCAGGCGGTGCAGGCGCAGGGCGTGGGCGTGAGCGTGAAGCATTTTGCTGCGAACAATCAGGAATACCGCCGCATGTCGTCCAGCTCGGACGCGGACGAGCGCACGCTGCGCGAAATCTATCTTGCGGCGTTCGAGACCGTCGTGCGCAAGGCAAAACCTTGGACCGTCATGTGCTCGTACAACCGCATCAACGGCGTGTTCGCGTCGGAGAACCGGTGGCTGCTGACCGACGTGCTGCGAGACGAATGGGGCTTCGACGGGTATGTGATGTCCGACTGGGGCGCGGTCGCCGACCGCGTCCGGGGCATCGAGGCGGGCCTCGATCTTGAAATGCCATCCTCCGGCGGCGGAAACGACCGAAAGATCGTCGAAGCCGTCAGAAGCGGGAAGCTGGACGAAAAGCTCGTCGATCTGGCCTGCGAGCGCATCCTGACGGTCAGCCACCGCTATCTGGAACATGCACAGCCCGATGCAGCATGGGACAGGGACGCGCACGACCGTCTTTCCGGAGAACTGGCCGAGGAATGCATGGTGCTGCTCAAAAACGACGGCGGCGTCCTGCCACTGAAAAAGGGCGAGCCGGTCGCCTTGATCGGCGAGTTCGCCGAGAAGCCGCGCATTCAGGGCGGCGGCAGTTCGCATATCAACTGCACCAAGATCACCGGCGCGCTCGAGGCGGCCGCGGAGATCCCGAACATCGTCTACGCGCGCGGTTACGACGCCGGGAACGACTCGTCCACGGATGAAATGACCGCCGACGCGGTGGCCGCGGCGAGGGATGCGCGGGTCGCCGTGGTGTTCGCGGGCCTTCCGGACGCATACGAGTCCGAGGGATACGACCGCGCGCATATGCGCCTGCCGGAATGCCAGAACCGGCTCATCGAAACGATCGCCGCGGTCAATCCGAACACCGTCGTGGTGCTGCATAACGGTTCGCCCGTGGAGATGCCGTGGCTTTCTTCCGTGCGGGGAGTGCTCGAAGCATACCTCGGCGGACAGGCGGCGGGCCGCGCGGCGGTCCGCATCCTCTACGGCGATGCGAACCCGAGCGGCAGGCTCGCGGAAACCTTCCCGCTTCGCCTCGAGGACAATCCTTCCTACCTGTTTTTCGGCGGCGACAGGGAGCGGACGGAATACCGCGAGGGCGTGTTCGTCGGCTACCGGTACTACGACAAGAAGCGCATGGACGTGCTCTTCCCGTTCGGCTACGGGCTCAGCTACACGACGTTCGCATTCTCCAACCTGACCGTGAGCGCAGACGAGCTCACGGACAACGAAACGCTCGCCGTGACCGTTGACGTGACCAACACGGGAACGCGGCCCGGCAAAGAGGTCGTGCAACTCTACGTCGCCGATCTGGAAAGCACGCCGATCCGGCCGGTGCGCGAGCTCAAGGGTTTTGAAAAGGTCGCGCTGGAACCCGGCGAAACGAAAACCGTCGCGTTCCGGCTCGACAGGCGCGCGTTTGCTTACTACGATGAGCAGCGGCACGCCTGGCGCGTGGAAACCGGCGGATTCGCAATTCAGATCGGGCGTTCCAGCCGGGACATCGCGCTGGAGAAGACCGTCGTCGTGCGCGCGACGGACGAGACGGCGGAACCGTTCACGAGGGATTCGATCTTCCTCGATATCATGGAGAACCCGGCCGCGCGGCAGAAGGCGGAGGGATTCCTTATGCGCATCGCGGACACGCTGCTTGCGGGGGACGAAAACGCGAGCGGGGCGGCCAGAAGCGCGATCTCGCCGGATATGATGAAGGCGATGCTCGGCTATATGCCGCTTCGGTCGATGCTCAGCTTTGGCGCCGGCTCCGTTACGGAGGAGAATCTGGCGGAACTGCTCCGGCTGCTCAACGGCTGAACGCACGAAACGGCGGCTTAGGTTCAATCCTCCGCCGCCATTTCGTCTGTCAACAAAGTCCCGGTCAAATCGCTGCGTCAATTTGACAATGTAAAAATGAAAGTTTAACCGAACAATCCGTTAAAGCCAGCGGCGTGCACGGTGGTTTTGACACGCTTCATGCAGCAAAACCGACAGTCGGCGCAGCCGGCCGAGGCCGATCCTGCATGCAAATTCCCGCCGCAGCGGCTTCCATCGAAAAACCTTGGTTTTTCGATGGCCCAAATGGCGGCGGAGGGCCGCTTCGGGCTTCAGAACCGGAACGCCACCTTGAAATCGCCGGATTTGCCGCTCGCGTAATCAAACGCTTTCTGCCAGTCGTCCAGCGGCAGGATGCGGCTGACCACGCCCTCCGTCTTCAGCGTGCCGCTGCGGATCTGCTCGATCACATACGGAAACGCATAGGGGGAAAGGTGCGAGCCGCGCACGTCCAGTTCCTTCCTGTCTCCGATGATCGACCAGTCCAGCGTCGTTGGCGCATTGAACACCGAAAACTCGACGAACACACCGAGCTTTCGGATCAGCCGCATTCCCTGGATCACCGACGCCGGATTCCCGGTCGCCTCGATATAGACGTCGCAGCCGTATCCGTCCGTCAGCTTCAGGATCTCTTTTTCGATGTCCGTCGCGCCGGGATTCCAAGCGAAATCCGCGCCGAATTCCTTCGCTTTCGCCAGGCGGTTCTCCTGCATGTCCAGCGAGATCAGAACTTTGGGACGCAGCGTTTTTGCATACGTGATCATGCCGAGTCCAAGCGTGCCCGCGCCGGATATGACGACGACGTCGTTTTCCGTGATCGTTCCGCGGTCCACTGCGTGCTTCGAACAGCCGTAGGGCTCGATGAGCAGCGCCCTCTCCAGCGGCAGATCCTCCGGCACGCGTGAAATCACGGCGTTTTTTGTGCGGATTCGGACGTATTCGGCCATGCCCCCGCAGTAGTCCCTGAAAAAGCCGTACATCCTGTGCGGCTGGCACATCCAGTACCGCCCCTCTTTGCAGAAGCGGCATTCCCCGCACGGCGCGATCTGGTCGCACGTGATCCGTTCGTTCATCGCATATCCCTCGACAGAATTGCCCATCGCCGCGATATGCCCCAGGAACTCATGACCCGGGATGAACGGGGGCTCGACCCACGACGGCTGCATTTCGTCGCCCCAGAACATCGCCGCGCCGTGCCGGCATTTCAGATCTCCTGCGCAGATGCCGCACCCTTCGGTTTTGATCAGAATATCGTCCGGTCCGCATTCCGGCACCGGCCAATCCTGTTCCAGGCGATAATCCGTCGGGCTGTACGCCACCAACGCTTTCATTGTTTTCGGAAGAGCACCTTTCATTTTCTCACCCTCATTCTGATTGATCGGACTCCTTTTTCTCGCTGCGATGCGCCTGCGCCTTCTCCCGCTGCCTGCCGGTATTTGCCGCCGGTATCCGTTCGCCCGGCCCGTATGCCCATTGCGGTCGGTCCAATAAACCGGGACATGCGCAGGAATGCGCATGTCCCTTCGTTTCCCGCCTTGCAGAGAACGGATCCCGTCCTCCGTCGAGTTCGTTACAGGAAGTATGCCACTGCGCGCTGGCAGGCGACCATCAGCCAGGTGGTCCACATCATGGCGGTCAGAACGCCCGCATAGATGCTGTTCGTTCTGTTCGTCAGATAGCAGTTCAGCGCATTTGCAACAAGGAACGAGAGGAACATTGTCGTAATGCCGTTGCTGCCGAGCAGCCAGTACATATCCACGAAGAAGACGTCGCGGTGGAGCGTGTAGAGGCAGGCCATCAGGACGCCCCGCAGAACGAGCAGGCCGACAACGCCGATCAGTCCGCCCAGCGCAACGGAGCCGATCATGCCGCGGACATTGTTGCGATCACCGTTGTTCATGTTGACGCTTCTGGCCGCCAGACTGCCGAAGACGTAGTAGGGGATCTGGCAGAAGAAGAACATCAGGTAGATAAACCATCTGTGCTTCTCAATCGGGTTGATCGAGAACGCGATGATGTGAATGTTGGAATTCGTTACCGCCTTCATTGCCAGGAAGATCACATAGGCGGATCCCATGACGATCACGGCAAACAGCAGCGCTTTGAGCACATATCCAAAGTGGAAGCCGTTCGATACAGAATCTGTTGAAAAACCATAGTTTCTCATGCTGCCGTTATGTTTTTTGCCATATACGAAATGGTAGATGAGGAAGAAAATCAGGTAGGCCGTGGCCGTGATGATGGACCATCCCATCCACAGGCCGTACTCTTTGGATTTCAGCGTGATAAACCATGTGAATTTCGTATACAGGCCGGACGTAACCATAAATCGGAACGTCGCCACCGGCAGCACGATCAGAACGGCCAGCGCAATCCACCACTGCCACGACTTCTTGCGGAACCCGACCAGCGGCAATTCCGGAAGCTCCATCTTGCGGAAATAGGCAGACTTGAACAGCGCCGTCACGATGAGGAAGATATAGCTTGCCAGGCAGAGGTACAGCAGCGCCGAAGCAATATGCTCGAATTGCCAGACCTGATTCGTGGCCGCGATGTAGTTCGGCATCGCATACACGCTGTCGACCAGGTTGATGAAGTCCGTCTGCGTCTCCCGGTCGATCGGGTAGTACATATGCGCGCAGTGTTCCGTAACGACCATTCTGCCGGTCTTTGCCGTCCAGTCGCCGTAGCGCTGGTCCACGACGAGCGTTTCGTCCTCGGTCAGACCGAAGATATCCTTCAGCTTCTGCGCCTGGAATACATCGTTGATGGTTCCGGAATTGGTGGTCCTTGCAATACAGGAATCGTCCCATTCGCTGACAATCAGCGCAAAGTTGAAATCATATCCAAGCTCCGCATTGCCGTACATATCGTAGCCGATGTTGATCTGCAGCAGGACCTGATCCGGGTGATTCTGCGCGATGCTCATCGCAAGGTTGGCGCCCGCGGAATGTCCCGCCGTAATCATATTATCCCGGTCAACGAAATCCCAGGAGTTGATCATGTTGTAGATCGCGGTTGCGCCGCTGTTGTCGGACGCGCTGATTTCGGATTCCACAGCGCCGCTTGCATCCCACGCTACGACGACGTACCCCCTGCGCGACATCTCGATGCAGTAGGAAGACTGCACGCTGATTCCGTCGCTGCCGCCGTGCGCATACATTATGACGGGGGCGGGGTTATCCGCCGTCGCGGTCTTGGGAATATACGCCTTGTACTTCACCGTGTCCCCGCATTCGTTCAGCACGACGCCGCTCTTGACCGTTACTTTCCCGAGGCTCGTATCAGTCAGAACGCTCATGCTGCAAGCCACTATTGTGACGATGACCGTGATGATCAGCCATGTCACGATCGGTTTCCGCTTTTTCATAATTTGCCTCCATCCTCATATTAATCAATGCACATCAAGCGCTCGCTTCATGTCCACCAATTTCATTGTCTCCTGAACTCAAATCCTTCAGTGTACGTAGCTGTTGTCCAGAAACACACGTTTCAGCTCCAGGTATGCGTTGGGCTCATACGTCACGATGACGCAGATCACGTTTTTGTTCTGCACCGCTTCGCCGTATTCCAGGTCGCAGGTGCCGTCCGAATTGGATGTAAAGTTGAGATCCCCCTGAATGACCGACAATGCCTCCGAGGCTGCGTCGGAGCTTGCAAATTCAAGAAATACGATCACCCCCCTGGCGTAGTCCACGCCCTTTAAGTTCAGAAACGAATCATAGTAAATTCCCTCTTCAATGGTTACGTCGTCCGTAATGTCGAACGAATCCGAATAGATATTGTTGGTGATATACTTCATCTTGTCGGGATCGTCGTTGTCGAACACAATCGTCGATCTGATGTGATCGCTGATCTCGCCGCCAACGCCCACCATGGATTGGTTGTAAACCACGCTCTCGCCGATTTTCTCCAGCGACATGCGCAGCGTATCGGATTTGCAGCCCGACAGCAGGCAGGCTGCCGCCAGGAGCAGCGCTGTCGCCGCATACAGCTTCTTTTTCATAAATTTCCTCCCTCGCTCTGTTTCATGCCATACTTACGAATCCGAATCCCATACAAACGCTTCCAGCCGATCACGCTCCCGTGCCTGCGGTGTGAATCAACGCCGTCTGCGCTTCGGCCAGGTGTGCGGCATCTTCTCCCCCCTACTGTAATTTCCATGCGATATCGGCAAGGAACAGCTGCTGCTTGATCCCTTCGACCGTCGTATCTTTTGTAATATGAACAAATTCGATTCTCATCATTTCGGCCCAGTCGGCAAGCATTTGAGCGCTTGCGGCATAGCTGAGCACCGTGTGATGCGCGCCGCCCGCCAGAATCCACAGCTTCACGCCGGTGCGCAGGTCCGGCGCGCCTTTCCACATCACCCTGGCAACGGGCAGATTGGGCATATCGAAAATCGGCTTTACGCAGGTAATATCCTGCACGATCATCCGGAACCTTCCGCCCATATCGAGCAGCGCCGCAACAACGGCGCCGCCGGGTTTTCCCTCGAACACAAGCCGCGCCGGGTCCTCACGCTCGCCGATGCTGAGCGGATGGACCTCGATCCTTGGTTTCTCCGCCGCAACCGACGGGCACACTTCAAGCATGTGCGCGCCGAGGGAGTATTCCCGGCCCTTTTCAAGATTGTATGTGTAATCCTCCATGAACGTCGTTCCGCCTTCCATGCCCTGCGTCATGGTCTTGATGATGCGGGTCATGGCCGCCGTTTTCCAGTCGCCTTCGCCGCCGTAGCCATACCCCTTTGCCATCAGGTGCTGACTCGCAAGGCCCGGCAGCTGCTTCATCCCGTACAAATCCTGAAACGTATTGGAGTATGCGCCGGCCTGCTCGCGGGAGAGGATCTTCTCCATGGCGATTTCTTCGCGCGCCTGGTAGCGCACGGTTTCGATGCGATCCGTCTTAAGCTCGTACTCATCCTCGTATTCCTGAACAAGCGCGTCGATTTCGTCCTCCGTAACGGCCGGCATCGTTTCGGCCAGCTCGCCGACCGGCCAGGTGTTCACCTGCCAGCCGAGCTTGATCTGCGCTTCGACCTTGTCGCCCTCCGTAACGGCAACATCGCGCATATTGTCTCCGAAGCGGACGACGCGAAGATGCCTGCTTTCCTTATATCCGACTGCGCTGCGCATCCAGCAACCGAGCTCGGAGAGAACGTCCTCGTCCTGCCAGTATCCCATGATCACCTTTCTAGGCAGGCGCATCCGCGCGCCGATAAACCCGTGCTCGCGGTCTCCGTGCGCGGATTGATTGAGATTCATGAAATCCATGTCGATTTCCGTGTTGGGAATCACGCGGTTATACTGTGTGGCGAAATGACACCATGGTTTCTGCAGGAGCGCAAGTCCGTTGATCCACATCTTGCTCGGGCTGAACGTATGCATCCAGGTGACGACGCCGCAGCAGGTGTCGCTGCCGTTTGCCTCCTTGATCA
>Ga0116151_10004068_pt1 | contig 12898 bp, 10 predicted proteins | sample AD_UKC117_MetaG_FD_89893 | JGI IMG/M metagenome (GOLD analysis project Ga0116151, IMG submission 89893) | Active sludge microbial communities of municipal wastewater-treating anaerobic digesters from Hong Kong - AD_UKC117_MetaG | ecosystem: Engineered > Bioreactor > Anaerobic > Digestate... | reverse complement strand
TGTCGAGCGCAACGGGAAAATGCGTTTTGCCTATCTCTTCGTGTATCATGATGGCCGCGTTTATTTTCTGGCGGATTCCGAACCACCCGAGTCACCGGCCTATTCTCCTCCCGGGCAGGAGTATGACGGGTATTCCGAGCAGGATTTTAACCGGCTGCGACAAGGAGAATCGATTATCACCCCGCTGGTGAAGGATCAATGGGGAACATGGGTCACGGTTACCGTTCCGGTCATCAATCCGCACAGCGGACAGACGCTGGCCGCTTTTGGCATTGATTATCCGGCTTGGCAATGGTATGCCGAACCTTTGCTCAATACAGGATATGCGGCGGCCCTGGTGATCGGGCTTTTGTTGGCATTTAACGCCTATTACCGCAAAACCGTCAGCAACGAACTTCTCCGTCAGGAACGGGACAAGCTGGCGGTGATGACCCGCAAACTGGGTGAGAGTGAAGAACTGTTCCGCCGGGTTTTTGAAAAAGCGCCGATCGGCATCGCAATTGTCAGCGACTTTCGTTTTATCTCGGTGATGAATCAGCAGTTTGAGCAGATTCTCGGCCGCTCCTTTACGGAATTGGCTGCCCTCAATTGGAAGGAAATGACCCATCCCGACGATTTGCCGCAAGACCTGGCACTGTTTGCGCAGTTTAAAGCCGGGCAAAACGATGGTTATGAGATGGACAAAAGATTCATCAAACCGGATGGCAAGGCGGTATGGGTAAAAATGATCATTGCCCCGCTGACTTTTGACGAGCAGGGTCTGGTGCGGGAGTATTTGTGCCTGCTCGAAGATATCACTGAACGCTATCGGATGATCAGGGAACTGCAGGAAAGTGAACGCAGCCTGCTGTATACCAACGCGCATGATTATTTGACCGGACTCTACAATCGTCGCTATTTTGAAGCGGAGAAGCTGCGTCTGGATCGCGCTGAAAACCTGCCTTTATCGGTCATTATCGCGGATATCAACGGCTTGAAACTGATCAACGATGCCCTGGGCCATGAGATTGGGGACCAGCTGATTCGGGAAACGGCCCGGGTTATGGCGGCCTGCTGCCGGGAGGGTGATATGCTGGCGCGTACCGGCGGGGACGAGTTCACCATTCTCATGCCGAACACCAGCCGGGAAGAGGCCCAGGCCCTGTTCAAGCAAATCGAATCGGCATTCCGGGACGAGTTCCGCATCCAGGAAGAGAATTATATGAGCGTCTCCCTGGGGTTCGATACCAAAGAATCTTGGTCAGAGGATATCAACCAGGTCATCAAGTCGGCTGAAGACATCATGTACCGGCGTAAGCTGCTGGAACACAAGAGTTCCCATGGTTCCATCATTGCCGCCATGAAATCCACCATGTTCAACATCAGTCACGAAACCGAGGCGCATGCCAACCGGCTGTTGGAAATGTCACGCCGGATTGGGGCCAGGCTGCAGCTTTCCAATGATGAGATGGGCAAACTGGAATTGCTGGCGACGCTGCATGACATCGGCAAGCTGGGGATAGATCGACGGGTTTTGAACAAAGAAACACCCTTGAACGAAGAAGAGTGGAAGGAAATGCGCAAACACCCGGAAATCGGCTTTCGCATTGCCATGTCCACCCATGAATTGATGCCCATCGCAGAATATATCCTCAGTCATCATGAGCGCTGGGACGGGTCGGGTTATCCGCAAGGTCTGGCCGGGGAGAACATCCCGCTGCTGTCCCGCATTTTGTCGGTCATTGACGCCTATGATGCCATGACCTCTGACCGGGTTTACCGTCATGCCGTCTCCCGGGAGGAGGCGCTGGAGGAACTGAAACAATTCGCCGGCACGCAATTTGATCCCCGCATCGTGGAGATTTTTATCAACGCATCGTGCGGCTAAGATTCACGTCCGGTGTTTCTGTGCAGCCAAGGAAAAAGGCTGGGCAAGCAAGGTCGGAGGAAATAAAAATGATAAAGTGTCCAGAGAAGGTTTGCTCCGGACACTTTTTTTGTTGCCAGGCAGGTGTTATCATCCGTCCATGATGCCGGGTGACTGTACAACCAGCCAACCGACCAGCCAAACGATGCGACAAAACGGCCCGCTAACGGTGCAACGATTGATCATGCCGTCCGCCAACCGCCAGACCACCCGGCAGTTAAATGCTCAGCCCACGGGACGGCAGGTGTGCAGGACGGTTAAATCAAATCCCGGCGGCGGGCTTCAAAGCGCAGCTCATCCCGGAAATCGGGGTGGGCCACATTGATAATGTTTTTTACCCGCTGTCTGACCGACTGGCCTTTGATTTTGGCCGGACCGTATTCGGTGACGACATAATCCGCGCAGGAGCGGGGGGTGGTGATGATGCCCCCGGGGGTGATCTGCGGGGAAATCTTGGAAACAGGCTGGCCGTTGTTGCTGCGCGGGTAGGCTACGGCTGGCGTGGCGATGATGGAAACCCCGCCTTTGGATTGAAAAGCTCCATCCACAAAGTCGAGTTGTCCGCCGGGATGGGTATACTGTTTGTAACCCATGGATTCCGAGCAGATTTGGCCGGTGAGATCGACCTGCAGACAAGCGTTGATGGAGACCATGTTGTCGTTCTTGCCGATGATATGCGGGTTGTTGACAAAATTGACGGGGTGGAATTCCACTCCCGGATTATCATCGATCCAGTCATAGAGTTTTTTGGTGCCCATGGCAAAGGTAAAGATGGAACGATACGGCATAAAGGTTTTGCGGCGATTGGTCACCACTTCATTTTCCCACAGATCGATCATGTTGTCGCAGGCCATTTCCGAATGAATGCCCAGGTCGCGAACATGGGTTTCCAGAAAAGCCAGGGCCACCGCATTGGGGATACTGCCGATGCCCAGCTGCAGGGTGGAACCGTCCTTGACGAATTCCGCGCAGTAATGGCCGATGGTGTTTTCCTCCGGGGACAGGGGCCCGGATTCCGGCAACACTGCCAGATCCTGATCCTGTTCCACAATGGCATCGACTTCGGAGATGTGGATGTAGTTGAGACCCCGGCTGCGGGGAACCTGCTGGTTGACCTGGGCCAGCACGGTATAGCGGTCGTCCCCGGCGCGGCGTTTGCGGGCCGCATTCTGGGCAATGGCCACGGTGGTATCTGCGCCCAGCCCCAGACAGAAATAGCCGTGTTGGTCCATGGGGGTTACGTTGAGCATGGCAACATGCATCGGCCGGAAGTTTTCATTGGTATAAATCTTGGGCATTTCATGAAAACGAATAGGAGATATGGTGAAGTCACCGCAGACGACTTTGTCCCGACTGGCGGAAGGATAGCCGCAATCCACCCGGATGTTGGTGTCGCGGTCGAGTTTATGCCAGGTGTTGTGGGGATGAATATCGACGATATGATTGATGGTGATATCCTCGACTTCGGGTTCCCGGTCCACCAGGGCATTGACCAGCGCCAGCGGGACGGGCACGGCAATTCCGATCCACACTTCGGTATGGTTTTTGACCAGTTTGACGGCCTCCTCGGCTGACATCAGTTTCTTTTTGTACATTTCCTGCAAATTCAATTAATCCACCCCTTGAAAAAATATTTTTAATTCATCATGGTTTCGCCATTGGCATGCGCCACCTGATGAATATCTTCCGGATGAAAAATACAAGGCTGGTTTGGCATTGACAATGCAACCTTGATTTCGTTGTAGAAACCTGTTTTTAAGGGTTGGCTGGCCACGCTGCACAGCATTGAAAGCTGCGCTGTTATAGGAAATATGCTGGCCCGAATAGGAAAAAATAATTTTGTGTGCGCCATGCAACAGTATTATTATATCTTATCTTGATAATATGTTACCATAGGCAATAAAGGAGGAATGAACGTGCGTTTCTGGCTGACGGCGGGATTTGTATTGATTTTGGATCGTTTCAGCAAGGGGTGGATTATGCAGAATATGAATGTCGGAGACGGTCAGGCCATCATGGGTGACCTCGTTTATCTTCGCTATATACATAATGAAGGGGCGGCTTTTGGCCTCATGCAGGGCGGCGGACTATTATTTGTGGTGATCGCGGCGGTGGTCATTGCGGGAGCGGTTTATTTCCTGTTTAAATACCATCTGCCGCCCATGGCCCAGTATGCTTTGGGGCTGATTACCGGCGGAGCGCTGGGAAATTTAATCGACCGGGTGATGTACGGTTCGGTAGTTGACTTTATCAGTGTGGGCTGGTTTCCGGTTTTTAATCTGGCGGATTGCGGCATCGTCTGCGGCGGGACTTTGCTGGTGCTGTGGCTGTATCTGCTGGAAACCGGCCAAAAAACCGAGTAAATTCACATAATCTTCACAATCAGGTTGTATCATGTAAGCGGATGAATATGCCATTTTAAGTGATAAAGGCAGGGTTTTTGATGACCAAAAAAGTTCTCCTGGCGGATGATGAAGACCGCATGCGCAAACTGCTGAGCGATTTTTTGAAACGGGAAGGCTATGCCATCCTGGAAGCGGCCAACGGCAAGGAAGCGCTGGACATTTTTCAGCAGACCGACGATCTCAGTCTGTTGATCCTGGATGTGATGATGCCCTTGATGGACGGCTGGGAAGTCTGCCGGGAAGTGCGTAAAACGTCGCGGATACCGATCATCATGCTGACCGCTCGTGACCAGGAAGCCGACGAATTGATGGGTTTTGAACTGGGCGCGGATGAATATATCAGCAAACCGTTCAGCCCGCCTATTTTGATTGCCCGGGTCAATGCCCTGCTGCGGCGTACCGAAGGAAAGAACTATCCGCCCCGCACCATCGGAGGACTGGTCATCGATGAAAACGCCCATTATGTTTATGTCAACGGGGAAGTCATCGATCTGACCCCCAAGGAATTTGAACTGCTGGTTTATCTGGCCGACCATGAAGGGCGGGCGCTGAACCGTGACCAGATCGTCAATGCGGTCTGGAGTTATGACTTTTACGGTGACATGCGCACGGTGGACGTCCATATCAAGAATCTGCGCCTGAAACTGGGCGAAATGGGCGATTGTATTCAAACCGTGCGCGGCATCGGCTATCGATTTGAGGGCAGAAAATGATCAAATCCGTACAAACCCGTTTGTTCCTGTTGATCAGCCTGCTGGTGACCTGTTTTGTGCTCTTGTCCCTGCTGGTCAACAGCAACTATCTGGAACAATACTATATGAACCACAAGAAAAGCCAGCTGCTGCAGAACGCCCGGCAGATTGAAGCCATTTACCAGGGGGAGCCGGACGACATCATCCTGGAGATGGAAAGACTGCAAAGTCAATCTGCCCTGAGTATGATTATTTTGGATGAAGCATTCGTCCTGAAATATCCTGTTTATGGACAGCGGCCCAGCCTGGGCGGCCTGCCCGTACCCCGTCTGGATGGCCGGCTGGAAGCGGGTCTGGACTACATCAGAAACAACCGCGCGGTGCTCGAGCAACATGACGTTTTCGCGTTGATCGAAGATGACCGCCTGTCGATTGACTTCCTGAACTTGTTTACCCGCCTGGACAACGGAGACTATCTGGTCCTGGCGACCCCCTTGTCCGCCATTCGGGAGAGCGCTGCCATTGCCAACCGCTTCTTCTTTTTCAGCGGCCTTGTCACCATCCTGATCGGTTTGCTGGCGGCCTTTTTCTTTGCCCGGCGTTTCACCCGTCCCATCCGCGGACTCAATCAGATTGCCCAGAAAATGTCGCAGCTGGACTTCAGCGAAAAATATCCCGTCACCAGCCAGGACGAGATCGGCGAACTGGGCCACAGCATCAACTCCCTGTCAGATCAGCTGGGCAAGGCCATCAGCGAACTGACCAGAGCCAATCGCAAGCTGCAGGCCGATATTGAGTATGAACGCAGTCTGGATGAAATGCGCAAGGAATTTGTCTCCAGCGTCTCGCATGAATTAAAAACCCCCATCGCCCTCATCCAGGGCTATGCCGAAGGCTTGAAGCTCAACGTCAACGAGGACGAAGTGAGCAAAGACTTCTATTGTGATGTCATAACCGATGAAGCCCACAAGATGAACTTGATGGTGCGCGATTTGCTCGATTTGTCCCAGTACGAGTCAGGGACCTTCAAGATTGAACGCAGGGTGTTTGATATGTTCGATTTGCTCGCCCGGGTGATCAGCAAATATCAGCCTATTTTTACGGAAAAATCCGTTGTGCCGCAATTGAACTGGGAACAAAATGAAGGTGAACTGCCGGTTTATGCTGATATGATGCGGATTGAGCAGGTGCTGATCAATTATCTCAACAATGCGCTCAACTACATGGACGAGCGCCGCCAGCTGGCCATCACGCTCCACATCGGCGAGGAGCAAGTACGCATCGCCGTGTACAATTCCGGCCAGCCCATTCCGAATGAGTCGCTGGACAAAATTTTCAACAGTTTCTACAAGGTCGACAAGGCCCGCACCCGGGCCGCCGGCGGCAGCGGTCTGGGCTTGTCAATTGTGCGCGCCATCCTGCAGCAGCATCACAACGATTACGGTGTCCTGAACTGCGCCGACGGGGTTGAATTCTGGTTCGAAGTCGATCGCTATGATGAGAATTAACCAATGATCCCCCTGCCAATATTCCTTCCTCAATAAAAATGAATCAATCATTTTTATAATCTTCATTTTCTTTTCATGGAAACTTCACAATCGCTGTTTACACTAAAACCATACCCGGAAAACAAGTTTTATGAAAAGAAAGGATGAATGATATGAATAAAAAACCCTGGCTGAAAAAAGTTGTTACCGGCGCCTTGCTAGGCGGCTTATTGCTGGGCTCGGCAGGCTATGTCTGGGCCGCCGACAGCAGTTCCGTCAGCAATACCATTGACAATGTGAAAACCAAATTCCAATCCATGATGCCGGGCGGAAGAGGACACGGTCACGGCATGATGGGCGGGGAAATGGGCATGAATCTCAACCTGCAAACGCTGGTCGGGGAGGGGGTCATCAGCAGTGACGAATCGACCGCCATTCAGGCCAAAATCGATGCCCTGCAGGCGGAACGGCAGGCCGAAATGGACAAGATCAAGGCCATGACCGCGGAAGAACGGCAGGCTTATTTCGAAGCCCGTAAAACCGCCGCCGACGATCTGGAAGCCGTCAAAAAAGATTTGTTGACCATGCTGGTCGATGAAAAAATCATCAGCAGTGACACCGCTGATGCCATCCGCAACAATCAGCAAGCCCAGCGCCAAGAGGAAATGCAGCGCAGAACAACCGATCAACTAAGTGCCCTGGTTGCGGACGGTACCATCACTTCCGCCCAGTCTGACGCCATTCTGGCCGCCATACAAGCGGAACAGGCCGAACGTCAGTCGGAAATGGAAAAGGTTAAAGCCATGACCGCAGAAGAACGACAGGCCTATTTCCAGGCCAATCAACCCACCCGGGGCAATGATCTGGCTGTGCTGGTCAGTGCCGGCGCCCTGACCCAGGAACAAGCGGATGCCGTGCAAAAAGCCCTTGGCGGACCCCGCGGCGGCGGGCAAGGCCATGGCGGCAAAGGCCCCGGCGGCATGGGCTTCCCCCAATAACGCAAGCCACGCAAGTTGGGGACGGTTCTTGCCTTGCGTTCGCAAAAGGGCTCGGCTGCGCCATCGCCCGGCTCTGCCATTAGGCTAAGGTGGGGATCGTTCTAAACTTGCGCTCTATAAAGGCAACGCTGGTCTGAGGTTAATGTTTGCGTTGTTTTGGATTTGTTGGGTTGATCGGATATAATAGTTGTATTAATGATGGAAAAGGAGCCAGGTTATGCCGGATTTTGAGACGCTGTTGGTAACCGAAGAAATGGAAGGGGAGCGGCTGGACAGTTTTGTCAGCGACAGCCTCGAAGACTTGTCCCGTTCAGTGGTACAGAATTTGATCAAATCAGGCCAAATTCGGGTGGAGGGACGGGCATCCAAGGCCAGTTATCGCGTCAAAACCGGCGACACCGTGCAGGTGGAGGTGCCGGCTCTGCAGGCCGTAGAACTGGTACCGCAGAATATTGACCTGCCCATTATTTATCAGGATGGAGATGTGGTGGTGGTTGACAAGCCCAAGGGATTGGTGGTGCATCCCGCTCATGGCAACTGGGACGGGACCATGGTCAATGCCCTGCTCTATCATATCAAGGACCTGTCGGGGATCAACGGGGAACTGCGCCCCGGCATTGTACACCGCCTGGACAAGGACACCTCCGGGGTCATGGTGGTGGCCAAAAATGACCGCGCCCATCACAGTCTGGCCGAACAGATTCGGGTGCACAGCATCAACCGGGAATATATTGCCCTGGTGCATGGGATCATCAAGGAAAATTTGGGTCGTATCGATGCACCCATCGGCCGCAGCACCACCGACCGCAAAAAGATGGCGGTGGTCAAGGACGGGCGGGAGGCCATCAGCGACTATGAAGTCCTGCAAAGATATCCCAACTACACCTTGGTCAAAGTCAAGCTGCTGACCGGGCGCACCCATCAGATCCGGGTACATTTTGCTTACATCAAACACGCCGTGGTAGGGGATCCGCTTTACAGCTCGGCGCGCAAACATTTCAATCTTGACTCCCAGGCGCTGCACGCCCGTCTGTTGGGCTTCGTTCATCCCCGCAGCGGCGAATATATGGAGTTCACCAGCCCTCTCCCGCAATATTTCCAGGACATCCTCACCCAACTTGCGCGGGGGGAATAATATTGTTTGACACAAGCGCTGGCATTGATTAGAATTGGTTCAGAACCTTTAAGTTGGCCCCGAGAGGCTAGCAAGGAATGATGGATTTCTGTGCCTGCCTCTGCGATTGGAGTGCAGGCTTTTCTATTTTTATAGAGCGGCCAGAGGGAGGTTGAGAGCTTGAGACTGGAAACCAAAAAGAAACTCATGGATGAAACGGCTGTCAAGCGAGCCATTACCCGCATTGCGCATGAGATCATCGAAAACAACAAGGGGGTCGAAAAAGTCGCCCTGATCGGCATCCGCCGCCGGGGAGGACCGCTGGCCCAGCGCCTCGCCGAAAAAATCGAGGAGATCGAAGGCATCAAGGTGCCGGTGGGGATTCTGGACATCACCTTGTACCGGGATGACCTGACCACCCTGGCATCTCAGCCGCAGGTTCATCGCACCGAAGTATTTTTTGACGTCAATGATTTAAACGTGGTGCTGGTGGATGACGTTCTCTATACCGGCCGGACGGTGCGGGCGGCGCTGGATGCGATCATCGATCTGGGACGGCCGCGCTGTATTCAGCTGGCGGTGCTGATTGACCGGGGACATCGGGAACTGCCCATCAAAGCCGACTTCGTCGGCAAAAACATTCCCACCTCACAAAAAGAAGTCATTGCCGTGCTGGTGGAGGAGATTGACGGAAGCGACGAGGTCGTCATCCAGGAAATATTTTATGATTGACCCAACCCTTTAATTCGGTACGAGAGACCGGCAAGGGAGCAGCGATTAACCATATTGCCTTCCTTGCTGAAAAAGCAGGGAAGGCTTTTTTATTCACCAATCACAAAGGAGTTGAAAAACGTTGGAGCTGAAAAAAGATTTGTTGGGCCTGCGCGGCATGAGCCGTGAAGAGATGGAATTAATCCTTAATACCGCCGTTCCGATGAAGGACATTATCAACCGTGACATTAAAAAAGTGCCCACCTTGCGGGGCAAGGCCCTGGTCACGGTTTTTTATGAAAACAGCACCCGCACCCGGACTTCTTTTGAAATTGCCGGCAAATATCTGAGCGCGGATACCGTCAATCTGGCGGTTTCGACCAGCAGTGTGCAGAAAGGCGAAAGCCTGCGCGACACCATCAAAACCATTGAAGTGATGGGCTTTGATCTCATGGTCATGCGTCACGGCATTAGCGGCACGCCCCATTACGTGGCCCGCAACACCAAAATGCGGGTCATCAACGCCGGCGACGGTGCCAACGAGCACCCCACCCAGGCGCTGCTGGACATGTTCAGCATCAAAGAAAAGAAGGGGACGCTGGAAAATCTGAAAGTAGCCATCGTCGGCGATATTTTGCACAGCCGGGTGGCGCGTTCCAACATTTATGGACTCAGTCAATTTGGCTGCGAAATCAGGGTGGTCGGTCCGGCGACGTTGATGCCGCCGGAGGTGGAAAAACTGGGAGTGAAGCGTTACCACAGCCTGGATCTGGCGCTCAAGGATGTGGATGTGGTCAACGTTCTGCGCATTCAGCGGGAAAGACAGTCAGCCGGCTTGTTTCCTTCCCTGGACGAGTATTCCAACCTCTATATGCTGAGCCCCGAACGGCTGCAAAATGCCAAGGAGGATGTTTTGGTGCTGCATCCCGGACCGATGAATCGGGGCGTGGAAATATCATCCTCATTGGCGGATTCGAACACCGCGGTCATCAACGAACAGGTGACCAACGGGGTGGCGGTGCGCATGGCTTTGTTATACCTGATGATGGGAGGCACAAAAGATGAAATTGCTAATTAAGGGCGGCAGAGTGATCGACCCGGCCAATGAAATCAATGATGTGCTGGACGTTTTGATAGAGGATGGCAGGATCAAAACGGTGGACAGGAATATAAAGGCGGCTGATGCGGAAACCATTGATGCCACTGGCAAATTGGTCTGTCCGGGGTTTATTGACATGCATGTCCATCTGCGCGAACCGGGCTTTGAGTACAAGGAAGACATCGCCTCCGGTACCCGGGCGGCGGCTGCAGGCGGATTTACGACGGTATGCTGCATGCCCAATACTGATCCGGTCATCGACAATGCTGCCGTGGCCAGCTTTGTGCGGGAAAGGGCCCGTAAATCCGGAGTGGTAAATGTCTTGCCGATTGGGACCATCAGCAAAGGCCAGGAGGGCAAGGAACTGAGCGAAATGGCGGAACTGATGGAAGCCGGCTGTGTGGGCGTCTCTGACGACGGCAGACCGGTGCTGGATTCGGGATTGATGCGCTATGCCATGCAGTACGCGACGATGTTTGATCTGCCCCTTCTATCCCACTGCGAAGAGACCAGCCTGTCCGCTGACGGACAGATGCATGAAGGCTATTATTCCACCATTTATGGTTTAAAAGGCATCCCGGCAGCCGCCGAGGAAGTCATGGTGGCACGGGACATCATTCTGGCGGAAGCAACCGGCGCGAGAGTTCATATCTGTCACGTTTCCACCGCCGGCTCCATTGAGCTGATTCGTACTGCCCAGGATCGCGGCGTGCAGGTAACCTGCGAAGTTACGCCTCATCATTTGCTCCTCACCGATGAGGTGGTAGGCGGTTATGATGCCGACACCAAAGTCAGCCCGCCGCTGCGCAGTCTAAATGACGTAATTGCGCTGCGGGACGGGATTTTGGACGGAGTGGTGGATTGCATTGCCACCGATCATGCCCCCCATCACCGGGAAAGCAAGGATTGCGAATTCAATCTGGCGGCCAACGGGATTTCCGGACTGGAAACCGCGGTGGCGCTGATCATGGACCAACTGGTAATTCCCGGGATCATTGATGAGGAAACCATGGTACGGCTGTTCACCATCGGCCCGGCGGATATTCTTGGCCTGACCAAGGGCACCCTGGAGGCGGGGGCGGATGCAGATGTCACCATCATCGATCCCCAGCTGAGCCAAACGGTTGATCCGGAAAAATTCTATTCAAAAGGCAAAAACACCCCGTTCAAGGGCATGAGCCTGCGCGGCTGGCCCTGTATGACCATCGTCCAGGGCAAAGTCGTTTGCCGCGATGGCATCATCGTCAACGGGTAATGATAGAACAGGGAGGTTCCTATGAAAGGATATTTGGTACTGGAAAACGGGCGGGTGTTTCAAGGCTCGCTGCTGAATGAATGCCGCAGTGCCGGCGGCGAAGTGGTTTTCACCACCGCCATGATCGGTTATCAGGACGTTATCACCGATCCTTCCTACTACGGTCAAATTGTGGTCATGACCTATCCGCTGGTCGGCAATGTGGGTTTCAACGAAAGCAGTTTCGCCTCCCGCCGGGCTATGGTGGAAGGCCTGATCCTGCGGGAAGCGACCGCTTTTCCCAGCCATTGGGAAATGGATACGGACATGATTACCTTTTTGAATGACAGCCAGGTCACGGTGCTGACCGACGTTGATACCCGGGCTCTGACCCGCGTGATTCGCAATGAAGGAACCATGGGCGGGATCATCACCGCACGCCTCGACGAAATTGAAAAACTGACGGCTGCTGCCCGCCAGGCCAGTGCCAGATTGAGCGGTGATCTGGTCCGGCAGGTTACCCGCCGGGAGATTGAACACTTCGGCGACGGAGGAAAACGTATCGTCATGCTCGATCTGGGCAGCAAGCGCGGAGTGCTGAACTCCTTCCTGCAGCGGGGCTGTGAAGTGGCAGCTGTGCCTGCCGCCAGCAGTGCAGAGGAAATCATGAGCCTGCAGCCGGACGGTTTGTTTGTCTCCGACGGTCCCGGCAACCCCCAGTCGCTGGGATATGCGATCGCCACGGTGAAAAGTCTGCTCGACCGGTTGCCGGTTTTCGGGGTAGGACTGGGGCACCAGGTGATCGCTCTGGCCATGGGGGCGGAGATCAATAAACTGGCCTACGGTCACCGGGGCAGCAACCATCCGGTGAAGAATCTGCTTAACGGACGGGTCTATATCACCACCCAGAATCATGGTTACGCCATTGATGAGATCTCCCTGGCCGGCACGGATCTGCAGGTATTTCTGCGCAGTCTCAACGACCACACCGTGGAAGGTGTCAGCCACCGGCGACTGCCGGTATTCTCGGTACAGTTCGATCCGGAAGGCTATTTCGGCTACAGTGATACCGGCATCTTTTTTGATCGCTTTATCAACAGTATATAGGCTGATTACGGCAGCAACATCATAGGAGCATTCCTGTAATCCTTAAAAGCGGTCTTTGAAAAAAGAGACGCCCGCTAATACAATTGAATTGTGCTGATCATGGCCAGAAAGGCACAAAACAATTGAAAGAGAGGCGTCCCTATAT
>Ga0116151_10004066_pt1 | contig 12901 bp, 6 predicted proteins | sample AD_UKC117_MetaG_FD_89893 | JGI IMG/M metagenome (GOLD analysis project Ga0116151, IMG submission 89893) | Active sludge microbial communities of municipal wastewater-treating anaerobic digesters from Hong Kong - AD_UKC117_MetaG | ecosystem: Engineered > Bioreactor > Anaerobic > Digestate... | reverse complement strand
GGTGTCATGGATTGGATGATGGCTTCTACCTTAGAAAAGCTCTTGTCATCGATGTCAATGTCCTTGGTAATTTTATTCATACCAGGTATCATACCCATCAGGGACTTGATGTCTCCCATTTTTTTAATTTGATTCAATTGACCTAAGAAATCATTAAAATCAAATTTGTTTTTCTTTATTTTCTTTTCGAGTCGTTTGGCCTCTTTTTCGTCGAATTGTTCTTGAGCTTTCTCTACAAAGGATACAATATCACCCATGCCGAGAATTCTCTGTGCCATCCTTTCCGGATGAAAGACATCTAAAGTGTCCATTTTCTCCCCGGTAGAAATAAATTTGATAGGTTTTCCCACTGTATACTTTATCGACAAAGCGGCACCACCCCGAGTGTCACCATCCAACTTTGTGAGGACCACCCCATCGAAATTAATTCTTTCATTGAATGCGGCTGCAGTATTCACCGCATCTTGCCCCGTCATAGAATCTACCACGAATAAAGTTTCAGAAGGCGAAATAGCATCCTTAATAGCTGCTATTTCATCCATCATCTGCTCATCCACGGCCAATCGACCCGCCGTATCTACAATCACGACATCGTATTTATTCTGTGATGCATACACTACCGCATTCTCGGCTATTTTTACCGGATTTTTATTTTCAGGTTCTTTGTAGATGTCCACACCAACCGAATCGGCAATAACTGTCAACTGGTCAACCGCAGCTGGACGATACACGTCGCATGCCACCACCAAGACTTTTTTCTTCTTCTTATCTTTTAAGTACTTGGCAAGTTTACCGGTAAAGGTTGTTTTACCACTACCTTGCAACCCCGAAATAAGTATGACTCCCGGATTACCAGAAATATTGATTCCTTCAGTCTGACCACCCATCAGATCCACCATCTCATCTTGTACGATTTTCACCATGAGTTCACCGGGCTTCACCGCATCGAGTACATTCTCCGTACCCATGGCTTTATCTCTTACCCGATCGGTAAATTCTTTTGCAATTTTGTAATTGACATCAGCCGCTACTAAGGCTCTACGAATCTCTTTGATAGAGGTAGCAACATTGATCTCAGTTAGTTTGGCATTGCCGGAAAGCACCTTAAATGCACCATCTAATTTTTCACTTAAACTTTCAAACATTTATTTAAATTTTAAAAGGATTGCAAATATATGACTTATAACGACGACTTAAAAGCCAAAATGTACAAAAAGGGAAGAGAACCACATTTGGCTTTAAATTGTAAATAAAATTATCTCTAAGAAACTTACAATTTTGCCATTAATGGATTACATTTGAATCATTAATTCACAAAATACTTACATTAAGATGAAAAAGAATATGGGCTCTACAGACAAGATTATCAGAGTAATTATCGCTTTGGTAATTGCCTTTTTATATTACAAAGGTATCATTTCTGGAACATTGGGTATTATTTTATTAGTACTTGCATTGATATTTGTAGTGACAAGTTTTGTCAGTTTTTGTCCTCTTTATACGGTTTTAGGCATTAATACTTGTTCCAAAGAAGATTGTAAGAAATAAGGTATTAATTCAAACTTAATAAAACTGGTTTAAGACCAATTTAATTGTCTGTTCGGTTCTCAGCAATTGGAACTGGTCAATTTCGTATGTGACGGAAAATCTAAGAAACCACATTGATAAGAAATTGCAAATAGATTAAGAATTAGTCCAATCCATGAAGAAGCATTTCGAAAAATAGTTGATGAGCTCTGACACTAAAATATCCATTCGCTTCTTTGACGATCGTGAAGTACGTGCAGTTTGGGATGAGAAAAATGCCAAATGGTGGTTTTCAGCATTGGATATTGTTGCGGTGCTCCGTGACCAAAGCGACTACACCAAAAACCGCAACTACTGGAAATACCTCAAAGCCAAATTTAAAAAAGAAACCAATCAGGTGGTTAGTGGCACTACCCAACTGAAATTAATGGCAGCAGATGGAAAGAAATATAAATCGGACATGCTCGACTGCGAAGGTGTTATAGCCTTGGGCAAAGAATTTCCAAGTAAAAAAGCCAACCGATTTATTGAATGGTTTACTTATAGTCCCGAAAGTATAGACGGCAAAAAGTAAAACGAAAGCCTACGCTTTATTCGAAACTTCTTTTGTAGACAGTAAAGAGGTAGGCACAACCAATGGTTTAAAACAGTTACATGCCTATTTATTTGGTGGATTATATGATTTTACAGGGCAGATAAGGACAAAAAATATATCTAAGGGAGGGTATAGATTTGAACATGTACAACAAATAGACACCACCTTAAGGCAAATAGACCAAATGCCAGAAACTACCTTTGAAGAAATAATAGAAAAATATGTTTCTATGAATAAAGCCCACCCTTTTATGGAAGGCAATGGAAGAAGCACCCGCATTTGGTTGGATTTGATACTGAAAAAAGAAATTAAAAAGTGTGTCGACTGGAGTAAAATAAGCAAAAACGACTATATGAATGCAATGATTATCAGCTCGGTGGATACCAGCGAACTGCACAGACTCCTAAAACATGCATTGACTGATGAAATCAACAGTCGAGAGATGTACATGAAGGGAATTGATTATTCCTATTATTACGAGGAAAATTGATTAAAATTAGTATAAACATTTAAATTAAAAGAATTAGAATAACTAAAATCGTAATTCTGTATCCTGAATGTGTTACTTTTCATTTTTTATAATTCTGAAAAAATTTGCTCATTATCTACGATCTGAATTACTAAGGAAAGTGAAAAAAATATAACACACACGATGAAATCAATCATTCTATTCCATTCAAAAATTTGAGTATCTTTGTCTTGACTTGTCGTGATTTATTTCGAAAGCAAAGATTCATAATCTTCTTATAATTTATATGTACCAATGACAATTGAAATTTTCAATAGATTTCACGCTGCTATGTTTTTGAGACGGAAATTGCAACAACTTTCTTTCCGACTGGCTTTGTTTATTCTGTTGATTATTTTTTCTGTTTTAAACCATACAAGCTTAAAGGCTCAATGCAACCAACCGATATTGGTCACTTTTACCGATCGAAACAGCCATTCTATTACTGCAAAATGGAATGATATCAATACAGATCCGTTGGGATGGGAAATCGAAATCGTTAAATTTGGTATAAATCCAAATGGAACCGCCAATTACCCTTTGATTACCAGCAAGCAATTTGAACTTCAAAACTTGGAAAGCGGATTTTCTTACCAATTGTATATTCGGTCTCAATGTGATGACGACCTATACAGTAAATGGAATGGCCCATTCAAGTTCGAATTGGCATTGGATAATCCGTCCCCGTGTCAGATGTCTATAAACTTAAGAGACAACAATTGTAATTTTCCCGATCGGTTTTATCTCCAAATCGATGAAAATGGAATCTTGGGCGATGACATTTTTTTAAAGTCCATCGACTTGATTATAGAACACGATTGGCCTGCCGATTTGAATATACAGTTGATTGCACCCAATGGCAACTCTACCCTACTTAGTGAGTTTAATGGTGTTGTTTTTGACGATTTTGGTGATGTCAATGACACGATTTGCGTCGATTATTGTACATTTAGTGATGAAGCATGCGAAAGTATAAAAAATGGAAAGCCACCATTCATCGGTAAGTGGATACCTCAAGAACCCTTATCTCAATTGGCGGGAAGTCAGGTACAAGGTGATTGGCAGTTAAAAATATGTGACAATTCCATTAACGATGTCGGAATACTAAAATATGTTAATTTAAATTTTGAATACAATTACTGCCGAAAAATAACGAACTATTTTATTTCCGATTTAGTCGAAAACAGTGTAAAAATCAACTGGGAGCAACCACAAGATTGCCAACAAGCAAGGATACTCTATGGAACTTCCAATTTGCCAATCAACCAATGGAATACTGTCCTAATTAATTGTTGGCTCGAAAATTACAAAATTACTGGTTTACAAGAAAATACTTGTTATTCAATGGTCATTCAATCGGATTGTGGAGACATCAATTCTGTGTACAGTTGTCAATTTGACTTTTGTACTACCTGCTCTCCGGTAAGCGAATACGAGGGGTTCAACACCTATCCACTTTGCGAAAGCAATTGCGAACAATCGTGTATCTTGCCCAAATCAAGCCACTGGCATAATATTAATGGAGATGCACAAGATTGGATATTGTGGTCAGGAGAAACCCCGACCGAAAAAACCGGTCCTTCTCAAGCCTATTATGGTGGGGGAAATTATATGTACACAGAATCTGACCCCAACCTCTGCGGTGCCGGTAAAAAAGCTTATCTAGTATCTGACTGTATGAACGTCCTTCCTTCCGATGACTGCTACATGAGTTTTGCCTACATGATGAATGGCACTGATGTGGGTAAGTTGAGCCTCGAAATAAGTGAAAACGCCGGATCTACATGGCATACTTTGTTTAATAAAAGCGGGCAGCAAGGCAATGAGTGGGTTGAGACTCAGGTTTCGCTGGCAAATTATGTTGGTAAAACGGTGATTCTGAGATTCAATAGCTTTGATTCGAAGGACAATCTAGGAGATATTGCCATTGATGAAATCAAGTTTTACGGTTCTGAATTCGTTCCCGGCACGACATACTTTAGAGATGTGGACGGTGACGGATATGGCAATAGTCAGGACTCGATTAATTATTGCGGAACAGGGATTCCAAGTGGATATAGTAGCACCCCAGGAGACTGCAACGACAACAATCCTGCAATCAATCCAGGAGCAGCAGAAATTGGTTGTAATCTCATTGATGAGAATTGCAACGGCATGCTGGACGAAACCTCTACTGAAAATCCTTTGACCGTGACCCTCGACAGTAGCATGAATGCCCATTGCAATGGAAGCCTAGATGGTATGGCGGCTTTGGCGATTGAGGGTGGTTTTGGCGAACCTATAACTGCCCTATGGTCTGATGGTGGGCTGGGGTTGGTAAGAACTAATCTGGGTATAGGAAATTACAGTGTCACGGTTACGGATGGCGGAAATTGTCAATCTGTACTCCATGATATCGCAATAGGGTTTGACAAAATGCTTGATATTGAAATAGTGGATATTACCAAGCCCAGTTGTGCCACATCTAGTAATGGTAGTCTATCTCTCAACGTAATGAATGGCATTGAACCTTTTGAAGTTACATGGAATAATGGTGATACAACCTTAATTATCAATAACTTAAATAAAGGCATGTACCAAGTAACTATCACGGATTCGGAAAATTGTGCGGCTGAGACTGAGATTATTGAACTGACGGAAGAAAGTAAACTCATCAGTGGCTTTAGTTACAAAAAGAATAATTCTTGCTTTGGAGATAGTCTTGGTGTCTTAGAAATTTCGGTTCAGAATGGCACCGCCCCCCTTGTGTATCAATGGTCAAATGGCGATACGCTGAAACGAATAACTCACTTAGAAAATGGACAATATAATGTAACAGTGACCGATATCAATGGATGTCAAGCGACCAATGCTTCAAAAATAACATCTCCAGATTCACTAAGTGCAAAGATTGTCAATGCTGAAAATCCCAAATGTTTTAACTCAAAAGATGGTGTCATCACTGCGAAAATTCAAGGTGGTGCTTTGCAATATTCTTATGAATGGTATAAGAATGGAATTCTTTACAGTGGTTCGAATAACGGAAATAACATTTTAAATCTCGATGACGGTTCATACTATCTCGTCGTGAGTGATAACAATGGCTGTTCTGCCATTTCAGATACTGTGACCCTAACCAAAAGCGAGGCATTAACGGCTCAATTGGACTCTATTGCTAATTCTAGCTGTTCAAAGTCGGACGACGGTTACTTGCGGATTGTGTTGCAAGGTGGTAAAAGCCCAATTTATTATTCGTGGAATGGAACCCAAAGTGACACGACTTTTGCCGATGGATTATTAAGTGGGGTGTACGGATTTACCGCATTTGATGCGAATAATTGTAAGGTGACCATCCCCAATATCATCCTATCCCATGGCAATGAATCTGCCGATATCTACACAAACATTCTTAGCGAAAACTTGTGTAGCGACGATCGCAACGCCTCCATTGAAGTCGAAATTTCTCAAGGAGCCACTCCTATAGATTTTAACTGGAGTGCAGGAGAAAAAAGCATTTCTGAATCTCTGGTTGACACCATCGAAGGTCTGCCAGGGGGCAATTACAGAATTACGGTGACGGATGCCGAAGGTTGTGTCTCGATCTCCCCAATTGTTTATATTTCTTCACCTTCGCCGATTCTCTATCAAATCGAAGAAATAATGGACAACTATTGCCATGGATTGATGGAAGGATCCATTATTATCAAATCGAGCGGAGGAACGGGGAATCATCAATATCAATGGAATAATAATCATGCGACCAATGAAAACATCAATTTAGAAGCAGGCACATATTATTGTACCATCACAGATGACAATGGATGTTCGGTTACGACTCAAGCCCTTAGTATCAAAGATATAAAATATGATTTGGTAAGTATAGATATCGACCAACCGACCATCAATGAGTCCGATGGGTGTATCCGCTTGTTCCCAGATAATGCAACTCTCCCCATTGCGATAGATTGGCCGGAACCATTAACTGATGATGTTCTCGAACATTGCGGCTTACCACAGGGTAATTATACGGTTATGGTGACGGACAATGAAGGATGTATTGAATCCTACGAAATAAAATTAGAAAGCACTTCAAGTACTACTTCCGTAAATTTCCCTCATAAAGTGAAAATTTTTCCTAATCCCTTTAGTGAGGAAATCCATATCGTCTCGGACTATGAAATGGATAATCTCAAGGTGCTTGATGTTACTGGAAAGACGGTTCTTGCATTAGATACTGTTCCAAAAATTATTCAATTAAAAGATTTGACCGATGGAATCTATCTCATTCGATACAGTGTAGCAGGTCATACTTATTGGTTAAAAATTATCAAGTTTTGATGATTGTTTTGACCGCTTGGTTAATAGTTTGAATTTCACAACTTAATTATCCTAAAGCTTGTCCTACGGTTTTTCTGATGCTGAGCTTCATTGCACTCGTCACAAAGGCAATTATCCAATGCCTGTGATTCTCCATAACCCTTAGCTATAAGCCGAATGGGGTCAATATTTTTTGAAATTAAATACTCAACCGCTGACTCTGCTCTTTTTTGAGAAAGTTCAATATTGTATTCCTCGTCACCTCTGCAATCCGTGTGTGAGGACAATTCAATAGATATATTTTTATTAATCAAAAGCATATCTGCCAATTCATCAAGTATCGGCTTTGCATCTTCTCTGATGTTCCATTTATTGAAATCGTAATAGATATTCTCTAGGACTATTTCTTTGTCATAATATATTTTATTCAAGGTAATGGATACATTCACAGTATGGCTCGTTACACTATCTGATAATGATAAATTACGGGTATCTATATCCATCGCTTTACTAAGATAGCCGGGTTTCGATGCATTTAGCTTATAATTCTTCCCTAGTTTGATTTCCGAAAAGGCTTGTCCGTTGGCATCAGATACCATCTTATTGACGGTATTATCTTGAAGGTTAATATTTAACTTAACCTCTGGCAATTTCTCTTTTCTCAGCACTCCACTATTCGGATTATCAGGGTCGTTAAAGGTATTTTCAAAACAGCTTATCAAGAGATACAAATGTATGGTCGAATCTATTTCAGATAGTTTTTCATCGGCCACTTCTTTGTCAATTAGACTACCCTTTGATTTCTGAAACGAATAAATATCATCTCCTCCCAGACCCGGTCTATTGGAAGTAAAATATCCATTTAAGCGATTATGTCGGGATTCCTGTCGGTCGATAATGAGACCAAAATCATCAAACGAAGAATTTATTGGTTGAGATAAATGTTCGGGCAATGACCATTGATCGGTCTCGCGATTTAGGTAAATCCTAAAAATATCTAGCCCACCAAGACCTGGTAAACCAGTGCTAGAAAAATACAAAGTATCTGCATCTGCCGTAGGAAACATTTCGTCTCCTTCTGTATTAATGGTCTTAGGTAAGGCATAAATCTCTGACCATGTACCGTCTTCAAGCTTTTGAGAATAGAACAAATCATGTCCTCCTGCACCACCTTCCTGTGTTGATGAAAATATCAGCAACTGGTCATTGTCAAACAATGTGGGTTGCCCGTAATTCACTCCTTTTTGCACAAAGGGCAACAACTCAGGTTCTGACCAATATCCCTTTAGATTGTCCGTAGAATATAATTCACAAGTGCCTTCGATAGTCGGGTTTTCTTGGGTGCATCGGCTAAATATGGCCATCGAATAATCTTTGTTAAAACATATTCCGCCTTCATTGGATTCGGTATTGATAAATGCATCAAAAATCTTAGCTCTACGGGTCGAATTTTTTGTGACTACAAAAATATCTGAATAATCATACCCTGTCCAGTTATAAGCATTGTCACCCGTAGATTCGTCTCTATCAGAACTAAAAACTATAAAATTTTCATCAAAAATAGCTGGAGAATAATCATTGGATCGACTATTAAACCTTACCAATTCGAGATTGATATTTTTATCAACTTGTTGTGAAAGTCTTTTTGTTTCTCGTAAGTATCGAGATTTGTTTTTAACATATCTGGAATTGGGATTTATTTTTTCTAATTGACTTAAATAGGCCATGGCTTCATCATATTGACCGAGTATCTCAGAGGATTCAATGAGTCCAATTATAGCATTGGCATTTTCATCCTGTGAGAGGCTGTTTTTGTACCATTTCTTAGCATCTTGATACTCGTGAAGTTTCATAAAAGTATCGCCAAGACCTAAGGCAAGTTTGGACTTTTTGGCCGAATTGGAAGTTCCTCGATAGTCTTTTTCTAGATATTCGGTTGCAATGTAATATTGCTTGGCGTCGATGGCTGATTGGGCATCTTTGACAGATGGTTTAAAAAGGCAAGATGAAAAGGTCAGAATCAAACCAAGCAACGCAATACTATTAACCAAGTTTCTATACAATGTATTCCTATTAAAGTCTAAATTTAATCAAATTTATTTATCGGCACAACTCATTCGAAATTAGGCGTATTACTTTTTTTCAGTACTGTTAAATTTTCTTCCCGATTCTTCAATCCGCTCCATCGCTGGAACAAGAAAAATTCACCTGAATCCTGAGTATTTATTCATTTCCTAGTTTAACAATTTTTAAAAGCCAGCTTCACCAATTCTGAAACAAAATAGGCTCTCAAAAAAAGAAATATTTTAATTTTTCTTCTTCTTAAATGGATTCCATTTATTTAAGTCGTCCTTGATTTTATCAGCTTGTTCTTCTGCTTTCTTTTTGATATCATCTTTACTGACTCCACCTATGGTATCAGGTAGATTTTTATCGATTTGGTCACCGACTTTCTTGACGACCACTTTCTTAACACTGTCCACAGCCTTGTCTTTGGTTTCATTCACCTTATCCTTCACTTCGCTAACTTTTTCGTTAACAACCGTGCTTATGGAATCTTTGATTTCTTCTGTTTTTTTGTTCACTTCGTCCTTGACTTTGTCCGTCGTTTCATTGATTTTATCTTTCACGGAATTAGAAATGTCGTCTGTCACACTACCACCTGAAGAACCCAAAGGCTTGAAAGCAACTTTTGGTGATTTTATCGAGCCTGTGATGGTTACCAACACATCAATAAATTCTCCATTGGCAATGTTTAGACCCAGCTTTCCAGCTTCGGCACTCAGCAATTTCAACCCTTGGTCTAAGGTACCCGTCACAGAATTGCCCTGAAGCATATTGCGTGGTATTTTCATCTTAATATCGTACTTCATATCGCCCTCGAGATAGTGGTAACCCGCAAAGTTCATGTCAACACCCTTTATTTTTCGATCAACAGGTGTAAGATTGAACCGACCATCAGTGATGTCAAACCAGTTCTTTGTATTTTCCAAATTCACCTCCTTGAAAAGGCTGGTACCAAGGAGAGCATCTACCTTTTGAAAAGGTGCAAAATCACTAATAACAGCATTCAAAGTTTCTAAGAATCCACTACTGTTGATACTTGATAACACGGGCATCATGTCATCTCCTAGGTCACTACTAAAAGCTAGATTGGTATTAAACTTTCCATCAATATACTCTGCTATTGGGATAATTTTTTTGAAGGTGGTCAATTGCTTAATAGCTTCCGCAAATGTAATTTGATCCAGAGCCAACTTGATTTCTGCATGCGGCTTCGCATCAGTTAAAGTAGCATAACTTCCCTCTATTGCGACTTTTCCACCCATACTCTCTGCAAATACTTCCTGAAGTGCTGCTTTTTGATCTTTTACGATGACATGTCCGTCTATGTTTTTCAAATCCATTTGGTTATATTTCATCTTTGCCACATCTACCGCCATGTCAATGTTGGTGTTCTTAGGAATGGCTATAAATGCCAATTCATCCTTAGATTGTGACACCGGCTCTTCCTGCATAAATTCATTCATATTCAAGTAGTTAGAGCTAAAATGAAGATTTCCGTTTAGTATCCCATTATTAAAGAAGTATTCACTCAAGCCATCCAGTTTACCATGGAGTGAAAAATCTGATTCTTTAATGGCAAATCGACCATTTTGAAGGTCGAGAGATTGCCCTGAAGCCTGTCCCTTGAGCTCTACATTTTTAAGATTGTATTCATTAAAAATAATGTTCTTGGCCGTAGCATCCACATTTAGTTTCGTTTGGTTTTTCTGGACATTCTCAAGGTCAAAAGCATTGGCAAGTGAATCTTGAGAAGTCGTTGCAGAAGCTGTTTCGGTGGTTATAAATTCATTCAAATCAATCATTTCTGATGATGACTTGACGGTGATTACAGAATTTCTATCTGGTAACATGATATCAAGTGGCTTATCAATATTGGCGGAGACTAGAAAGTCAGATTTTCCGTATTGCACTGTGGTCGGTTGCACATCGATGACTTTGGGACTGAACGTCGCATTCAGTGATTTGACGGAAGCCATTGGTCCGGAATTGGTTTCAACTTTAATATTTTCGGATTTGACCTGTCCATTGAATATAATGTTTTCAAGGTTTTGATTGCTGATATCAGTCATTTTCGCATTCAGCGCCATATTACCCACTATCGTGCCTTCCAGCGTTTTTATAGTATTCTGAGGGATAAAATCTTTCCAATTAGACAGGTTTATATTGGCATCGACATCACCCGATACTTTTTGCTGATCCAGGCTAAATTTACCTTTCACATAGTCACTTCCCATGTTGAATCTAAAGTCAGAAGCGTCGATGATCAAGTCACTCATATCTTGAGTACTAGACCTTATGACCAGCTTTGCAAACACATCGGAAAGTGCCTTTGGACTCGCTGTATAATTTAAGTAACCCTGATCGACTTTGATGTGAATATCAAAATTGGGATATTTCGGTATATCTCCATTATAAACACCACTTATTTTTCCCAGCACACTCGCCGTACCTTTAGAAGTGACATCCTTCATATTATTGAGAAAAAAACCCGGAACCACGGACATAAAATCCTTGAATTCCTGATCTCCAGAGTCAAAAGTCAAACTCAGGTAGATGTCCTCAGGTCGCAATTCCACTTCCCCATTGGCCTTAGCTTCTAATGCATTCAACGAAATCACAGCATCGGTAAACGAATAATTGTTTTTGTTCAAATCAACCATAAGATTGGCATCCACCTCGCCAGTCGCATTGGTGAGATAATGTACCCCAGCATTGACAAAATTGATGGTATCTGCTTGAGAATGAGTTTTTAGTGTGAATACCATTTGCGACATGTCACCACTGCCTTCATGGTCAAATCCACCCATTTCGAATATTCTGTCGTTTTGGTAATCCTGGTACCTGATATGACCATCGTGAACACTGTAATTTTTAAGTTTCAAGGCAAGGTTAGAATCCCCGCTGCTCGACGATGTATTTTTGGAAATCAGATAATTGGCCACATTTTCATTAATAACTACGATGTTTATATCGGGTTGATCCAAATTTAATTCCGTAATCTCTGTAGCCTCATCAGAGAATAGAATCTTAAGTGGAGCGGCGACATTGATATTTTTACAATCGAAAAGTTTGATATTTTGAAAGGTATCAACTCCTGTGACAGAAAGACCTTCTATAGCCACATTTAATTGCGGAAACGACTTAAACAAAGACAAATCTACGGATCGAAAATCCACCTTGGCATTGACATTTTTATTAATTTCATCCTTGACTATGGCTTCGATTTTGTCCCTAAACACAAAGGGGACAATGGCCATTGCCAACAATAGACCTATCAATATATACAGACCCCATTTTAAAATGCCCTTCATCATGTAGCAGAATTTATTATATTCAAAATATTGTGGAAATGTCTAGTTTAAACAAAATTAGAAACGACAAAGTTGAAGTCTTTGTTGATATATTTTCAAAATAAAATTCAACTTCTATACCTCATAATCATAGGGTACGGAGGCATACGTTTCACTTACTACCCCTTTGACGAAAAATCCACGAAACCAACACATAATGAGAGGACATGAGAAAAGTGAAATTGGAATAACTACATTTTTGCATAAAAAGTATTCTTCATTTTTCGGTTATGCCAATGTCCCTTCGGAGGAACTATTCCCAGAACAGGGAGGACATTGGAATTTCTAATCATGCGAAGCACCTTTTGTAAGTAATAATTTCCTAATATCAATTTAGTTAACTATCTTTAACCCATACTTTTTGATATGATGACCTTAACGGATCAAAATATACGACACCTCAAGCCAATTTTTCACGGAGATAGGAAGTGGATGGGATTGTTTTTTGGTTATGACCAAGGTCTAGTCTCTGGGATAAAAGGTCTTGAAGGTCACAAATATTCGCAAAGTAAAAAGTGGGGGTATATCCCAAAGAATAAGATGAATATAGATACAATT
>Ga0116151_10004060_pt1 | contig 12911 bp, 17 predicted proteins | sample AD_UKC117_MetaG_FD_89893 | JGI IMG/M metagenome (GOLD analysis project Ga0116151, IMG submission 89893) | Active sludge microbial communities of municipal wastewater-treating anaerobic digesters from Hong Kong - AD_UKC117_MetaG | ecosystem: Engineered > Bioreactor > Anaerobic > Digestate... | reverse complement strand
GTTTTCGGGGGTCCAGCCATTGTCGCGCAACAGTCGGCGTGCGCCGGCCACGTCAAGCGTCACGCTGTCGCGGGAGAGATCGGGATCGTATTCCGGACTCACCGGCACGATGATGCCGGGAAAATAGGTCGCCAGACCGAAGTACCAGCTCTGATTGCGCGCTTCCCAGTCGTAGGCCTTGATGATCGCGCAGCGCAGCGCCTTGTTGCGCCGGTTTCGTTCCGGATCCGGGTTGTAGCCCAGCTCGGGAAAATCCATGTTGAAGGCGGTAAACACGAAACCGGCCTCGAGGCCGGAATACATGTGAAAGCGGGCGGCGTATTCCGGTTGCAGGCGTATCGGGTTCTTGTCGGCCAGTACACGGTCGATCTGCTCGATGGGCACCGTGGTGAATTGAACCTCATTGCCCTTGTTGAAGGAGGTCCATGCGGCACTCGATTCCGTAATGAAGTCGATCTCGAGACGGTCGATAAACGGGGGTGAGCGGCCCTCGATCGCTTCGATACCGGTATAGGCCTGTTTTACGGGATCGTAACCCTCAGCCTGCAGATCGACCGGCTCCTGTCGAAAGGAGGGGTTGCGCTCCATGACCACGCGCGAAGAGTCGTAGCTCACCAGCCGGAAGGGCCCCGAACCCACGGGATGCACGCCCAGCGCCTTGCCATACTTTTCGGCGGCTTCGCGCGGGACGATCGCCGAATAGCCCTGGGCGAAGGTATCAACCAGTTGCGGATAGGGGCGGGTCAGCCGGATCTCCAGCGTGTAGCGGTCGATCGCACGCAGCCCGGACACCGGCTGGTCGTAATCGGACCCGGCTGTCTTCCACTCATCGAGTCCCTCGATGCGCCCTTGCCACAGCCAGGCACCCTGCGGCTGATTCTTCGGATCGAATTGCCGCTTGATCGAATAGACGAAATCCTCGGCAACCAGCTCACGGCCGCGTCCATCCGGAAAGCAGGGATCATCGATGAAGCGGACGCCCGGTTTGATGCGGACGGTGTAGCTCAGACCGTCGGCGGAAACGGCCGGGAAATCCGCAGCCAGATTCGGCTTCAGTTGATAGGGACGCGCGAGGTACTTGTAGGCGTAGAGCGTATCGTAGGCATTGACGACCACATGGTTCGCATAAACATTTGCGGCCTGTGTGGGATCAAGGCTCGTGGGCGCCTGATCCATGGCATGGCGGTAGGTTTTCAGTCCCGGTGAGGGCGGCGGCTGCCGGATCGATGTATCGGGCCCGCAGCTGGCCGTCAGGGTGATTACTGTGGCCAAAACCAGGGCCGATATGGATTGTAGCGACAAATACTGCATTAAATGCTCTATGAATCCCACTTATATTCTTTTATTGCGATATCAATGCAGGTATAAAACCACTTTATGTATTTATCAAATAAAGTGGGGCAGAGATTTATAAAATTGCGAATTTCAGCATGACTTGGGGAATGACGACTAATGATTGCTCTGGTGCAAAGGGTCAAACAGGCCACTGTCAGGGTCGATGGGCAGAAAATTGCCGGGATCGGGCCCGGTCTGCTGGTCCTGGTGGGTGTCGAGCGAGCCGATGGCCAGGCACAGGCGGTCCGCATGGCCGAACGCCTGTTTGCATACCGGGTTTTTGCTGATTCGACCAATCGCATGAACCTGAGCCTCCGGGATACAGGCGGCGAGTTGCTGCTCGTACCGCAGTTCACGCTGGTTGCGGACACCTCGCGGGGCAACCGGCCCGGTTTTGAGCCCGCTGCCAGCCCCGAACTGGGCCAGACGCTATTCAGACAGCTTGCGGCAAGCACCAAAAGCCTCGGCTGTCCCACCCAGACCGGGGAATTTGGCGCAAATATGGATATCGAGCTGATCAATACCGGTCCGGCGACGTTCTTGCTGCATGTTCCACATGGCTGAACCGGCGTCATCGCGCGCCAAGCTGTGACGTTTGTCACCCGGCAGCGCGACGATCCGGCTATTCTAAGCGTATAGGGTATCCTGCAATTCTGCGCACGCGCTTTGTTTTCACGGGAGAAGCCATCATGGGTCTCGGCGGCATCAGCATCTGGCAACTACTGATTATTCTGGTCATCGTCATTGCCATTTTCGGGACCAAGCGCCTCAAGGACATCGGCACTGATCTCGGCGGCGCGGTGAAGGGCTTTCGCAAGGCCATGAACGATGCTGAACAGGGGTCCAGCGATCCCAAGCAGCTCGGTCAGACCGATGCCGAGTTTTCGGAATCAGCCAATCACAAGCACGAAGCAGATCGCCACGGCAAAGCCTGAGTCTCGCCGTACTGACTCACGATCATGTTTGAAATCGGTTTCTGGGAACTGGCATTGCTGTTTGCCCTTGGACTGGTTGTCCTCGGCCCTGAAAAACTGCCAAAAGTAGCGGATCAGCTTGGGCGATATGCCGGCCAGGCGCGCCGGATGGCGCGCACCTTTACTGATCAGATTCGCGATGAAATCGAAGCCGAAGAACGCAGGGCCGCAAACAGCAACTCCGGGCCTGCGGCATCAGCGGTTGCCCAGAACGTACCGGCATTCAGCCGGCCTGGTGCTGAAGACCTGATCCCGAAGGCAGCTGAAGCGCCTGCCACCGCTGAGGCTGCGGAGGTGCTGGCCGCAGAGTCACCGGATCAGCCGCCGACGGATCAGCTGCCCCCGCATGGCTGACGACAACCACGCCGAATCTCCGGAAGAATTGCCTGAAGCCAGCCTGATGTCGCATCTGCTGGAGTTGCGCTCACGCCTGCTGAAAGCGGGCGGTGCAGTGCTGGCTGTTTTCATCTGCCTGCTACCGTTCAGCCGGCAAATCTTCAGCGCGGTATCCAGGCCGCTGATGTCGAAGCTGCCGGCAGGCTCGACCATGATCGCCACGGAGGTGGCCTCACCGTTCCTCACACCCTTCAAGACAAGTTTCTATGTGGCCATCATGCTGGCCATCCCTGTCGTGATCTATCAAGTCTGGGCTTTCGTTGCGCCCGGACTGTACCGGCGGGAAAAGCGGCTCGCCGTGCCACTGCTCGTTTCAAGCGTGGTGCTTTTTTATCTGGGCGTCCTGTTTGCCTATTTCGTGATTTTTCCGGTGATGTTCGGCTTCTTTGCGTCTGCGGCCCCGGAGAATGTTCAGGTGATGACGGATATCAACAGCTATCTGGATTTCGTACTGGTGCTGTTTATCGCTTTTGGCATGGCTTTCGAGGTGCCAGTCGTTACCGTACTTCTGGTCTTGATCGGCATGGTGAGGATCGAAACCCTGACCGGGAACCGACAGTACGTTTTTCTCGGTGCCTTCGTACTGGGCATGGTATTGACGCCACCAGACGTGTTTTCACAGACGCTGCTTGCCATTCCGATGTACCTGCTCTACGAGTGCGGCATCCTGATGGCCCGCTTTCTTTCGCGACCCGCGAAAGAGAACGTCAGCGACAAGCCGGCCTGAGCCAGGCTGTGCGCGATCGCAAATGAACAGCACTTCAGCTTCAACGGCAGCGGCGCGCAGTGGAAGCCTGAACGGTGCGCATCACCCCGCCGGTCTGCGCACCCTGTTCTTCACCGAGCTGTGGGAGCGCTTCAGCTACTACGGGATGCGCGCCTTGCTGGTGCTGTTCATGGTTGCGGCCATCGAGGACGGTGGTCTGGGGCTGACGGATGCAACGGCAACAGCGATCTATGGCCTTTATACCGCCGCGGTTTACATGGTGTGTTTGCCCGGCGGCTGGATCGCCGACCGGCTGCTCGGTGCCCGGCGCGCCATCTAGTATGGCGGTATCGTCATCATGCTCGGGCATTTCACGCTGGCGATCCCCTCCATTTATGCCTTCTTTGTCGGGCTGCTGCTGGTCACGCTGGGCACCGGATTGCTGAAGCCCAATATCAGTGCGGTTGTCGGCGAACTCTATCCGCCCGGCGACGCAAGGCGTGACGCCGGCTTTACGCTTTTCTACATGGGCATCAATCTCGGCGCTGCGATCGGGCCACTGATCTGCAGCACGCTGGGCGAAAGCGCGCTTTTCGGCTGGCACTGGGGATTTGCTGCTGCCGGGATCGGCATGTTTTTCGGGCTCGTCTATTTTCATTTCAGCCAGCCACTGCTCGGCGAGGCAGGCAGATACCCGTCGCTGCGCACCGAGAACCCGGCAGACCGACCGGCCCTGCGCAGCGCCTGGCGGCGCGTGGGGATTGGTCTCGCCATAGTGCTGGGCTTGGCCGGGCTGCTGCTGGCGGGCGTGGTTGAAGTCGATGCCGTCACGCTGGCTGGCCGTGCCACCGTCGGCATCGTCCTGTTTGGCGCACTCTACCTGGCCTATCTGTTGCGATTCGGCAGCCTTGACCAGGGCGAGCGCAACCGGGTGATCGCGATATTCATGCTCAGCATGGCAGCGGCCATGTTCTGGGCCGGTTTCGAGCAGGCCGGATCGACCCTCAATCTGTTTGCAGAGCGCTTTACCGAGCGGAACTTCGGCGGTTTTGAAATTCCCACCGGCTGGTTTCAGACCCTGAACCCGGTTTTCATCATCACCCTGGCGCCGGTCTTCGCGACGCTCTGGATCCGGCTCGCAGCGCGTGGGCTTGAACCGCGAACACCGGTGAAATTTGCCTGCGGCCTGCTGATACTGGGTGCGGGCTTTGGCGTGATGATTGTGGCAGCCGGCCTGGTCGGCAACGGCGCAAAGGTGTTGCCCACCTGGCTGATGATGACCTATCTGCTGCACACCATCGCTGAACTGACCCTGAGTCCCGTCGGACTCAGCATCACGACCAAACTCGCGCCTCGTCGCTATGTCGGGCAGATGATGGGCGTCTGGTTCCTGACCTCGGCGATCGGCAACCTGATTGCCGGCCTTGCTGCAGGACGCTTCAGCACCGATGCCATCGATGCGATGCCGGCACTCTATACGCAGATCGTGCTCATGACCGGCGGTAGCGGTATCCTGCTGCTTCTGCTGTTGCGACCACTGCGCAGACTCATGGGCGAGGTCAGATAGCCGACCGTTCAGGCTGCGCGGATAATGGCGGCCCTGCACATCGATCAGGGAGAGAAGCCCGATGCCCGCTTACATCGTCTCAGTGGTGGAAGTGACCAATCCAGGTCCCAACTTCAGGAAGTACACCGAAGAATCTGCGCGACTCGCGCACTCGCATGGCGGCAAGTATCTGATCAGGGGCAAGTCGCCCAGCGTCGTTTCGGGCACCCTGCTCGAGAAGAAGGCGCTCATCATCCTGGAGTTTCCGGGCATGGAGAATCTCCGTGCGTTCTACGACAGCGATGAGTACCAGAAGGACTGCAAGCCGCTACGTGAGGGTACCGGCATCTACGACATCGCCTTTTTCGAGTCGCCGGCACCGGCCAAGGCCTGAGGCCGGTCCGTGGCGCTGTTCATGCAGCGGCGTCATTCCTCGCCGACAATCATGAAGCTCGCATCGGCCTCGGCGACGACGCTCAGGTCGCTCGCCTTCAGTGCCCGACCCTGCATGAAGGCAACCTTGCCTTTGCGTCGTATCAGCCGGCCTTCCAGCAGCACCGTCGTGCCGGTTTTCAGCGGCTGACGGTAGCGAACCTCGCATCGTGCCGTATGTGCCCGCGAGCCCTTGAGAAACAGCCAGTTCGCCATCACGTCGTCCAGCGCGCTGTAGAGAATGCCGCCGTGGGTCATCGTGTCATAGCCGACATGATCCGGTCCCGGCGTGAATTCGGCACGGCAGGTGTCCGTGTCATCGATACGGAACAGCAGCTGCAGGCCTCGTGGATTGCCCGGACCACAGACGAAACAGCGGTTGGCATCGGAACGTATGCGTTGTTCGTTCAAGTCCTGCACCTCTTTCAGGCAGCACGACAAACCTGACTTGTCACTCGCCCCGCCAGGCTCTTATGCTAGCCCGCACCGTGCCCGAAAGCACTTGTGCAACCCCGAACCGCCCGCGGGAGCATGCCGTGACCTACGACCAGAACAATATTTTCGCAAGAATATTGCGCGGCGAGCTGCCGGCACAGAAGTTCTTCGAGGATGAGCGGACCGTCGCAATACTCGATGCGATGCCACAATCGGAGGGCCATTCGCTCGTCCTCCCGAAATGTGCGGCGCAGAACATTTTCGAACTCGATGCGGAGTTTGCCGGCGCTGTGATTCGCACCGGACAGAAAATCGCGCGTGCGGTACGGGATGTCTTCCAGGCAGACGGCATCACACTGATGCAGTTCAACGGTGCTGAAGCCGGGCAAACGGTATTTCACTTCCACCTGCATGTGATTCCGCGCTACGTGGGCCGCCCCCTGCGCAGTCACGGGCGGAGCTTTGCTGATCCGGAGGTGCTTGCCGAACAGGCGGCCCGGCTCCGCGCGGCTCTCGAGAACCGATAGCTGCACCATCCATCATCGGGCGCGAGGCGTGCTTCAGAATGCTCGGGCAGCTGCGAAACCGGCAGTGGCCGCTGCAACGCCCACGGTCACCTGCAGAAACACATTGATCAGCGCAGTCATCGCCTGCCCGGAGCGCAACAGCACCAGTGTCTCCAGGGAAAAGGCGGAAAATGTCGTATAACCGCCCAGCAGGCCGACCACGGGCAGCAGCCGCGCACCGGATCCGAACAGTTCCCGATACTCGACCAGACCCGCAAACAGCCCGATCAGCAGCGAGCCGGTGGCATTCACTGCAAAGGTACCGATCGGCAGCATGACGGCGGGGAACAGATGCTGGACCCTGTCGCTCACCAGGTAGCGCAGTGCGGAACCAAAGGCGCCACCGGAAGCAACCAGCAGCAGATCACGAAAATTCATCGCTATTTCACCCACTGGTGCGGATTCAGCGGCTGGCCGTTGCGCCGCACCTCAAAGTACAGCGCGGGCCGGGGTTGACCGCCCGTATCACCCACATGTGCGATCACCTCGCCGGCGGCAACCTGCTCGCCGACCTGATGTACCAGATCCTGATTGTGACCATAGAGACTAAGGTAGCCTCCGCCGTGATCGATCACCAGTAACTGGCCCAGGCCGGGCAACCAGTCCGCATACACGACCCGGCCGTTGCGCACGGCGATGACATCGCTGCCTGCAGGTGCCGAAATCAGCACGCCATCCCAGCGCATCTGACCGCCGGCGCGCGACTGGCCAAAATCAGCCAGCAGGCTGCCCTTCACCGGCCAGCGTCCCTTGCCGAGCGGTTTTCCTGGCACCACCGCGGGGCCTTTCTGGTTGCGGGCAATCTGACGCTCGATCTCGCGGAGCAGGTTCTCAAGCGTGCGGGCTTCGCTGCGTGCACGGCGGAGCTGCTGATTGCTGCTGCGGAGCTGCTGGTCAAGATCACTGATGACGGCAGCGCGCGTACTGCGTGCCTTTTCGAGTTCCGCCAGCTGCTGCCTGCGTTTGCCTTCGAGGCTGGCGAGTGCAGCCTGCTGCTGTTCGACCTCAACCCGGTCACGATTGAGCATCTCGAGACTGGCCTGCACCGAGGCCAGCAATTCACCGCGCTGACGGGCAAGGTAGCCGAGCCAGGTCAGATGCCGGCCGAGCGCACGCGCATCCTGCTGATTCAGTGTCACCCGGAGCATCTCATTGCCTTCGCTGATATGGGCGAGCCGCAGCTGGGCAGCCAGATTCTCCCGCTGACGATCAAGCTCTGCGCGGGTCTGTTCCATCTGACGGTTGAGCTCCGCAAGCTTCTTGCTGACCACGGCCAGCTCGCGCCGGGTGGCGGCCAGCTGCCCACGCAAGCGGCTGGCCTCATCTTCGGCTGCACGCAGCTGCTTATCCAGGTCCTTCCGTTTCGCCTGGTCACGACGGGTCTGTGTTTCAAGACTGCGGATCTGCTCACGGACCCGGGCCAGTTCATCCTCGGTCTTGCCGGGATCACGCGCAGCCGCAACCGGCTGCGCGACGAGCAGCAGAAGGCTGAGGCCCACACAGTGCAGCAACCGGCTCATGGGGCGGGAGTGTAGGGGATGGCGTGTGTGTTGACGACGGCCCCAATCCGGCCATGCTCCGCCGTCCACGTGGTTATAATGCGGCCCCGGCAAGGTCAGGCACTATGGACAGACTTCTTCAATTTATAGCCGCTAACCCGCTTCTGGTGGGGGCGACGCTGCTCATGGCCATTGCGGTAATAGCCACAGAAATACAGCTGCGCGCCCGCATCCTGCTGGAGATCTCGACAGCCGAGGCGGTGCGCATGATCAACCGGGGGGCGACGGTAGTCGATATTCGCGACAAGGCCCGCTTTGAAGCCGGACACGTCGTCGATGCAGTGCTGATGGCGCCGGCCGATCTGGCCAAAGGCGAAGAAGGGCGTATCAAGAAAAAGCGCGGGATTGTCGTCGTTTGCGAGAATGGCAGCCAGAGTTACCGCGCGGTAAAAGCGCTGCGTGCGGCGGGTTTCGACGGCGCATTCAGCCTCAAGGGTGGCATCGGCAGCTGGCAGCGTGACAACCAGCTGCTCGTCACCGGGCAGCGTTGATACGCCGGAGCAGGACGTGAAGGTCACCATCTACACGACGTCCGTCTGTCCCTACTGTGCAGCCGCCAAGACCTTGCTGAGCAACAGACAGGTGAATTTCACGGAAATTGATGTCAGCACACGGCCGGATCTGCGCGAGGAAATGATCAGGCGCAGTGGTCGGCGTACCGTGCCACAGATCTTCATAGGCGAGACACATGTGGGCGGTTACGATGACCTGGCAGCGCTGGACGGGGCAGGCAGGCTCAATGCCCTGCTGCAAGAGAACCGGGTTTGAGCGATCAGAGGAACGGGAATATGGCTGAGGGACCGGTTAACGGCAGTGGTTCAACTGTGGACATCGAGCGTACCTTCAGCTTGAGGAAGCTCTATATCAAGGACTTTTCCTTCGAGGCGCCAAATTCGCCGGCCTTTTTTTTCGAGCAGCACCAGCCGGAAATGAACCTGAACATACGCACAGCCCACAGCGACCTGGGCAACGGCAGCCTGGAAGTCGTACTGCATATGACCGCCCAGTCGGTCATCGGTGAGCGGACGGTATTCCTGATCGAGATTGCCCAGGCAGGGATGTTCCAGATCAGCGGATTCAACAAGGAAGAGACCCGTACAATCATCGGCGTACACTGCCCGAATGCGCTCTATCCCTATGCGCGTGAGGCCATCTCGTCCATGGTGCAACGGGGTGGCTACCCGCCGCTGGTGCTCCAGCCCATGGATTTCGCCGCGCTGTTTGCACAGGCAAGTCAGGATACGGCAGCCGCACAGGCCAGCCAGGGCTGACCGTGGCCTCATCCGGTGTGACTTCCGGCACTGATACCTCAGACATCGCCGTTTTCGGGGCCGGCTCCTGGGGCACGGCACTCGCTGTCCAGTTCGCACGGGCCGGCCATCAGGTCACCCTGTGGGGCCGCAATGCCGCAGAGCTGCGCAAGCTGGACGAGCAGCGCTGCAACGCGCGCTATCTGCCTGGCATCGCTTTTCCCGAAAAGCTGCACCCTGATCCCGATCTCCACGCGGTGATACGCAAACATCAGGATCTCCTGATCTGCGTGCCCAGCAATGGTTTTCGTGAAATTCTCCTGGCGATCCGCCCCCATCTGCAGCCGGGAGCCCGGATTGCCTGGGCGACAAAGGGCTTCGAACATGATTCGGGGCAATTGCCACATCAGGTCGTCAGGGAGGTACTGGGCGGTGCGATTCCCGTCGCTGTGCTGTCAGGGCCGACTTTCGCCAGCGAGGTCGGCGCAGGACTGCCCACCGCAATGACGATCGCAGCCAGCGCGCCGGGTTTTGCGGCAGAGCTCGCGGTCCGTCTGTCGGGTTTGAATTTCCGCGCCTACACCTCCGACGATATGGTCGGCGTCGAGGTCGGCGGTGCGGTCAAGAACGTGCTTGCCATTGCCGCCGGTATTTCTGACGGTCTGGGCTTCGGCGCGAATACGCGCATTGCGCTGATCACCCGCGGCCTGCTTGAAATGACCCGGCTCGGTGCGGCGCTCGGCGCACAACCAGCCACATTCATGGGTCTGTCTGGCATGGGCGATCTGGTGCTCAGCTGTACCGACGACCAGTCGCGTAACCGGCGTCTCGGGCTGATGGTCGCAGCCGGAAAGAGCCCTGCCGAGGCAGCCACCGCGATCGGCCAGGTGGTTGAGGGCCTGTTTGCTGCGGTATCGGTCAGGACCGTCGCCGCACGCCTGGGACTGGAAATGCCGATCTGTGAACAGGTCTATCAGGTACTGCACGAGCGACAACCGGCCAGGGATGCGGTGATGGCCCTGATGGCGCGCTCGCTGAAGCCCGAAACCGATATGGAACTGCGCAATCTCTTCAGCCGGAGCGCGAATACCCTGCCCCTCGACTGAGTGCGCCTCTCAGCCGGCACCGGCGAATTCCAGCTGCCGCCAGGCCTCATAAGCGACTATCGCCGCCGCATTCGACAGATTGAGGCTGCGACTTCCATTGCGCATCGGAATGCGCAGCTGCTGTTCGACCGGCAAGTCGCGGAGAACCCCGGCCGGCAGGCCGCGATGTTCCGGCCCGAACAGCAAGGCATCGCCCGCCCTGAACCGCGCCTCCGTGTAGAGCGTCCTGCCGCGAGTCGAGAGGGCAAACACGCGCGGCCGGCCCAAGGACTCCAGGCATTCAGGCAACCCGGCATGCTGCCGTACAGACGCCCATTCATGATAATCCAGTCCGGCCCGGCGAAGCCTTGCATCGGCGAGCGTAAAGCCCAGCCGCCCGACCAGATGCAGGCCGATTCCCGTGTTGGCACACAGGCGTATGATGTTGCCCGTATTCGGCGGGATCTCCGGCTCAAACAGAATCAAGTCAAGCATTCCTGTGCCCTCTCCAGACACTGAACAAGTTCATCCGCGCGCAGCACCCGATGCGCGACTCTCCAGCACCTTTTGCGGCCTGGCATTCGACTCGCCGATCGTGCTGCTCTCGGGCTGTGTCGGCTTTGGCGAAGAGTACACACGGGTGGCAGGCTTCTCTAACCGCGATGCCGGTGCGGTGGTACTGAAGGGCACGACTCTCCATGCCCGGCTCGGCAATGAACCACACCGGATTTTCGAGACGCCCATGGGCATGCTCAATGCCATCGGCCTGCAGAATCCGGGCGTCGATACCGTTGTAAACAGTATTTTGCCCACACTCGATTTCAGCGAGACCCGCTTTATCGCCAATGCCTGTGGTTCCACTCTTGAGGAATATATCGAGGTTTGCCGGCGCTTCGACGACTCACCAATTGACGCCATCGAGATCAACATCTCCTGTCCGAACATCAAGCAGGGTGGCGTGGCCTTCGGCAATTCACCGGATATGTCCGCGCGAGTGGTCGCGGCCTGCCGGGCGGTGACCAGCAAGCCGATCATCACCAAGCTGTCCCCCAACCAGACCGATATTCGCGAAAATGCACGGCGCTGCATCGAAGCCGGCACGGACGCGCTGGCCGTAATCAACACGCTGGTCGGTATGGCCATCGATGCGGAGAAGCGGCAACCGGTCATCGCGAACATACAGGCCGGACTTTCAGGCCCTGCGATAAAGCCCATTGCACTGCTTAAAGTACACCAGGTTTATCAGGAAGCCAGGCGGCACCGGGTACCGATCATCGGCCAGGGCGGGATCGCGAGCGCTACCGACGCGCTTGAATTCCTGATTGCCGGCGCCAGCGCTGTCGGCATCGGCACGGCGCTGTTTTACAACCCGCTGATCTGCCGCGAGATCAATGCCGGCATCGTTGATTATCTTGAGCGACACGGGATCGCCGAAGTGGCCGACCTGGTCGGCAGCCTGCAGACCGGCTGCTAGCCGTCGATCTTCCGCTCGCGAATTTTCCGCGTCAGGGTATTCCTGCCCCAGCCGAGCAACCGCGCAGCTTCCTGGCGATGACCCTGTGCATGGGCCAGCGCTGCGCGGATCAGGGTTCGTTCGAATTCCGGAAGCGCCGTGCTCAGCAAGGGCTCGGCATCAGCATCCTGCAGGGTTGATTCGGCCCACTGGCCGAGACGCTGGGACCAATCTGTGAACCCGCCGCGGAGACTGGCCTTCCCGCCGAACTCTGGCGGAATATCCTCGACACGTATCTCGGCACCGGGCGCCGTAACCATCATGCGCCGGCAGGCATTTACCAGCTGACGGACATTTCCTGGCCAGTCGAAGGCGCAGAGGCAAGCGACCGCATCCGGAGCAATCCGCTTTGTTTCGACACTCAACTCCCGCGCTGCTTCACGCAGATAGTAGTCAAGCAGCAGCGGCACGTCTTCGCGCCGCTCACGCAGCGGCGGCGTGATGATGCGGATCACATTGAGACGATGGAGCAAGTCCTCGCGAAAGCGACCGGTCTCGACAGCCGCCTCCAGATCCTGGTTGGTTGCGGCGATCACCCGGACATCGACGCGGATCGGTGTCTGGCCGCCAACGCGATAGAACTCGCCTTCTGCCAGCACGCGCAGCAGCCGTGTCTGCAGTGCCGCAGACATGTCACCGATCTCGTCGAGGAACAGCGTTCCCCCGTCGGCCTGCTCGAATCGTCCGGTCCGGCGGCTGTCGGCGCCGGTGAACGCACCACGCTCATGGCCGAATAATTCAGTCTCGAGGAGTTCCGATGCGATTGCGGTTGTATTCAGTGCGATAAAGGGTTGCTGGGCGCGAGGACTGTGCTCATGCAATGCACGGGCAACCAGCTCCTTGCCGGTGCCCGATTCACCGGTAATCAGCACCGTCATGCTCGAACGCGACAGGCGGCCAATCGTGCGGAATACCTCCTGCATGGCTGGTGCACGGCCAATAATGGCGGACATGGGGCGCTCAGACTCGACGTGACCACCCGTCGTCTGCATTCCAACCCGCGCTGCACGCCGCACCAGTGCGATCGCGTCATCTACATCGAAGGGCTTGGGCAGATATTCAAAAGCCCCGCCCTGATAGGCGGCAACGGCACTGTCGAGATCAGCGTGCGCGG
>Ga0116151_10004056_pt1 | contig 12915 bp, 11 predicted proteins | sample AD_UKC117_MetaG_FD_89893 | JGI IMG/M metagenome (GOLD analysis project Ga0116151, IMG submission 89893) | Active sludge microbial communities of municipal wastewater-treating anaerobic digesters from Hong Kong - AD_UKC117_MetaG | ecosystem: Engineered > Bioreactor > Anaerobic > Digestate... | reverse complement strand
TTTGGTGATCGCCGCCGTCAACGTCGTTTTACCGTGGTCCACGTGACCAATTGTCCCGATGTTGACGTGTGGTTTGTCTCGCTTAAATGTTGCTTTCCCCATAATGATAAATCCCCTTTGTTGTACTTTTAGATAGATCTGGAATGCACACAACCTTATGGTGTAGTGATGTGCTAAATTAATGGAGGGGGACGGATTCGAACCGCCGTAGGCCTAGCCAGCTGATTTACAGTCAGCCCCCTTTAACCACTCGGGCACCCCTCCAAATTCCAACTTAAAAACACGGCGCATATCGCGCCGTGCAAAAATCAAGTATACTAAAAATCGAGTAGAAGTCAAATTGAAGCTGGTTTTTTAATGTTATTTCCTATGAAAACGCTCTGGCCCGCCAAACCTCATATAAAATCAGACTGCACGCTACCGATGCATTTAACGACTCCACTTGGCCCCGCATCGGTAGCTTGATCAGAAAGTCACACGTGTCTTTTATCAGCCGACTCAAGCCTTTGCCTTCGCTGCCCACAACCAAGGCTATCGGACCGGTTAGATTGGCCTTATGGAAAAATTGGGCGGCAGGATCAAGTTCCACACCGGCTATCCAGACATTATCCTGTTTTAACACCTTAAGCACTTGGGCCAAATTGGGCACCTCAGCCACCCACATATGCTCAACTGCGCCGGCCGACACATTGACAACGGCCGGCGTTACGCCCGCCGCGCGTTGTTTCGGCAAAATGACGCCGTGGACGCCAACCGCCTCGGCTGTGCGCAGTACCGCCCCTAAATTGTGCGGATCTTCTACGTGATCGAGAATGATCAGGAACGGCGGCTCATTCAGTTTAGCCGCCCGATGCAGTATATCCTCAACTTCAACGGTAGGGTAGCGACCGGTTTTCAAGACGATACCCTGATGCCCCTGCGCTAACTTATCGAGCGTTTTACGGGCAATACGTTTGACGGGAATTCCAGTTTGAGCGGCTAAAGCCACAAGCTCATCTACCAGCGGCGATGATTGTAGGTTGTCGGCCACTAAAAGTTCGTGAACGTGACGTCGTCGCGCCCGAAGACATTCGCGAGCGGCGTTGCGACCATACAGTATTTCCACCCCAATCTGCCTTGACTACTGGTTAATTTTCCAGACGGTACCGTCCGGGCGATCTTCAAGAATTACGCCAGCCGCAGCGAGTTGGTCGCGAATCGCATCGCTGGTGGCATAATCTTTATTTTTCCGAGCCGCAGCACGTAAGGTGATCAAAATTTGAACCAACTCATCTTCCAAACCGGCCGAACCGGCCCCTTGCGTCGAAATTTCGGCCGGGATAATACCCAAAACATCGCCACCTAACTGGCGATAGGTGTCATCAATCGCCTCCAAAGTGCCGCTGGAGACCGGCTGCTGGCTGTTGACCAACGTGTTCACCGCCCGGTTAAAATCGAACAGAGCGGCCAGGGCTTGGGGTGTATTGAAATCGCTGTTCATAGCCTCTTCAAAACGAGTTTTGACATCGGCCAGAGTTTCGGAAAATTGCGCATCGATCGCGCCATCATGGCTATCCTGTTTGGCCAGCATCTGCCGGACCAGGCCAACCGTTCCCAGCAACCGCTCGTAGCCTCTGGCGGCGGCACCGAGCGCCTCATCGGTAAAATCGGTTGTCTGGCGATAGTGACTACTCAGGATAAAGTAACGCACGGTCATCGGCGAGTACGGCTGCGACAGCCGGTCGTGCTCGCCGGTTAGGGCCTGCTGAACGGTTAGCGAATTGCCCTGGCTTTTGCCCATTTTAGTACCATCGATAGTGACCATATTGTTAAGTAGCCAGTACCGGGCAAACGCACCGCCATAAGCCGCCTCACTCTGGGCGATTTCACTTTCGTTGTGAGGGAAGATATTTTCCAGGCCGCCACCGTGAATATCGAAGGGCAAGCCTAAATATTTGCGGGCCATCACCGTACACTCGGCGTGCCAGCCCGGAAATCCTTTGCCCCACGGGCTGTTCCACTGCATGAGATGACCGGGCGTAGCGGCTCGCCACACGGCAAAGTCGCGCGGATCGCGTTTATCCCCAGCCACTTCCAGCCGAGCGCCCTCCTCCAAATCATCGACCCTGCGGCGAGACAGTTTGCCGTAAGTAGGCCAGCTAGGCACCGAAAAGTACACATTACCGTTGCTGGCATAGGCGTGTCCCTTGGCGATTAAATCCTGAGCCAGTTCAATCTGCTCCGGCACGTGGCCGCTGGCCCGGGGGGAGATGTCCGGGCGGCGCACGTTAAGGACATCCATATCTCGAAAATAGTTGCGAGTGTAAGATTCAACAATTTCCATCGGTTCGACCCGCTCTACTCGCGCTTGCCGGCCAATTTTGTCTTCACCTTCATCCCCATCGCCGACCAGATGACCGACATCGGTGATGTTTTGGACATAGCGAACCCGATAACCTGAATATTCCAAATATCGATGAACCACATCAAAGGTAATATACGCTTTGGCATGGCCAATGTGAGCATCGCCATAAACCGTTGGCCCGCAGACGTACATCCCCACAAAGCCGGGATGAAGCGGCTCAAACGTTTCTTCTTGTCGGCTTAGATAGTTATAAACTCGTAAGGTCATAATCCGTTTTCCATTTTAGCAAATATCATGCGACCGGCGTTGGTTTGAATGACCCGGGTGACCGTCACTTCGACATTACGGTTCAGATACGACTTGCCATTTTCAATGACAATCATTGTTCCGTCATCGAGATAAGCCACGCCCTGGTCACGCTCTTTCCCTTCCTGGATAATTTTAATGCCGACCGTTTCACCGGGCAAAATAACCGTTTTCACCGCGTTGGCTAACTCATTAATGTTGAGGACCAACACCCCTTGTAGTTTGGCGACACTGTTGAGGTTAAAGTCGTTGGTCACAATCGGACAATCGAGCTGCTTAGCCAGCAACACCAACTTGTCATCGACCCCTTTAACCCCGTCGATATCAAGATCGCTGATCTGGACCGGCACTAACGAGTCGGCTTGCAGTTGCTCCAACACTTCCAGACCCCGCCGGCCTCGATTGCGGCGCAGCGGATCCGACGAGTCGGCGATGTACTGCAATTCGGCCAAGACAAAGCCGGGAACGAGCAACGTGTTTCGAATAAAACCGGTTCGGCTAATATCGACAATCCGGCCGTCGATGATAACGCTGGTATCTAGCAACAGGACATCGTCGGTGGGTTTGCGACCCAAGCCATCGAAAGGATTACCGGAGATAATACGAGGCCCCACCAGATTGAAGATATCTCGCTGGCGCATGACCATTACGGCCATCCCGATATAGCCAAAAATGATACTGACAATAATCGGAAGCACAGCGCCATACGGATACGGCAAATTAGATACCGACGGATGTAGCAAAGCGCCCACGGCCAGCCCTAACGCTAACCCTATTACCCCGGCCACTAACTTGGCTGCTGGCATCTTTCGCAGCTTAGCTTGAACGACATGGAATGGACGCGTGGTAAGATAAGGCGCCACTAGCAGCCCTAACGCCGCTCCGGCCAGAGTCAACACAATAATCAGCCGAGCCGACTCACCGGGGTTATTAGGTTGAAACAGGTAGGCAGATTGAACGCCAATGATGGCAAACACAACCATACCCACCAAACGAAAGACAAATTCGATGCTCATCCCTAATCTTAAAACTCCCCTAGCCCATTTGCCCGGTTGATTTCATTCATCCGTCAAGTTGCGGTCGGTGCTATCACAAAAAAGGGCGACTGCACGATTAAGTACATTCGCCCAAACACTGCTTTCTTAACATTATTAGCGGAGTCCGATCTTACAAAAGAGACAATTTACCAGCCGACGTAAATTTATCCGAGACTATCCATTCAAGAATTGGTCTGTCTTTTTTGATACTTGTTAAATAACAAAAATGAGCGCTTCATTGGCTAAAACCAATTATACAGAGACAAGATATTCACTCCGGTTCAAACCTGAGTAGACAGACAATAGTATTGTAAGATAAAAATGAATAATAAATATAAGTGCTAACAGTGTAGAGTCAGGTTTTTGGGCAAAAATGAAATTAAGTTAGAAAAAAATAATAAAAGTTTAACGATTATAGTAACACGATCACATTATAATGTCAAAGCTTTATCGAGAGTCGCTCAAAAGTTTTACATAATCATTAAACAAGAGCAATATCCAACGCTTCCCCTAACGAGCGCACTTTCAGCAGTTCCAGAGACAAAAATTGGGATTGTTTCAGTTGAACCGACGCCGGCAGCAAACAACGTTTAAAGCCCAGCTTGGCCGCCTCTTTTAAGCGGGTTTCGATATGGCTTACCGCTCGTAATTCGCCCGACAGGCCCACTTCACCCACAATCGCCAGATCGGCGGCTACCGGTCGACTCTTAAAGCTAGAAGCCAGTGCTGCCGCCACGGCCAAGTCAGAAGCCGGCTCATTAATCTGCAAGCCGCCGATCACATTCACAAACACATCCTGGTCGGCCAGCCGGACGCCGACTCGTTTAGTTAACACTGCGATGAGGAGCAGCAATCGGTTCATGTCGATGCCGTTAGCCGTGCGGCGCGGATTACCGAAACTGGTGGTACACGCCAGCGCTTGAATCTCGACCAGCAGCGGGCGCGTGCCCTCTAACGTCACCGCAATGGCCGAGCCGGAGGCATTGGGCAGTCGCTCAGCTAGAAAAATTTCGCTGGGATTCGGCACTTCACTCAAGCCTACATCGCCCATCTCAAAAATACCGATTTCGTTGGTCGCACCAAATCGATTCTTGACGCTGCGTAAAAGTCGGTAGGCATGAAAGCGTTCGCCTTCAAGGTAAAGCACCGTATCGACCAAATGCTCCAACACTCGTGGCCCGGCAATCGTCCCTGTTTTGGTCACGTGCCCAATAAGGAAAACCGGAATATTTTGACCCTTAGCCAACCCTTGGAACCGGCCGGCGCATTCCCGGACCTGGCTAACTGATCCCGGAGCCGACTGCAACTCCTCCAGAAATACCGTCTGAATCGAATCGACCACCAAAAATTGGGGCGGAGTTTGGCGCAGGTGATCCATAATAGCCGTCATATTGGTTTCCGACAGGATGAACAAGCGGTCGCTTGAGATCTGCAAGCGGTCAGCCCGCAGCTTGACCTGCTGAGCACTTTCCTCGCCGGAAATGTAAAGGACATGCCCTTCCGCCGCCAGAGCCGCCGAAATTTGCAGCAGCAGCGTACTCTTACCGATGCCGGGATCGCCGCCGATCAAAATGAGTGAACCGGGAACCAAGCCGCCGCCCAGCACCCGGTTAAATTCATCCATCGGCAGCATTGTCCGCCGGTAGTTGTCGGCGGCTATCTCGGTTAACGGTTGCGGGACGGATCGCCCCATCACCGCTTGAGCCGATCGCTGCACGACGGCCCCCGACGAGGTGGCCTCAACCAACGTTTCGACCAGGGTGTTCCACTCGCCGCAATCGGGACAGCGGCCCATCCACTTCGGCTGGGTGCTGCCGCATTCTTGACATACGTAACGGGTTCTCAATTTGGCCATAGTACAGAAATTATATCAAACTCCCGGCAAAAAACAAGAACACTTGTTCACCACTCTACTCGTTGCGACGACAAGCCAATTCAGCCGCCATAAAAAAAGCTCGCTGTTACCAGCGAGCTTTTGAAAGTTGGTCTATTTTAACAGTTAATTAGCTACGGCGGCCAGCATATTGTCAACGCGCTGTTGAATAGAGGGTTTGGGATGCGCCCCAACAATCCGATCAAAAATTTGACCATCTTTTACGAAAAGCATCGTCGGGATCCCTTGTACGCCGTATTTGATGGCATACTGCGGGTTTTCATCGGTATTGACTTTGGCAATGACGATTTTGTCGCCGTATTCTTTGGCCAATTCTTCTAAAGCAGGGGCAACCATCCGACAAGGACCACACCACGGCGCCCAGAAGTCAACAACAACAGGGGTAGTAGAATCTAATACTTTGCTTTGGAATTCGCTATCAGTGACATGAATGGGGGTAGACATAAATACACTTCTCCTTAAATTTTGCGTTTAATCAAAAATCATATCTAAATATAGTAAGTTTCTCAATAAATGCCAGCTTACGCCGCCAGCGTAAAGACTTAGGTCATCACGCATTTCTACCATTTCTGACGATAAAGCCCTGAGTTTTCTTACTACCTTCCTGCAAATTTTACAACAATCGTACTTTACTGGCTCATTTTTTGACCTATGGCCAACATTACGAGAGAATTGACACGGATATAGTCTCAGAGTAAATTAGCCTTCAATAAAAAAACCATCGATTACAGAGGATGCGATGACCCAAATTTTACCCGCTCATTCTTCCCAAGCGATAAAGCTGGCCCGCCGCTTACTACGCGAGGGGGAAGTGGTCGCTCTGCCCACCGATACCGTCTACGGCCTGGGCGCTAACGCCTTCGAACGCATTGCTGTGCGCCAAATCTTCAAGCTCAAACAGCGCCCGCCGGACAAGCCCATTCCCGTTTTCATTTACCAAATCGATGATCTCAACCTAGTGGCTCGTCACGTGCCAAACCGGGCTTGGCCGCTGCTGCAAGAATTTTGGCCCGGCCCGTTAACCGTCGTACTACCCAAGGTGGCGGCTCTGCCCGATGATGTGACGGTAGGGCAGGACACCGTCGCCGTACGTATTCCCGATCATCCCGTCAGCCTCGAACTGGTGATCAAGTTTGGTCGGCCGTTGGCCGTCACCAGCGCCAATCTGTCCGGCCAACCGACGCCTCCTACGGCTCAAGGCGTTGCCGATCAGTTAGGACTAGCCCTGCCGCTGGTTTTAGACGGCGGACCCAGCCCCTCCAGTCAACCCTCGACCATTATTGATCTCAGCACCGATCCGCCACGCCTCCTACGCCAAGGCCCCATCACCATCGAGGCTTTAAGACCCTTTCTTCCGAATTTAGAGTGAGGAGGAGATTGGAGATTAGCTAATCAGAGACAGTTTAATCAGGATGGATCTTGGAGAATCGTAGCCCGTAAATCTCCAATCTCCTAATCTCCCCAAATCATGATGCCTCACCAACCTCAATCAAAATCTAATTACATAGCTCCCAAAGTTTCTTCCACTCTCACCGTGGGTATCGACGCCAGCCGGGCGGCGCGCGCTCGGCGTACCGGCACCGAGACCTATTCCCTAGAAATCATCAAAGCCCTGGCTAAATGTTCACCTGACTATCTTCGGCTATGTTTGTATACGCCTCACCCACCGCAACACACCGACTGGCCCGCCTCGGCTCAGGTGGAAACGCGGGTTATCCCCTGGCCACGCTTGTGGACTCATCTACGGCTGGCGGCCGAACTCCGGCAGCACCCGCCCGATCGGCTGTTTGTGCCGGCTCATGTTCTGCCACTCTACTGTCCCGTCCCGGCCCTAGTCACCGTTCATGATCTGGGCTACAAACATTACCCCGCCGCCCACCGTCCATTTGATCGCTGGTACCTGGATTGGACTACCCGCCGGCACACCCGCGTCGCCCGGCACATCCTGGCCGACTCGCAGGCCACCAAACAAGACCTTATCGATTTCTACCAGGCCGATCCGCAGCGCATCAGCGTCGTCTACCTGGGTCGGGATGAAAGTCTGACCCGTGAGGACGATCCCCTTATAATAGAAAGAACCAAAGCCAAATACGGGGTCGATGGGGATTATCTGTTCTATCTGGGTACGCTGCACCCCCGTAAAAATCTAGTGCAGTTGATCGAGGCATTCCAACTGGCCGTGCCACAGCTTCCACTCACGCTGAAACTGGTCATCGCCGGACAGAAGGGCTGGCTGTACGATGAGATTTTTACTCGGGTTCAAACTCTGGGCATGACCGAGCGAATTCTCTTACCCGGCTATATTGACGATGCCGACAAGCCCGCTCTGCTATCGGGGGCGCTGGCTTACGTTTTTCCTTCGCTGTACGAGGGCTTTGGCCTGCCGGTGTTAGAAGCGATGGCCTGCCAGACGCCGGTCTTAACCAGCAACGTCTCGTCCCTGCCGGAGGTAGCCGGTGACGCCGCCTTGCTGGTCGATCCGCACTCGTCTAGTGATATCGCTGCCGGACTGATTCGCCTGACCACTGACACCGATCTACGTCACCGACTTATCGAACAAGGATTGAGGCAGATCGAAAAGTTTTCATGGGACAAAGCGGCCAACCAGATTTTGGAGATTTTGGCAAAATGCTAAGCCACCCCCCTCCCACAGCCACTATCCTCGATGTCAAAATCCATGCCGTAACCAACGACCAGACGCTGGCGCTCATCGAGCAGTTCATCGCCAGCAGACGGCCCCACCAATTGACCACCACCAATCCCGAATTCGTGATCGAGGCCCAACACGATGAGGAATTTCGCCGCATCATCAACAATGCAGCGTTGTCCTTACCGGATGGGATCGGGTTGTTGAAAGCGGCTCACTTTTTAGGCACAACCCCGCTGCCGGAGCGCGTCGCCGGGTCTGATCTGGTCGGCCGGCTGGCCGAATTATCACACCGGCAGGGTTATCGCATCTTTTTCTTGGGCGCACGGCCCGGCGTGGCCGAACAGGCTATTGCCAACCTTAAGCGCCGTTACCCCAATCTTCAAGTAGCCGGCTGCTACGCCGGATCGCCCGCTCCGGAGGAAAATGAAGCGCTAATTCAACGTATTCTCCCCACGAAGCCTGACGTCTTGCTCGTGGCCTACGGCCACCCCCGCCAGGATAAATGGATCGCCCGTAACCTGGAACGCCTCCAAATTCCGGTTTGCATCGGTGTAGGTGGTTCGTTCGACTTCTTGGCCGGAACCTCGAAACGTGCCCCGCGCTGGCTTCAGCAATTACATTTGGAGTGGCTGCACCGCTTAATCACTCAGCCCTGGCGCTGGCGTCGTATCTGGAACGCGGTACCTTACTTTAGCTGGCTGGTGTTGCGCAGCAAGTTACGCAGCGCCACTGTACCAAAGGACAGGTTTTGAACCTGTCCTTTTTATTTGGTGTCAATCTGAGCCATAGCCCGATGCGATAAAAGCCACTTTTTGTTACGATAAGTTTAAATTCAACTTATCACTATCCACCCCATTACCCTACTAAAAGAAGCCAACCTACTGCCTATCATCATCCAACTCTAACCACCCCACAACCTACACAAACTCCATTAACTCTATAAACTCTATAAACTCTATGAACTAACAAGGAGATAAATCATGACTTTACCCGAAAAACAAACCGTTCTCATCACCGGAGCATCTCGCGGCCTCGGTTTAGCTCTGGCCCGATACCTGGCCCAACATCATTGGCAACTACTCATCGACGCCCGAGGTGAAGCCGCGCTAAAACAAGTCGAGGCGGAACTAGCCCGGTACACGAAGGTTATCGCCATTCCCGGCGACGTCACCTCTGAGACGCATCGCCGGGCGCTAGCCCACGCAGCAGAGGCGTTGGGCGGCCTCGACGCGGTAGTCAACAACGCCAGCATCTTAGGCCCTAGCCCTCAACCACATCTACTCGACTACCCGGTGGAGATATTGGAGCAAGTCTATCAGGTCAACGTCCTGGCTCCGTTGGGGATTCTGCAAGCAGTTCAATCGGTCTTAAAACCAGAAGCCCGTATCCTCAATATTACCAGCGATGCCGGGATCGAGGATTACCCAGGATGGGGCGGCTATGGGTCCAGCAAAGCAGCTTTGGAGCAGCTTTCGGCCATTCTAGCCGCCGAAAAGCCGGAATGGCGCGTTTATTGGGTCGATCCGGGCGACATGCGAACCCAAATGCACCAAGACGCGTTTCCCGATGAAGATATTAGCGACCGCCCTCTGCCGGAGGAGAGCGTTCCCGGTCTTATCGAGCTATTAAGCGGCGAACTACCGAGCGGCCGATATCGCGCCCAAGAGGTAGGCGCAGTAAGTTTGACCGCTTTTCAAGCGGACTAAGGCGTAGACTGAGGCAAAGGAAAAATAAAATGAAGTCAAATAGTTTTGTAAGTGAATTATCGTTGTTTGATTTGGTTGAAGCCCAGACCCCGGCGGGAATACTGGATGCGGCCAAGGCTAAGGCGAGCAGCTATAAAACGAGCGAAAAGATCGGCTTGGCGAAGATGTCCATGGATACTCTTCGTTTTCAGCTCCCGCCTGAGTTGGAAGCGAGCGAACCGCCAGAGGCACGTGGACTGGCTCGGGATGAGGTTCGGCTGTTGGTGTCGGATTATACGACAGATCAGATTAACCATACCTTATTTCGCCAACTGCCAGATTTTTTGGCAGCAGGCGATGTGGTGATCATCAATACCAGCGGCACGCTTAACGCCGCTGTGACGGGTACTCGGGCAGACGGGAGCGCCGTTGAAATCCATCTTTCGACCCATTTACCGGCCGACTTATGGCTGGTCGAAGTCCGCCGGCCGGACGAACAGGCTAGCCGTCCATTTTACAATGCGACGCCGGGAGAGATGATCACTTTACCGGAGGGAGCCTCGGTCACGCTGCACACACCCTACCGCAGCGAACAGCGATCCCTGGTTGATGCTAAAGTGCGGCTGTGGGTCGCTACTCTCAATCTGCCGACCCCATTCACTAACTACCTGACTAACTACGGCTTTCCCATCCGATACGGGTACGTCAAGCAAGCTTGGCCGCTCGATTACTACCAAACCGTTTACGCCACCGAGCCGGGCAGCGCCGAGATGCCGTCGGCCGGCCGGGCGTTCACCCCGGAATTGATTACGCGGCTGGTGGCGAACGGGGTGCAGGTCGCGCCGCTGGTCTTGCATACGGGCGTCGCCAGTTTGGAAAGTCATGAGCCGCCGTATGACGAGTTCTATCGCGTTCCGGCCGAGACCGCGCAAATCGTCAATGCAGCTCGCGCGGCAGGTAAACGAATAGTAGCAGTAGGGACCACGGTGGTTCGGGCCTTAGAAACGGTGACTGATGGGGCTGGTGTAACTCACCCCGGCGAGGGGTGGACCCGGCTGGTCATTACGCCGGAGTTCCGGTTGCAGGCCGTCAGCGGCTTGCTAACCGGGTTTCACGAGCCGCAGGCCTCACACCTGTATATGCTGCAAGCGCTGGCCGGCGCTCACCATATTGATTTGACTTACCGCGAAGCCCTGACGCAGCGCTATCTGTGGCACGAGTTTGGAGATATGCACCTAATTATGGCAAACCCATAATGATATGGGCGATCGATGGGCATTAGATCGATTTAACGCGCTCAAGTAACTGTCACCGTTGGAAGCTATCTATCGACGGTATACGCCTACCGGTCGATCACCTCCATTTAAAGACAATTCATTTGTCCAGAATTTATGACAAAATTGTCTTAATCATACGACAGACAACGCCTCACAAATTTGTTATGATAAATTTGCTTAATGGGAAAACGGATATTGTCTTATCAAAGAATAGGCATTTTTACCTAATCAGTACATCGCATTAACCAGCCAAATCACCTAGGTATTTTAGTGACAATTTTGTATAATCTTTAGTATCCTATTTACTGTTAGAGGATGGGGAAGTTGGATTGGCTAAGCTCTCGGCCTATAGTCAGGGCAGTGCTCCACGCGATTAAAGAGGTAACAATGTGAATAATATCGAAGGCAAAGATGTCTTGGTTGTTGACGACAGCCCCGATCTGCTTGAGGTCATTGAGTTAACATTGGCCCACAAAGGGGCCAATGTCCACACAGCAACAAGCGGACATGAAGCATTACGGTATTTTTTTTCCCACTGGCCGGACCTGGTTATTCTCGATTTAATGATGCCGGGTATGGATGGTTGGGAAGTATGCCAGCGGATTCGGCAAGTTTCTGAAGTTCCGCTCATTATGCTAACCGCCTTGGGTAAAGATACGGAAATTGTTCAAGGCTTAGAGTATGGCGCCGATGAATATATCACCAAACCGGTAAGCATGAGCGTTTTGCTGTCCCGCGTGCAGGCTGTTCTGCGGCGAGCTTACCTTTACGAAAGTAAACAAAAACCAACGATCTACGGTGATGGCTATCTCAACATCGATTTGGAGACGGGTAAAGTGATGATCGAAGGCCAGTCGATAAAATTGAGCGCCATCGAACGGCGGCTGTTAACCTACCTTTACCAGCACGCCGGTCAGGTTCTGACCTTTGAACAGATTTTAGAGCATGTCTGGGGCAAGGGGTATGAAAACAACCCGGAGTATGTTCATGTCTACATCTCAAACTTACGTAAAAAAATAGAACCTGACCCACGCCGGCCGATCTACTTTTTGACCGAACACGGGCTGGGGTATCGGTTTGAAAAACAACTCCCCTAAATGCCCTAATTTATCAAGCTTAGTTTTGTTCAGTCGAAAGAGTCTCTTGAAAGGCTCTTTTTTGATTCTAACCATTTCCTAAAGAAAATCTTTAGCTTATCTTTAGAAGTTCTTTAGAACAGTGTGTTATACTGGACTTTATCCACGCGCCAGAGTCCGATCAGGTTTCAAAATACATTCATAAATTTACGTGTCATATGTTCCCCTGCCTTCTTCATGTGATCCCTTAATTAACTAGATTTACAACTTTATCCATTGAGGTCAAAGATGATCTTACCTTTTGCAATCCAATACAATTTGGCTCAGAGTTTGTCGTCCGGTTGACCGGATTTACCTGTCCCGAGTCCGTCGAACGCGGGTTAGTCCGGGTCTTTATTTATGTTCGAGGCCGGCCTAGCCACAACGATACCGGGCGAAAGCAGTATTTTGCATACTTTTTAAGTAGGTCAGATTCTGCCTTTTTTAAGAAACCCTAGCTTGGTCAAGGGATTAATCCAACCTGACTAGTGCAACGACCAAGCTAAAAGTTAGGATTGCAAGAACGGCTCATATGTGGGAAACTTGCTCAAAATCAAGGAGGTTTCCGGGGGATGAAGAAAAAGTATATCGTCCGGTTGTCGGATGA
>Ga0116151_10004054_pt1 | contig 12917 bp, 6 predicted proteins | sample AD_UKC117_MetaG_FD_89893 | JGI IMG/M metagenome (GOLD analysis project Ga0116151, IMG submission 89893) | Active sludge microbial communities of municipal wastewater-treating anaerobic digesters from Hong Kong - AD_UKC117_MetaG | ecosystem: Engineered > Bioreactor > Anaerobic > Digestate... | reverse complement strand
AGCTTACGATTTTATTGAGAAACCCCTCGATTTAAACCGCATCCTGGTTACTATCCGCAATGCAATGGATAAATCGTCATTAATAAGTGAAGCGAAAACCTTAAAAAAACAGGTAAATAAAACGTACGATATTGTTGGGGAGTCGGAACCTATTCAAAGGGTTAAAAATATGATTGAAAAAGTAGCCCCTACCGATGCCCGGGTTTTAATTACAGGGCCTAATGGTTCAGGTAAAGAACTGGTTGCACGTTGGCTACACGAAAAAAGTGAAAGGGCAAACGGACCATTTGTTGAAGTTAACTGCGCAGCTATACCTTCTGAATTAATTGAAAGTGAGTTATTTGGACATGAAAAAGGAGCATTTACTTCGGCACACAAACAGCGAAAAGGTAAATTTGAACAGGCACATACGGGTACTATTTTTTTAGACGAAATCGGAGATATGAGCCTGAATGCACAGGCTAAAGTGCTAAAAGCCCTGGAAGAAAAGAAAGTTTCGCGGGTAGGCAGCGACAAAGATATTCAGGTTGATGTGAGAATAATAGCGGCAACCAATAAAAACCTAAAGGAAGAAATTGAAAAAAACAATTTCCGCGAAGACCTTTACCATCGCTTAAGTGTTATCCTTATAGGCGTTCCATCGCTAAACGACAGAAAAGAAGATATTCCATTGTTAGCTGAGCATTTTAACGAATTAATTTGTGCAGATTATGGTGTGCCTAAAAAGATTTTAAAAGACGATGCCCTTGAGGAGCTAAAGAAAATAAACTGGACAGGAAATATCCGGGAATTCAGAAATGTGTTGGAAAGATTAATTATTTTATGCGATAAAGAAATTACCGGTAAAGATGTTGTTGCTTATGCACAACCTATCTCGAGATAATTCTTTAAATTAACCTAAGTAATTGTGTTTATGCTTTTGCCCTTACAGGGCGCATATACCTAACTTAATACTAATAAAGGGCGTTGCCCTTATTTAGTGCTTAAAGGCTTTCAGCTATTCATATGAGCAAGACTTATTGAAACATTAAAGTAAATTATTAAACTTAAAATATTAATATTGAAAAATGAGGTTGTATCAAAAGGTCTGAAAAAGTCATTCCGAGCAAAGCGAAGGAATCTTTAAGTATTGAATATTAAGGGATTGCTTCGTCATTCTTCCTCGCAATAACCTGGAAAATTGACTTTTGATACAGCCTCTTTAGCAATACAGGGTGTTCAAAAAGTAACTTTTTAAATTAATACACTTCGACAGGCTCAGTGTGACATATTGATATACAATTTGTTGTCATCTTGAGCTTGTCGAAAGATAAACAACAAATTGACATTTTGGACACCCTCATTAACAAAATAATAAATTGAGACTGTCCGAAAGGGCTTAGTGGTACTTTGTGCTAACTTAGTGTAACTTTGTGGTATTATTATAAAGAACTTTTACACAAAGGCTCACAAAGAGGTCATAAGTTACCCAAAGTATGAAAAAGCTTAATCACCTTTTCAGACAATCTCTTAAGCTAAAAATAGATATCATATGGCACGTATTGAAAAAGATTTTTTAGGCGAAAAACGAATCAACAAAAACGAATTGTTTGGTATTCATTCTTTACGTGCACGGGATAACTTTCCCGACACTACTCCTTTCCACAAAGAATGGTATAAAGCAGTTGGTTTAACCAAATTGGCATGTTATCTTACTTACAGGAGTTTTAAAAAAGCCGTTTTGGAGAAATATGCAGGTAAAAAACTGCCATTCGAATTTATTGATGATAATATTCTTACTGCCCTCATCGAATCGGCTGAAGAGGTTGCAGAAGGGAAATATTTCAATTACTTTATTGTACCTGCCATACAAGGTGGTGCGGGGACAAGCATAAACATGAATGTAAACGAAATAATTAGCAACGAAGCATTAATAAAGCTTGACCGAGACCCGGGGGAATATAATATTATCGACCCCATTGAGCATGCCAATATTTATCAGTCGACAAACGATGTAATTCCCACATCATTAAAAGTTGCTGCCATACAATTACTGCTCGAATTGGAAGAGATGATAAATGAGTTGCGTTCTGAAATTGAGGGCATTGAAAACAAAAGCCGCAACATAGTACGTATTGCATATACACAAATGCAAAAAGCAGTTCCGTCGTCGTATGCCATGTTGTTCAGCACCTATAACGAAGCTTTGTCACGCGATTGGTGGCGTGTTTCAAAATGTTTTGAACGCATAAAAGTTGTTAACCTGGGTGGCAGTGCCATTGGTACAGGCATAGCAGTGCCACGTTTCTTTATAATGGAAGTTGTGCCTGCTTTACAACGATTAACAAACCTGCCTGTTACACGTAGCGAAAACATGCCCGATGCAACCAACAATCTCGATTCGCTGGTTGAAATACATGCCATTTTAAAATCGCATGCTGTAAACCTTGAAAAAATGGTTTCCGATATCCGGTTATTGGCTTCTGATGTAGTCGGGCAAGGTGAAATAAGCATTCCCAAAAAGCAAGTAGGCAGCTCAATCATGCCAGGTAAGGTAAATCCGGTAATTCCCGAATTTGTTATAAGCGCTGCGCACAAAGTATATTCAAACGATATGTTAATCTCTTCGCTTAGTGCCCAAGGCTGTTTAGATTTAAATGCATACCTACCTGTAATTGGCCATGCATTATTAGAAAGTATTAAACTTTTAATTGCTGCCAATAAAACCCTGAGAGACAATCTGTTTAATGAACTTAAAATTGATACTGTAAAAGCAGAAGAACGCTTATATAACAGCCCTTCGATAACAACGGCTTTAAGCCCGCATATAGGTTACCATAAAGCAGCAGAACTGGCAAACGAAATGAAAAACAGCAGTTGCAGCATTTTTGAAGCAAACAAGAAATTACAAATTATTGGCCAACAAAAATTAAAACAGATTTTATCGCCACAGAACCTGCTTAAGATGGGATTTAGTATGGATGATATAATCTGAAATTAGTAACTTAAAATATAGAATCTATTATTCTTAAAAATTAAATTATTCATGGTTAGATATAAATTCTCTTGGGTCTGACGAATTAACAGCTCATCTACTTTTAATTGCCCAGAAGTTAAAAGGTTATTCTTCATACTAATTTTAACCCTGTCTGTTGGATTTTTCAGTTTGATGTTAAACTCAACTAATCCCCAACCATTTGAATCCAGAATTTTTATTCTTCTCCAAATATCAAATCGCTCTGAATAATATCTGTCACCGGCTTGGTTAAACTGCTCAAAGGTTAAAACCGTTCGGGGATAAATATCTTTGTCCATATTTTCAACCCATAAAGAAACAATATAAGCTTGAGAAGTATCAACATTCTCAAGCTCTGAATCAATTATCAAATTGTCTTTTTTGATATTACCTTCATAACATTTCTCACCCAATTTAGTGTCTCCTGGCATTTCATCTCCAAATCCACAGTACACATAATTTGGAATGGAATCATTACTTAAAAAATCTTTATGTTTAAATAAAAGCCCCGAATTAATTTCATCCCTAAGCTTTTCTTTATTTTCAATAATTATTCCATTAAGCTCATCTTTTGTTATGGTTCTTATCTCAACCTTATCGTTATTTATCAATAGTTTTGCTCTATTTTTAATATCTCTTTCAGGTAATGTTAAAATCCCTTCTTTCGCAAAAATTACCAAAAATGGTTTTTCAGAAGAAACATAATTTAAAATTTCATAATTATTATAAGGTTCCATTACCAATTGTAAACTCATCCTCGTTTGATTCATTGATGTACGCCCCATCATTACTGCAGTTAGCGGCAAACCCGTTTTAATTGAGGCTATAAACGCTATCTTTTTAATCTCTGCAGAACCATCAATCCAATAATTTTCTGAACCAATATGAAAGTATGGCAATGGTATTATTGCCTGATATTCGCTAAAATTAACTCCGTTATACCATTTATTTTGTTCTGTTACATTGTTCTTATCATTTAAACTCTCAATTTTATTATTAATATACTTAGGCACTGATTTTACATTTAAATACGAATCAAATGTTGCCCATGATAAAGCAAATAATAAAATTATAAATGCAACAAGTTTTCGGCTTCGCTTATAATAGTGCCAAAGCAAATAAAACGTAGTAATATTTATTGAATAAAAGAAAATCCATGCAAACCTTCCCGGCCCCCTAATTTGCCTTAACTCGCCCATATAGTTATAAAGTTTTTGTAATCCTAATGTAAAAGGCAATCCAAAGCTAAATAACAATGCTATTAGAGATGTCCAGAATAAGATATTCAAATAATGGTTATCAGTAATTTGCAGAAAGCTCCATGAGCGAAGTTTAAGTGGTTTTTTTATAGAATAGTACAGTATAATTAAGAATCCAATAACCGAAACTAATCCAATATAGGCAATGCCTTCCCAGGGTACCTGTTTTACATAAATAAATCTTCCATAAAATTTATTAATTGGATAGAAGATACCTTGTGGATATGCCAAAAAAGAAAAGAAACCCCATGGATACATGGTCCTATCGCTTACATCTCCCGATAAGGAAAGCAGTACCTTGAAAATAATATATGGAATTATAAGCTGAATAACGACATTTACAATAATAAACCATGGTTTACCGAAAGATTTTTTATCATATAAAAATACACCTATCCAGAAACACAAAACCAGTATACCATAAAAACCAAAAAAGTAAACATGTGTAACCAATGACCATAGTGCTACCAAACCCAAAACTATGGATATATATAGTTTCCTTTTTCTGTAAAAAATAAATAACAAATAGATCATTAAAGGAATAAAATATAAATATGCCAAATTAAAATGCCCCCCAAATCGATCCATTTGCGGAGACATAAAGGCAATTATATTACTAACAACAATGCTATAAAAGACAGGCAGCTTTAACTCTCTTAGAATAAGATAAAGAAACATTGCTCCTATAACAATTGAAAATAACAACCATGTGTTTAGAAATCCAAGCAAGTAACCGGAGAAATCAATTCCAATATTTTTAAAAAACTTAAACGTATTAACAATTACAGGTTGCCCTCCGGTATATAACACTGATTCGCCAAAAGGGTAATTCATATAGCTGGTTCGCAAGTAAGTTGTATCGTAATTGAGATGATAAATAGAACCATATGTACTTTTTAAGCCGTCGCCCGATGCACTAAAATAAACTGAATTGGCATTTCGTAAAATAGTGCCAAAAAAAATAAATAAAAGAATTGTCGATAATATGATATTACTAAACAATCCAACTGTCTTTATTGATTTCATTCTTCTAAATAACGAGTTATGAGATTATTTACCACAGCGGTTTTTAATAAAATAATGTGGACGTCCTTTAATTTCATTGTAAATTTTAGCTAAATATTCACCTAATATTCCTATTCCAAGTAACTGAACCCCACCTATAAATAATACAGTTAAAAGAATAGATGTCCATCCTGGTATAGCTTTACCCAAAGTATAAATAGCAATGGCATAAATTCCATAAATAACTCCTAACAATAAAGTAATTAGTCCAAAATAAAAACTAATTTTTAAAGGTTTTGCCGAAAAAGATGTTATGCCATCAATCCCGAACCGAAGCATTTTCTTAAGAGTATACTTTGTTTCACCTGCATAACGTTTTGGAGCATTATATTCAACAATAGCCTGGTTAAATCCCATCCAACTAATAAGTCCACGAGTAAATCGATTGGTTTCTTCAAGTTGTAAAAAAGCATCTACGGCTTTGCGTGTCATTGCTCTAAAATCAGAAGACGAATATTCAATTTTAATATCGGTAAGGAAATTTAAAAATGAATAATAAAACCTTGAAGAAACTTTTTTAAAGAATCCTATACCTTCTGTGGTTTTTCGACGCGTATTAACAATATCATAACCTTCTTTTACTTTATCAATTAAGATGGGTATTAACTCCGCAGGATGTTGTCCATCGGCATCCATCATAACAACAATATCGCCTTTCGATTCATTTAAACCGGCTAAAAGTGCAATCTGGTGACCAAAATTACGTGAGAATGAAATCCCTTTTGCCTGATTATCAATATCAGATATATGTTTTATTTCATTAAACGTATTATCAAAACTTCCATCATCAATAAAAATAATCTCATACTGAAAGGCTCCAGCCGATTCCTTTATTTTTTGATATATATAAGAAATATTTTTTTCTTCGTTATATGTAGGAATAATAATAGAAAGCAGGTCATTCATTTTTATCCTTTTTACAAATTGTCAAGCTAAAATATCAATAAATTTTGATTTAATTTATTTTTTAGAATTATTTTAGTGGCTACATTCAATTCTATTAAAATGTTAATTCTAAACAGAACACTTAATTTATTCACAAATATTTTACGATTTATTAAGCCCACACTAAAAGAAATTGGTATATATGCAAGTATCATTTTTGTTGAACTTTTTGTAATTCGTATTTTCGAATTTACATATTTAAAATACCATTTAGGATTTGGGATTTCTTATCTTCTATTTGAAATAAAAGGAATTTACTATGATTTCATATTTATTTCTATTTCATCTGCCTTGATTTTCATTCCATTTCTCTTCTTGCATAGATACTTTCCCAAAATAATAAAACCTCTATTTTATACCTTTAATGTAATAGTTGTTTTAATATATTTGATTTTACTCGATTACTTAAGGTTTACATTTACTCCATTAGACCATGCTTTTTTTGTTTATCCTTTTAATGAGATTATATATATAACCAAAACTTCAGTGACAATTGGTTTTTTTGATATTCTAAGATATATCCTGTTAACAGCTCTTTGTATATTTGTCGCTTTTATTTTTCTTAAATATTCAAAACGCTTTAAACTTCTTTTAGTAGGTATAATATTTGTTTTTACAGGTACTTTTCTTGCGAAAAATATTAATCCGGCAAGAAAACATTACTCTAATGAATTGAGTTTTAACCTAACCATTAATAAACTATCATACTTCATAAAAAGCAGTGCTAATTATTTTCTTGGTAAATCAGAAATTACTAAAAAAGATTTTTCAGCTCTGGTGAATAACTATCAACACATTAATAATGGTTTTAATTATATAAACCCAAATTATCCTTTGGAACGTACTCCAGACACAACCGATGTTTTAGGAAGTTATTTTAATCTAAATAGTGAACCGCCCAATATCGTTTTTGTTATCATGGAGAGCTTATCAAGTGCATTTTGTGGAAGTAATGCATACCTGGGTAATTTTATGCCTTTTCTCGATTCTTTAATCAATCATAGTTTATACTGGGAAAATTATTTAAGTACTTCTGAACGTACTTTTAATGCTATCCCTTCTATTTTTGGTTCACTTCCATATGGAGAAAGGGGATTTATGGAGTTAATTCATCCTGAATTTGCTGTAAATCATACCACATTTATACAATTCCTTAATAAAAATGGTTATTACTCTAGTTTTTATTATGGCGGTTGGATTGGATTTGATAATATGGGAAATTTCTTTGAGTATCAAAATACTAATTTTATATTAAAAAATTTTGGTGAAAAATACTCTAAAATTGAAAAGGATAAAAATGGCTTTTCATGGGGTTATCCAGATAAATCGCTATTTATGCGTTCATTTGAAGTTATTGATTCAATAAATAAAAATCCAAGATTTGACATTTATCTAACCATTAGTTTGCATCATCCTTTTAATCCACCAAACAGAGAATATTATTTTAAGAAATTTGAAAACAGAGTAAGTGAAATAGATATTGACAAAAAAATAAAAGACGAAATAATAAACTATACTGATATTTTTGCAACCGTATTATATACCGATGATGCAATTAAATATCTGATTGAAACATATAAAAATCGTAAAGAATTTAATAATACTATTTTTATAATCACCGGAGATCATCGACTGGGATTGCAAAATTCTCGTAATAATCTTGATAAATACCATGTTCCTTTTATAATTTATTCTCCAATGCTTAAGAAAGCTGTAAAATTCTCATCTGTTTCATCGCATGCAAATGTGGCTCCAACGTTATATACATTTATGGCTAGTAATTTCGGATTTAAGTTACCTGGAAAAGTACATTGGTTGGGTTCTCAAATTGATACTTCGCAAACATTCAGAAACAGAAACATTCTGCCATTAATGAAAACTAACCGTGAAATATCAGAGTTCTTAAGTAATAATTACTTTGTGTCAGGAAATGATTTATATGAACTTTCCGACGGATTAAATCTAAAACTAGTTGAGAATCCTAATCTCAGAGATTCATTGCAAAGAAATCTTAATTATTTTAAACTGATAAATCAATACATTACACAGCACAATCTCCTTCTTTCTGAAGATTAATAATTGATGTAATATACCTTGAATTTAAATTTTGTGATGTTTGCTCCTTTTTTTTGCTACGCGACCAGTTAATACTTTGGCATGCTTTTACCGACACAGCTAATCCACCAAGTACACCAATCACAATGATTATTCTCCAAGTTCTGTTCACTTTAATGGAAGTATTATTTACCCATTTTCGAATTTGCCCGTCAGCAGAAAGTAACATCCACGAAAAACCCATCGAAAATAGAAAAAACATAATCCCAATAAGGAATTCGGCAATAGGATGATTTAGTGAATTGGCCAAATTAACACAATCCCATCTTAAATAACCATGCGTTGCAAAAATGTACACCGACACAATCCCTATAAAAGATAAGAACTTATGAATTAATGAAAAGCGACTTAAATTTTTGACTAATCCTTGTAATATTGGAAATAGAACTATTATTACTGTTAGATGTGAGAAATACCAAAATTCTCTGTAATAACTACCCAATAAAAATATTATCCATATAGAAATATAAAACCATACGTTGATTCGATACTCATTACGGTTAACAAACCAAATACCAAGGCAGAATTCTGGTAAGTGCCCAAATACGGTTTGCATAAGATTAATTTTATAATTTAACAGAACAGGATTTAAAAATATTACTATTACATATCCTGCAATAGCAATTAATATAAGAGCAATATCCCTATATTTCTTATATAACTTTAATAAAAGCGGGAATAATAAATAAAACTGAAAGATAAATGAATAAAACCACCAGGGACCAACAGCAACCAATGCCTTATTTGGTAAAAATGTCGATAAAAGGCTTAGCTGCACTCCTATTTCAACCAAGTTGCCTTTAGTAGGAAGATTCCCGTGTGCAATAACGTTAAAAATAACCATTGCAAATGCTGCAATTAGCATTGTAGGATATAGTTTTGCAAATCTTTTACCAACAAAACCGCGGTATGAGAAACTATTATTTTGGTAAGCTTTTGTTAATCCATAGGCACTCACGAAAATAAATACCTGAACTCCATAATGTCCCAGATAATTAAAAAATACATTTATTAATTCCAATAAATTCGATGATAACACATCAATGCTACTAGTAATATTACCTCTAGAAAAGTAAAATTCATTTTCACCCGTTATCGGTTCAACCCATCTAAAATAATTATGAAAAACTATTAAAATTATTCCTAATGCTTTAAATGCAAGAGTTTCGTCTTTAGAGAGTGAAGATATTTTAATATGTCTCATGTCATTCGAATTATATTGTGTTAAAGATAAAACTTTTCAAATTATATGAAATATGTTGACTTTAAAATTATGTACTAATTACTATTAAGTCTGTTTACTTTTCTTTTTCAATAATACCTGATAAATAAATGTCAATTAAATTATATTTGTCAATAAAACACCTTATAAAATAAAAATTACCAGGAATGAGAAACTTCATTAAGAAACTTTATATAAATTTTAAAAAAGTATCTGTTAAAAACCCATCTCTGATTTTTATAATCTTTCTTGTAATTATAAGTTCATTTTATTATTACCCTGTAACATCATTTAAATCTCCAATGTCGATACACAGATGGAGACAAACCGATTGCTTATCAATAACCAAGAATTATTACAAAAATGGTTTCAATTTTTTTAAACCGGAAGTGCATAATCAATATGGTGATAATTTAACTACAGGTTATACCGTTGGGGAATGCCCTATTTACTATTATTTTATTGCACTTCTTTATAAGCTTTTTGGACCTCATGAATATATTTTCAGAATCGTAAACCTTATTCTTTTATTCGTTGGTCTTTTTTATCTTTTTAAGCTAACACAACTTTTTATAAAAGATATCTTTTATGCTTTTTTTATTCCCTATATAATATTTACATCAACAGCATTAGTTTATTATGGCAATAACTATTTAACAGACCCTATTGCATTTGCTTTTTCTATTATTGCTTTATATCATTTTTTTAAATCAAGCATTCAGTTATCAAAACTATCTTTAACTCTCTTTTTTATATTTATTACGATGGCTGCATTATTAAAAATAACTGCCGCCATTAGTGTCATTGCCTTAATTTCCGTTTATATTATTTCCTTGATATTTAGTAATTTTTTTAATAACAAAACATATTTCCCATTAGGTAAATTAAGATACTTAATCGGAAGTTTATTTTTTATTTTAATAGTAGCCGGATGGTATTTTTTTGCTATTTCATACAAAAAGGAACATCTCTCGACAGGTTATTTCTCGACGCGCACATATCCAATATGGATTTACAATATAAAGGAAATTACTGAATGGCTTAATCACATTGTAAAATATCAATTTGCTAAAGCATTTAATCTTTCAACACACCTATTGATATTAACAGGTTTTATATTTTTAATTATATCCTATAAAAAAACAAAATCTATAGAACTGGCTTTTGTAGTTTTATTAACAATTGGATCAATTTTATTTTTTATTCTTTGGTTTTTCGCTTTCGTAAGACATGATTATTATTTCATTAATCTATTAATAGTGCCGGTTTTCATTCTTATTTTTTCAGTCCGGCTTTTTATTAAAATTTTCCCTATTATTTCAAATAACAGATATGTTAAATTGTTTTTACTGCTATTTCTATTTTTTAACATTTACAAAACAAACAGAAGTATTTATGACCGATATTATTCATTTCCTTCCTTTCATCTTACGAATGATTATTCATATAAGATAATAAAGCCTTACCTTTTAGGTATTGGAATACAAGAAGATGATAAAATTATAAGTTTACCTGATGATATTCCCAGTTATAGCCTATACCTGATGGATATGAAAGGATGGACTTGGTTTAATAAAGAAACCCAAGATTCAACAGGAATAACAACATTGATAGATAAAGGAGCAAAATATTTAATCTATCAAGGTTCTTTAAAAGATTATCACTCTTTTCTTAAACCTTTTATGAAAAAACAAATTGGTCAGTTCTTTAATCTTTCAATCTACAATTTACAAAACGATAGTATATTTTATAACCCTTTTGTTCCTAAGTACGATACTCTGGTGTTTTGTAATTTCGAAATGACAGATTCTTATGAGAAAGGGTTTTTAACCTCAAACAAAAAAGTATTAATTTCTGGTCTAGATCAGATTTCTAACGAATATGTTTTTTCAGGCAGAAATTCAATTAAAGTTGACAGTTCTAAACAATTCGGAATAAAAACAGTAATTAGTAATGTCAAACAAGGAGATTTTTATGAAGTGAAAATTAAACGATTTCAAAACAATCCCTATGCAAGTCTTGTTGTTTGTGATAAAGATGCAAATCGTTTTTATATAAAAAACAACAAAGGAACTATGGTTAAAGATAAACAAGGATGGGAATCAATTACTATCGAATTCTTTGTACAACAACCATTTTCTAAAAATGAGTTCACAGTATATGTATGGAACAGATTTAATTCTCCTGCATATTTCGACGATATGGAAATAAAAAAGATTTCATTTAAACTTTAAAGTTTTTTTAACATGACTAAAGGAAAAGAATCAAAACCGCATATAGGGATTTACGGGCGCCGGAATAATGGCAAAAGCTCACTAATTAACCGCCTGGCAGGACAGGATATTGCCATTGTTTCCGATTTTGCAGGCACTACAACCGACCCCGTAAAAAAATCGTTCGAAATTACTGGTTTTGGCCCTGTAATTTTAATCGACACTGCCGGAATCGACGATACCGGTGAACTGGGTGAAAAAAGAATTGAAAAAACCCTGGCTTCTATTAAAACGGTTGATTTAGCCATACTTGTAATCACCGAAAACAGTTTTGATTCGTTCGAAAGGCAATTAATAAAGGAATTTGAAGAAACGGACACTCCTTTCTTCGTTGTGCATAACAAATCGGATATTCAGTCGTTAGATGAAATTACAAAAAAGAAAATTACAGAAGAATTCAAAACCGAAATAATTCAATTTAATACCGTTAACGATGGAAACATTGAAGGTATTATTAAACTAATTAAAAAAACAATTCCTGAGTCTGCCTATAAAACACCATCATTGGTAGGTGATTTATTATCGTATGGCGATATTGTCTTACTCATAACCCCCATAGATATCGAAGCCCCTGCAGGTCGCTTAATACTGCCACAGGTTCAGGCTATTCGTGATATCCTGGATAACGATGCTGTTGCCATTGTGCTAAAAGAGCGCGAAGTAGATGCTTTCCTGAGGAAAACAAAAATAAAACCCGCCCTTGCCATTACCGACAGCCAGATTTTTACTAAAGCTGATGCTTCAGTGCCTGCCCATATTCCTTTAACCAGCTTTAGTATTGTTTTAGCAAGGTTTAAAGGCGATTTTGAAAGTTATCTGAAAGGAACGCCTAAAATATCGGAATTAAAAGATGGCGACCGTGTACTTATGCTTGAATCATGCACACACCATGTATCATGCGACGATATTGGCAGAGTAAAAATACCACGTTGGCTATCGAATTTTACTGGTAAAAAGCTGGAATACGATGTGGTTGCCGGACTGCAAAAACTGCCCCGCCCTATTACCGATTATGCCTTAATTGTGCAATGCGGTGGTTGTGT
>Ga0116151_10004051_pt1 | contig 12920 bp, 14 predicted proteins | sample AD_UKC117_MetaG_FD_89893 | JGI IMG/M metagenome (GOLD analysis project Ga0116151, IMG submission 89893) | Active sludge microbial communities of municipal wastewater-treating anaerobic digesters from Hong Kong - AD_UKC117_MetaG | ecosystem: Engineered > Bioreactor > Anaerobic > Digestate... | reverse complement strand
TTTACCGGCACAGATAGTTTCACCTACATCGTCACGGACGGCAAGGGCGGCACGGCCACCGCGACGGTCACCGTGGTTGTAACGGACAACCCAAGCTCATCATCCAACGCGATCTATTTGCCGCTGATTCAACGCTAAAAACTTATCCTGAAAATCGGTTATGGCTATGTAGGAGAAGCCTACATGAGTGAGCGCCAGAGAGAATTTCAGGATAGATACTAGGGTGTTGCTCCTCTCCTTGGCTATCTTGCCAAGGAGAGGAGCAACATCAATCGGCGCATGCAATACTCCTAGCATTGTCATTTTCACTTCGCTCTAAATGAGAACCGGAGTTTTGTTCAGAGGTAGAAACTCCGGTTCTCATTTCAACCGCCATGTAATAGCTGAAAGATCAAAATCTACTTTGGCATCTGTCCAACTTGATGTACAATTTATTGTGAGGTTGTTTCAACGCGCGGTTGGGATAGACATCATGATGGCTGGAATAAGCAACGATGTTTATGCCAGAGGTAACTGTACAATAGAGAGGTTTGCAACCGCTATATGACCAACCTTTGCGGTAGTTCTAACCACGTTGAGAAAAGGATAAATCAGTATGGCGAACAAAGGTGAAAAAGGTGGGAAAGAAGAGAAGAAAAAGCCAAAGCTCACGCTAAAGGAGAAGCGAAAGCAGAAGAAAGAAAAGGCGAACAATAAATAACGTAACGCGGTCGACTTACTGGAATTCCCGAGCGATGCCCTTCTTGCTTTCGTGGGCAACGGCGTCGTCTCGGGAGCAACTACCGTCATCCCCGGCTAAGGCTTAATTGCATCATTGTTCTGTGACCGGCAGACCATGATGACGGAATACACTATCCATCTCTTCGCGCTTTAGTACCGGCGCCTCTTCATAAAGGAAGCAGGCGGCAGCCCTGTCTGGATCGGTCTGATAGAGCAGTGGCGCCTGTCGTAAACATTGTGTCATGGCGGCTGGGCAACGATCTGCAAATTTACATGACCCTTGTTCTCGTTTCTGTCCTGCCAACGCCGCGCCCGCTTCTGCCGCCCACGGTAGATCGGGGTTAGGCACCGGGATCGAGTTCACCAACAACTGGGTGTAGGGATGCTTTGGTTTACGCACAACGAGATCGACACTCCCCACCTCGGCGACCCCACCCCGATAGAGTACAATAATGTTATCCCCAATTTGATAGGCAGTGGTCAGATCATGGGTAATATAGGTGATCGAGATCCCAAACTCTTCTTTGAGCCGTTGCAAACTGCCGAGTACCGTGGCGCGCAATGAGGCGTCAATCATCGAGACGGGTTCATCGGCCAGAATCACTTTCGGGCGCAGAATCAAGGCCCGCGCCACCATGACGCGCTGGCGTTGACCGCCGCTCAATTGGTGGGGGAAACGCCCTAACGTCTCTTCGGGGTGCAGGCCAACTGTCTCCAACACCGCTTCAATTAAACGCCACTTTTCCGCGCGCGATTTCGCCAATCCCATGTAATCGATTGGCGCGGTGAGGACGTAGTCGACCCGGTAAAATGGGTTGTAGACCTCAAAAGGATCCTGAAAAATCACCTGGACATTGCTAAGAAAAGCCCGCCGCGCGTCGCCAGTTAGCTTGTGCAGATCGGCACCTTTGTACAATACCTGGCCACTCGTCGGCGCGACAATCCCCAAGAGCAGACGCGCCAGCGTCGTCTTGCCGCTACCACTCTCGCCGACGATAGCCGTGATCGACGGGGTATCGCCCCCAATTGACATGGAAAAGTTGTCCAGCGCAACGGTCTTCGTGCGATCAAAGAGCCCACCACCAAAGACTTTGGTAACGTTGCGTGCTTCTAGTAGTGCGGTCATGGCATGGATCCTATGTGAATGGAGGGTAGTAGATTAGTAGATAAGGAGGGTGTTCCCTATTTTCTTGTCTACCTATCTATCTATCTATCTATCTACCTACGTCGCAAAATGACAAGCGACCACCAACCCCGGCTGCACCTCACGCAGTTGGGGCACCTCTACCCGACAACGCGCCTCGGCCATGGGGCAACGGGTATGGAAGACACAGCCGGGCGGCACATCGAGCAGCGACGGTGGCAGACCGGGAATGCCGGTAAATTCGCCTTTGGTTTCGGTGGAAGGGAGACTTTCAATGAGCAATTGGGTGTATGGGTGGCGTGGGCGATTGAAGATCTCACGGATCGGCGCGACCTCCATCAAACGTCCTGCGTACATCACCCCCAAGCGCTCGACAAATTGGGCCATCAATCCCATGTCGTGGCCCACCAATATCACAGACGCACCGATCTCCCGTTGTGCCTCCTTCAGCGTCTCCATCACCTGGCGCTGCACCACCACATCGAGTGCACTGGTTGGTTCGTCGGCAATGATCACCTTGGGGCTGAGGCTCATCGCAATCGCAATGATCACGCGCTGTTTCATGCCACCACTCAATTCGTGGGGATACATGTTGGCAACCTGCGGTGCCAGCCCCACTTTCCCCAACAGCGTTGCAATGCCATCTTCCAACGCGCACTTACTCAACATTACATCGACCTCCGGATGCGCGGGTTGGCGATCTCATCGAGGCCAACGCTGGTGAGAAAGAGGCTGATAAAGGGCAGGCCAATGACAATGATCGGTGGGAGCCACCACCACCACCAACCGTTGATAACCGCCGCGTTGTAGTTGATCCAAAAGAGCGTCATACCGACGGTCGGCGCATCCATTGCTCCCAACCCCAGCACTTCCAGGCCAATGGAGGCGAGCACGGCTGCTGACACAGAACCGACCAGGGAGGCCGCCAGATAGGGCAACAGATTGGGCAGAATTCCTTTGAAGATAATCGCCCTGGCCGGCATCCCCGAAAGGCGCGCCACCTGCACATAGCTGCGTTCACGTAAGGTGAGCACCTGCGAGCGGATGGTACGTGCCGGATAGAGCCAAGCCAATGACGCTACCACCAACGCCATCTGTTCCACGCTGAGCCCCCCGGCACCATCATCGCCACGACAATCAGCACCATTAAGCCCGGTACGGTCAGTCCGACATCGACAATGCCGGTCAATAATGTATCGACCCAGCCACCGTAGTAGGCGCTGACAAAGGCAAGCAAACTGCCGAAGCCGACACCCAGAAAGCCTGCGATCAGACCAATGCGTAGGGTCATCGGTGTGCCCACAACCATGACGGCGAACAGATCGCGTCCCTGTTTGTCACTGCCAAAGGGCAAATCGAGAGAGGGAGGGAGCAAGGGGGCAACGGAGATGGGCCGTGCATTTTCCAGATCGATGAAATTGCGCCCAATGACGGATGAGAGCAGCAGGGAAAAAAAGAGGAAGAGCCCAATGACCAAGGAGGGGTTACGGCGGCAGTAGCGCAAGGCGCGGACCAGGAATTCTTCCCAGGTGTTTTGTTCGCCGTTGTAGGTGCGGGGTGTACCGCTTTCAAGCGTTGTTGCCATCTCAGGCCCTCCGATAGGTAATCCGCGGGGCGAGCAGCGGATAGACAATGTCAAGGATAAAGGTGGCCAACCCAATCGAAACGATGACCATACAGACAATCCCCTGGACCAGGTAATAATCCGAGCCGCGGATGGCCTGATAGAGCATGGTGCCAATGCCGGGAAAGCCGAAGATAACCTCAACCAGGACGGCACCGGAAACAATTTGGCCCAACGCCAGCGCAACCGCGGTTACCTGTGGCAACAGGGCGTTGCGAATGGCATAGCGCGTGAAGATCGTGCGGACACGCAGGCCCATGGCATCCCCGAAGACGACAAAGTCTTCACCCTGCGTCATGACCATCAACGAGCGCATGCCCAGTGCCCAGCCGCCGGTTGAGACAAGAATGATCGAGAGCGCCGGCAAGATGGAATGCCAGAGCACATCCAGGATAAAGCTGAGGCTCAACGACGGAATGGTGCCGGTCTTGTAGCCGCCATACATGGGGAAGAGATCGAGAAAGAAGCCAAAAACATAGACCATGATTAGCCCCAAGAGGAAGTAGGGAATGGCGCTGAGCATGAGAATCGGCGGCATAACATATTTGAGAAAGCCCGGTGCATTGGGCCAGGCAAGCAGCGCGCCGAGCAGATTGCCGATCAAAAAGCCGAGGATCGTGGTTGTTAGCAGCAACGCGATCGTCCACGGCAGGGCATCACGCATCATATCGAGAACTTTGCGTGGATAGTTGGCGATCGAGTAGTTGAAGTCAAAGCGCGACATGTCGGACAGATAGGTCAGATATTGGCGCCAGAGTGGCCTGTCGAGACCAAATTTGGTCTCGACAGGCCACTGCCAGAAAAATGAGAAAACGTCGAATAATATAGGTGATGCTCACGGGGTGCTCCTGAAGTTGCCAGTAGACAGTAATCAGTGGACAGTAATCAGTTTTCAGATAAATCTCAGGTTATCCACTGTCCACTGATTACTGTCTACTGACTACGGAAAACTGTCTCTACGTCGACTGCTTCACATTGTGCAACACGAGCGGGAAAGTGAGATGCCACTGCGCCGAGTTGGTGTAGGGATTATTTTCATCGGGCATATTCGTCCAATATTCGGTTGTCCACGGCAGGCGGTGGAAGCCGTGGGTCAGTTGAATATCGGGCAATTCGGGCAGCCAGATCTCCATGGCGCGCACCCAAATGTCGACTAACTTTTCGGTGTCAGTTGGCGGCGTGACATACGCCTCATCGGCGAGGGCGTCAAACGCGTCGTTGTGCCAGCGCGAGAAGTGGACCGCATGGCCGCCGGGAATGGCAGTCGATGCGCTTTGATACAAGGCGAGTGTTTCCTGTGGCTCGCGACAACTGCCGCCATGGCCGAAGAGACAGCCTGTGTAATTCCCCCGGGAGAAGTTATCGAAGAAGCCCGGCGGCTCAGAATAGCTGGCTTCAATACCACCCCGCTTGAGCATTTCGACCAAGACTGGACCAACGCTGGTAAAGTCAAAGAAGCTGACGATGTCAAGCTTTACCTGTTCCCCATTCTCGTCAAGCCACATGCCGTCGGCATTCTTGCTCCAACCCTTCGCCGTCAACAATTCATCACCCTTGGCAGGGTTGTACTCCAAGGTGTTGTACTGTTCGAGCAGCGGTTTCGTTGCCTCGAAGTAGGGCTGCAACGGCGGATAATCAGAGAGTGGTAGCGGCGTCTCTTTGGATGCACCGGACCAAGAGATATCGACAATTTTAGAACGATCAATATAGTAGCTCAACGCCCAACGCACATTTTTGTCGTCTCACGGCGCGACTTCGTTGTTGACATAGAGCGAGTGCGGCCACCAGTCAACATAGCCGTAGGGCGAATCTTGGCCCGTCCATGAAGTTGCTTTGGGGTTGCCGCTGAGAACCGTGGGGAAGCTCGAGGGCTGGATGCCGGTGGTGAAGTCCACATCATTTTTGATCACCGACTGCACGAGTTGCTGCTCACCCTGATCGGGCAGCAGAATAAAGCGTTCTACCTCCGGCAATGGCGCCACACCGGCGGCGACACCCCACCAATCGTCGGCGCGGTCTAGGATCTTTTGTTGGGGTGATGAGTGGATCACACGCCACGGCCCCGTCGTGACCGGTAAGCCTTTTTCCAGATCGAAGTGGGTATAGGTGGAGATGTCCTGCCCTTCAAAGATATGTTTGGGCAGCATATAGACACCAATATTGAAGTGATAGGTCAACAACCAGAAGAAGCGCGGCGCGGGGACACTCAACGTGACTTTGGTCGTGAGTTCGTCAATGGTCTCGGCCTGATCCATGACGCGGGCAACATTGGTGCCCCAGCGGATTTTTGCCCCGTACTCCTTGCAGGCATTGAGGGTAAAGGTCACATCGTCGGCGGTGAAGGGTTCACCGTCGCTCCAGGTAATCCCGGGACGCACCTTGATCGTCAATTCTTTATAGTCTTCCGCATATTCATAACTCTCGGCCAGCCACATATGTTCTTTGTCGGCGAAGGCACTGTAAAAGGCCAAGGGTTCATACATCAATCCGACTGCAAATTGGTGATTTGCCACCGGTACAAAGGGGTTCCACTGATCCCATTCGACAAATTTGCCCTGCTGTCCGCCACGGACCGCAACAAACGTCCGCTCGCGGGCGACTTCTTTGATGCCTTCTGCTACGGTAACCCCCTCAACCGGTGCTTCCCCAACGGGTGCTGCGGCCTCACCACTCTCGGCCGGCGCGGCGGGGGGCGCCACAGGCGACCAACCAAGGCGCAGTTAGTGCGGCTACGCCGAGCAGCTCGGTGTATTTGAGAAACTCACGCCGTGAAAGTTGGTACTTGCCGAAAGAGCTTGCCATCGTGTTTCTCCTATCGGCGAATGATCAAAGATGGATCTTGTGATAATGCACGGGAAAGACAACAAACTTCTACCATGAAACGGGGATACCAGCGTTCTACCGGTCGGTCACTCGATTGAGGGATACGCGATCGAAGGACAACCGCAAATACCGTCACACGTTAATAGCGCGACAACACGCCAGTGACGTACGACAGCGAAAGGCACACGAAACCTCCTTTCTATGGTGTAATGCCAAAAATGATGAGTTCCCGTCGTCGAAGCTTAAGACGTGGGAAGTGCCTCACGTGGCCAACACGTTGGCCATCTCGCCCCCACGAACCACCGGGTGCTCCTTGTAAAGATAGCACGCCACGGCACGGTCGTCGTTGGTGCGATAGAGGGGAGGCTGCTTGGCATGGCATTCGGTCATGACAAAGGGACAGCGGTTGGCGAATTTGCAGCCTTGGGAACCACTGGACAGGTTGCGCGCCTGCGCCTTGCGTTCCAGTTCATCTTCGCCACCCCAATGAATGTCGGGATCCGGCAACGGGATGGAACTGATGAGCAGCCGTGTGTAGGGATGTTGCGGATCCTTGATCACCTGATCGACACTTCCCATTTCGGCAACCGCCCCGCGGTAGAGGATGTAAATATTTTCACTGATCTGGTATGCCGTGGTCAGATCATGGGTGATATAGACCAGGGAAATGCCCAATTCGCGTTTGAGCTTCATCAAACTTTCGAGAATGGTTGCGCGGAGGGAAGCATCGACCATCGAAACTGGCTCATCGGCGAGGATCACCTTGGGATTGAGCAGTAACGCCCGGGCGACCATAATGCGTTGCCGTTGGCCACCGCTCAGTTGGTGGGGATAACGCCCCAACGTGTCTTCGGGGCGCAGACCGGCCATTGCCAAGCTCTCTTCGATGAGCCGGTCGGCCTCTGCCCGCGAGGCGGCCAACTTGAATTTGCGTACCGGTATGGTGAGCACTTGGTCGACCCGATAAAAGGGGTTGTAGACTTCGAAAGGATCCTGAAAGATCGCCTGTACCTGGCGGCGAAAGGCCCGCCGCTCCGTACTGGGCATGGCGGCTAAATCTTGCCCACGATAACGGATTGCGCCCGCACTCGGTTGGGTCATGCCCAGCAACAGTCGGGCCAGCGTCGTCTTTCCGCTCCCGCTTTCACCAGCCAATGCAGTGATCGTCGGCTTTTCTTCTGTAATCGACAGCGAGACCTCTTCGACGGCGACAGTCCGCCGTTGATTCAGTAAGCCACCGCCAAAGACCTTTGTCACATTTTCCGCTTCCAACAGCTTCATTCCGGTCGACTCCCAAGTTTGTATTAGTGCTCAGTTAACAGTTGACAGTTGACAGTATTGCAGGACGTGTCACTGATCACTGTCCGACTGTCCAACTGTTCAATACAGGTGACATGCAACCCACCGCTCCGGTTTCAGCTCAACAAGCGGGGGAATCTCCACAGCGCAGTGCGCCATAGCCTGCGGACAACGGGGATGGAACATGCAGCCTGATGGCGGGTTGAGCAAGGAAGGGGTCAGGCCCGCAATGCCCTTGAACATCTCTTTTGTCTGCAACGTTGGTAGACTGCCAATGAGCAGTTGCGTGTAGGGGTGGAGCGGATCTTTGAAAATATCCCGCACCGGCCCAACTTCCACCAATTTGCCGCCATACATGACTCCAATGCGGTTGACAAATTGGGCCATCAACCCCATGTCATGGCCGACCAGAATGACGGCTGCGCCAATCTCTTTCTGCACCCGCCCCAGCGTCTCCATGACCTGGCGTTGGACCACCACGTCGAGTGCGCTGGTCGGTTCATCGGCAATGATAACTTTGGGGGTGAGAAGGATGCCCATGGCAATACAGACGCGTTGTTTCATGCCGCCGCTCAATTCATGGGGGTAAGCATGCATCACATCAGCGCTCAAATCAACTGATTCGAGAACCTCTTGAATGCGGCTGTCGATGGCGGCGCGTGTATCTGTAAAGCGGTGGGCACGGATGGTATCACGCAACTGCTCGCCCACCAACATCATGGGGTTGAGTGAGTTCATGGCGCCTTGCGGGATCAAGGCGATATCGGCAAAGCGCGTGCGGCGCATCGCTTCTTCCGGGAGATGAAGCAACTCCTTGCCGTCCAGCCAAACTTCGCCCCCGTCAATCACTGCCGGTTCTTGTAGCAGGCGCATGAGGCTCAAGGCGGTGGTTGATTTGCCCGAACCCGATTCCCCGACCAACCCCAAGCGCTCACCCCGGCGCAGGAAAAAGGTAACGCCGTTCACCGCCTGCACCGGGCCACGGGGTGTCTGGTAGTTGACCCGTAAATTTTTCACGTCGAGGATACGGTCTTTGGCGTTTGCTTCCCCTACCGTACGCGTCTCATGGGTTTCCGTTGCCATTGCTCTCTCGTCTATTGATTCAGTGTCTATCCGAAAATTCTCTGGGGCGCAACCGAATTTTCGGGTAGGTCCTAAGATGTTATTGAATGCAGAAGCCATTACATGTTGTCGGGTATATGTTGTCGGGGCGTCATCGCTCGTTCGCTGCCCTACCTTTTCCAGTGCAGTATAAATACCACGGTCGGATTGACGCCTGGATATACTAGCTGCGTGTCGATCCTCGAAGCCGCGGATTGGCATACTTATCGAGCGAGATACTCATCAGGAACAAGCCCGTGAAGATGACGGCTAAGGTGACAATCGGCGGACCCCACCACCACCACATCCCTTTGAAGAGGGCCGAGTAGTTGAAGGCATAGTAGAGGGTACGGCCAATGGTGGGGATGTTCTGTGGTCCGAGCCCCAACACTTCCAGGCCGACGGCAGCGAGAATGCCACTACTGACTGCACCGACGAACGACGCTGCCAGATAAGCGGTCAGATTGGGCAGAATCTGCAGGACGATGATTTCGAGATCATTTTGGCCCGAAAGCCTGGCGACTTCTACAAAGAGACGCTCACGCAGGCTTAACGTCTGTGCACGGATCAAGCGCGCGGGTAACGGCCAGGAGAGTAAGCCCACGATCATGGCCATGATTTCCACCGTCACCACCCGAACATACGCCGAGACGGTGATCAGGATCGCCAGTGCCGGGATGACCAACATTACGTCGGCAAAGCTGCTAAAGATTGCGTCGGCATAGCCTTTATAGTAGCCCGCAAAGAGCCCAATAAACGCGCCGATGAAGACACCCACGGCGCCGGCCAGAAAGCCAATTTTAAAGGTATTCGGAATACCGATTACCATCACCGCAAACATATCGCGCCCCAAACCATCCGTGCCCAGAGGATGTTCCGCAGAGGGTCGGAGGTTAAGCGGAGCAGCACCCATATCCGCCATTTTGGGGCTAATTCGCTGAGCGCCGATATAACCGAAAAGAAAGAGCGCCAGCAGCAGCAAAACACCGGCGGTGAGTAGGCGGTTCTCATTGAAAAACGCCAGCACGCTGCGCAGCATTCCGCGGCGCGTTGATCCTGAAGTGGACGATGTGGGATTGGAACCTGTTGCTATAGTCATTTATCGTTTACTCGTTACAACTGCAATTCGCTAACCGGCTCATCGGTTCTATAGACATTCAGAAAAATCGGTGGCCTACAACTCTGTTTGACGCGTGCTCATGCCACCAATTTTTTCTTAGAAACTATAGCGCATGAATGGACGGATCTTAGCCTGAACTTTCTGCAACATAGGTGACGCGTGGGTCGAGGCGCGGGTAGATCAAGTCGATAATTAGCACCGATAGGCCAACAGAAACTGCCAGGATCAGGGTAATGCCCTGGATCACCGTGTAGTCACTGTTGACGATAGACATATAGAGTTGATAGCCAAGCCCAGGATAGGAGAAAACAATCTCCACCAGGATAGCGCCGGAGACAACATAGCCCAAGGCGATGCCCAGATGCGCCAACTGCGGCGGGATGACATTGCGCACGGCATACCACCATAGAATGCGTCGTCGTGGCAACCCCTTTGCCTCAGCCAGCAGCATATAATCTTCGCCGATAGTGTTTATCATTAAGCTGCGCATAGTCAACGCCCAGCCGCCGAGGCTGGTGAGGATGATTGACAGCGCCGGCAAGATGGAGTGGCTGACGACACTTTTGATGAACGGCCAATTAAAGCCTTTGATCAAACCACTATCGAAAGCACCACTCATGGGCAAAAGTCGGGTAGTGAAGGCAAAAAGATAGAGCAGCAACATCGCCAGCAGATAGTAGGGCAGCACCCCACCGAACATGGTGATGGGAAGCAGTGCCTTCACCATCGCCGGTGTCCCTTTCCAAGCCAGCAGGGCGCCAATGACAATACCCAAAATAAAGGTTAGGAGCACACTGGTTCCAATCAATCCGATGGACCAACCAATTGCGGGGCCAACGATATCCCAGACCTCGGCGGGGTAGGCGGAGAGAGATTCGCCAAAGTCGAAGCGCAAGGTATTCCACATGTACTTGGCATATTGGATATAGAGCGGGTCGTCAAGTCCAAAGCGCTTGCGATAAGCTTCAAACATCGCCTGCCCGTTCTCGATCCCAGCGCTCGCTTGCGACATGCGCGATGTGATGGCACCGATTGGGTTGCCCGGCGCTAGGCGCGGAATGACAAAATTAAAAGACGCCGCGACAAAAATCACTAGAAAAAACATACCGATGCGTCGCACAAAATAACTGAGGTTTACGCCTCGCATTGCAAAATACTCCCTTCGGTCAGACAGTAGATCAGGCGGACAGTCGAGCAATGATAAATTTGCCGTCTCTTTGTCCTACTGACCCACTGTCTGACTGACTGATCGTCCTACTGACTCACTGTCCCACTGAATTTTCTGACTTACTATTCCGCCGGCTCTAACTCGGTCAGCACACGCAGGAAGTGCTGCCAGTGACTCGGTGGTTGGACATAGTTATTATCCGCCGTTGGCCAGTTGGTCCAGTATGTCTCATTGAAGAGGATAAACACTGGCGTCTGCACCAGTGGAATGTCGGGCAGTTCGTCGGCCCAGATGGTTACTGCTTCTGTCATCAGATCAACGACCTGCGGATCGCCGAGGGGAAGAGCACCCATTTCATCGATCAGTGCCGAATACTCGTCATTGACCCACCGTCCAGCGTTGTTCGTGTTATCCACATATTCGGTGCCGGGCGTACCAATGGGATTGACCCACTTCTTGTGATAGCGTTGCATGCCAAACCACGGTTCAATAACGCTACCGCAGCCGTCCCAGTCCGTGGCGGCGGTAAACTGGCCGCGGCCGGTCTGATCGCGGAAGACGCCCCACTCCAAAATGCGCAACACCGCATCGATGCCGACATCGTTCAACTGTTGCACGACCATACGCGCCCACGGCTCCATGAATGGTGGGAGCACGATGTCGAGGGCAAGAGTGTTGCCGTCGGCATCCACATATTTGCCTGAGCCACTATCCAACGTGTAACCATTCTTCTCGATCAACTCACGTGACTTATCCTGGTTGAACTCACCGATGGGGGCGACGATATCGGTGATCGCATCCTGGAAAGGTTTCATCGCCTGATAATCGGGGAAGATGAAGCTAGAAGTCGCGCCGGCGCCTTCATTGACGACATCAACAATCTGCTGACGGTTAATGGCATAAGAGAGCGCCCAACGCATCTCTTTGTTGTCCCACGGGGCCACAGTGCTATTGATCGTGAGCATGCGCGGACAGGGGTCGATCCATCCCAATGGCGGCACATTGGTGTAAGGGACCAGCTTGGGGTTTTGGGCCATCAGCGCATCATTCGTACTTGGGTTGTTGCCGCCACCAATGTCCGATTCGTTGTTGGCAAGCATCTGCTGTGCAGTCGCTTGATCGCCAACCCATGGTCGGTGAATTTCGAGCGGTGCCGGCAGGTTGAAGGCACCCGACTTGGCGCCCCACCAGTTGTCATTGCGCTTGTAGACAAACTCGGTCGATGAGAAACTTTTAACGACATAGGGGCCACTGAAAACGGGGGAACCAGTTGCCTCATCATACTCGTTTTTGAACGTGACCGGATCTTTGCCTTCCCAGATGTGCTTGGGCAACGGCACAATGGCCTGTGAGGTAGTCCCGGCTAGGTTTTCCATCACAAAGCGGGGATTAGAACCGGTCAGTGTGAACTTGATTGTGCGGTCGTCAACAGCCTCAACCGACTCGACCCACTGCTCCACGGCCCCGGACCAGTTGAGTTGAGGCGCATTGTCCTTGAGCATGTTGATGGTGAAAACCACATCGTCGGAGGTCAACGGCGTGCCGTCACTCCATTCGGTGCCCTGGCGCAATGTGACAATCCACTCGTCCAATGCATCATTGGCTTCATAGCTTTCCGCCAGCCAGCCATCGATTTCACCGGTCTCATAGTTCAACATGAAAAGCGGTTCCATCATGTTCTGGTTCATCCCCTGCAAGATGAAGGTGCCGGGAATGTAGGGATTCCAGATATCTGGGGCCGGAATATTGACGTTTGAGGGGATGATAAGAATATCTTTGCGTTCTACCCCGCCTGTGCTGGCGGATTGAGCAGGCTCCGCAGATTCTCCTGGGGCTGCGGCTGGTGCGGCGCAACTGGTTAACAGCATGGTAAATACGACGAGCAGTAAAACAATCCTGCCCAAACTTCCTTTTACAGCAG
>Ga0116151_10004050_pt1 | contig 12928 bp, 4 predicted proteins | sample AD_UKC117_MetaG_FD_89893 | JGI IMG/M metagenome (GOLD analysis project Ga0116151, IMG submission 89893) | Active sludge microbial communities of municipal wastewater-treating anaerobic digesters from Hong Kong - AD_UKC117_MetaG | ecosystem: Engineered > Bioreactor > Anaerobic > Digestate... | reverse complement strand
CGGGTAGAGCAGGTTCCAGGTGGCGGCGTCGGGCACCTTGCGCAGCATGGCCAGCGTCATCAGCGTGATGGTCGTCGGCCCGGCCAGGCGGCGCTTGCCCTCGCTCGACTCCGAGAACTGCACGATCACCGCGCCCCGGGAGATCTCCTTCCGATCGAGCTTGCCCGTCCAGTAGGCCAGGCCCCCGGCGTCGGGCTGGCGCTCGAACACGTTCTGGTACACCAGCTTCACGTAGGCGTTGTTGCTCACGTTGCCGTACCGGTTCTTGAACTCGCTGGAGGAGGCGAAGCTCTGGGCGATCTTCGTCAGCGACTGGCCGGCCTGGTAGCGGCCCAACCAGTAGGTGAGCCCGGAGGGATCGGGCCGGCGCAGGAAGAACGCCCAGTAGAGGCGGATCAGCGGCGCCCGGGAAGCCGTGTAGGCCGGGTCGGCGGCGAGCTGGGCGGCGAGCGTCGCCGTGTCGGCCGCGCCCGTGGTCACCTTCGTGCTCCACGCCGCCTTCTCGGCCGACGTGGCGCTGCGCCCGAGGAAGTCGACGTAGAGCTGGTCGGTCTGCTGGTCGAGCGAGGGGAAGACCCCCGTCGTCACGCCACCCACCACGTAGGCCTGGTCGAACGCCGCGTCCGATGTCATCTTCGGCGTGATGCGGAAGGCGACGCTGCTGCCCGTGTCGTCGATCGCCGCGAAGAACGTGTTCGCTGCCGGGTCGGGGACGAGCGAGCTCGTCGTGATGCGCGAGGTGCGGCCGCTCGATCGGACCCGCAGGAAGATGTCGGGATCGTTGCCGGCGTCGGACCCCGCCGTGGCCTTGCCGATCGTCTGGAACAGGATGTGCGAGGCGTCGTCGTCGACCCCGAGGCGCACCGACGCGCCGCCGGCCTCCATCTCGCCGGGCCCGTCCGGCAGGCTGACCCGCTCGGTGGTGCCGGCCACGAGGTCCCGCAGGAAGGCGTCGACGCTCGGGTTGGTGTCGCCCGGCACCAGGTTCGTCGCCGAGCTGGTGAACACCACGTAGCGGCCGTTCCCCGAGATCGTCGGCGACGCGGCGCCGGCGTCGGGCACCGACTCGTCGGACGTCACGTTGACGAGCGTCGTCGTGCCGGCGGTGCGGTCGCGGACGTAGACGTTGTAGGTACCGATCACGCCACCGGCGAGCAGCGAGTTGTGGTCGAAGGCCACGTACCGGCCGTCGTCGGAGATCGTGGGGTTCGAGGTCAGGCCGCTCGCCTGCCCGTCGACGGCCGTCAGGCTCACCCGCTCGGTCGTGTTCGCCTGCAGGTCGCGGACGAAGGCGTCGGGATTGCCGTTGGTGTCGTTGGCCACGGCGTTGCTGGCCGACGTCTGGAAGACGACGTAGCGCCCGCCGCCGGCCACCTGGGCGAGGACGACGCCGGCGTTCAGGAGGGCCCCGCCGGTGCCGGGGGCGGCTCGCAGCGTGGTGCCGGCGTAGCGATCCCGCACGAACGCGTCGACGTGGCCGAGGTCGTCGCCGGCGATGGCGTTGGACGCGTCGGTGAGGAACGAGACGTAGCGCCCGTCGTCCGAGAGGGTGGGCGCCACCGAGTCGGCGTTCAGCGGCTGCTCGGCATCGGTCATCGAGACCAGCTCGGTGACGGCCGCCCAGCGGTCGCGGACGTACACGTCCCGCTTCCCGTTCGTGTCCTCGGGCACCAGGGCGGCCTTGGTCACGAAGGCCAGGAACCGGCCGTTGCCGCTGAGCGCCACCTCGTCGACGTACCCCGGGACGGCGGCGCCGGCGTTGGTGCGGCTGGCCAGGCGCGGGACGAACGACAGGTAGAACTCGGCGGCGCCCGCCGGCGACGAGGGTGCCGAGAGCACCAGCGCCGAGCTGGCGGCGGTGGCCAGCGCCAGGGCACCGGCGACGAGGCGAGGAGGACGCCGACGAGCGGGGCCCCGTCGGCGGCTCGGTCGGCCGGGCGACGTCGGGGTGGTGGGGTGGTTCGCTTCCATGCTCGCCATCCAACGACGATCCGCCGCCGGGCACCTGAGCAATCGCTACTCATTCGCGGTGGGCCGATCGGGCGAAGCCCCAGCTCAGACCCCTGAGCAATGGGCCGAGCGCACCTCGGACGGGCGATGGTCGGAGCGACCCGCCGCAGGGACCACACTGTCGAGCGGATGGACCGATGAGCGGACGGCGACGGTGAGCAGGCCCGGCGACCAGCGGGCGGGGTGGACCAGCGCCATCTTGCGCGTGCTGTCCGACCTCGCCCCCGAGCACCAGCGCTCCCGCTACGACGTCAGCGGATCCGGCGCCACCGAGATGGCCTGGCTCGGGCTCACCGGATCGCCGCGCCGGGCGATGGTCACCGGCGGGCCGGACGGCCTCGGCCCCCCCATCGTCTTCTTCCCCACCTACCAGGCCAAGGACCACCCGATGGCTGCCGAGGTGCCCCCGGGCCTCGGCCTCGATCGCCTGGCCCGGTACGACGCCATGACGCCAGCGGTGTCGAGCATCTCGCTCGGCTGGATGTGGGCGAGCGGGACCATCGAGGTCGGCGGCGAGCCCCGGACGATCGTCCGCCCGCTCATCTCCACCACCGCGGCGCTCCAGCCGAGCCCGAGCGCCGACCGGGTGCTCCACGGCGACGAGTGGAGCCTGTGGCCCCTCATCGAGGACCACGCCCGCGCCGTCGCGCTCGAGCACGCGCCCCGGACCTTCGAGCCCGACCTGGGCGCGGCGCCGACCCCGGCCTGGATCCGACGCTTCCCGACCCTCCTGCGCTGGGCGAACGACGTGCTGCAGGCCTCGGGCTTGCCCCCGGTCCGCACGATCGAGCCACCGAGAGATCCTCGCCACGCGCCGACGGACCGCCTCGAGGTGGTGCTCGGCTGGGGCTGCTTCACCCAGGGGAGCTCCGACCTCCTGCGACCGCGCGAGACCTTGGCGGCCTGGTCGGCCGACCCGCAGGCGGCGCACACCGCCTTCGCCTCGCTGTACCTCGGTCCGGCGCCCGCCGCCGGCCGAGCGCCTGCGGGCCCGCCGCCCCCGCCCGAACCGCTCCGGTGCGCCCTGCCGCTCACCGCCGCCCAGGAGAAGGCGGCGCGCCGGGCCCAGCGCGAACCGATCGTGGTGGTCTCGGGACCGCCCGGCACCGGCAAGAGCTAGACCGCGGTCGCCATCGCGTCCGACGCGGTGGCGCACGGCGCCTCGGTGCTCGTCGCCACCCAGTCGGCCATGGCGGCCGACGTCCTCGCCGAGCTGCTCGACCGCGTGCCGGGGCCGACGCCCGTCCTCTTCGGCGGCGGGGAGCGGGCGACCGAGCTCGCCACCAAGCTGGCCGACGGGCTGGGCCAGCCCCACGACGAGCAGGCCCTCGCCCGCTGGGAGCAGCGCCGGCGCGAGCTCGACGATCTCGCCGCCGCGGTCGCGACGGACCTCGCCGACGTGGCCGCTCGTCAGCGGTGGTCGAGCGTCCGCCTGACCGCCGAGCTGCACCGGGCCCGGGCGCCGCACCTGTTCGATGCCGATCCCGCCACCGCGCTCCGCCTGGTCGCCGAGGCGCACCAGCTCGTGGCCGAGAGCCACGATCCCGACGACGGCTGGTGGGCGGGACGTCGCCGTCGCAACGCCCTCGACGACCTGCGACGCCTGGTGGGCGCCCCCGACGACGTCGCCCCGGCCGATCTCGAAGCCGCCATCGCCGCCGCCGACGTGCGGCTGCGCGCCGGGCGCGCCGACGATCGCGAGCTCCACGTGGCCGACGCCCGGTGGGTCGCCCTGGTCGAGGCCGAGGAGGCGATGCGGCGCGCCCGCGGCCAGCAGACCGCCGACGAGGTGCGTCAGCGCGTGGACCGCGACGCGCTGCGCAGCGTCGGTGCCCTCGCCGCCGCGCTGCGGGCCGGGCGCTCTCGGCGCAAGGCTCACCTGGAGCGGGTCGACCTGCGGGCCACGATCCGGGCCCTGCCCCTGTGGATCGGGACGCTCGGCGAGATCGAGGCGCTGCTCCCGGCCACGGCCGGCGCCTTCGACCTCGTGATCCTCGACGAGGCGTCCATGATCGACCAGCCGTCGGCGAGCGCCGCCCTCCTGCGGGCGAAGCGGGCGGTGATCATCGGCGACCCCCGGCAGCTGCGCTTCGTGTCGTTCCTCGCCGATGCCGCCGTCGAGCGGGCCATCCACGCCAACGACGCCGAGCCGATCGCCGACCGCCTCGACGTGCGCCGGGCCTCCGCCTTCGACCTGGCGGCAGGGGTCAGCCCCGTCACCTTCCTCGACGAGCACTTCCGCTCGGTGCCCCACCTGATCGGGTTCTCGGCCGAGCGCTTCTACGAGGGCCGCCTGCAGGTCGCCACCCGGCACCCCGCCAACGACGACGCCATCGCCATCGAGGTCGTCCGCCTCGGAGGCGAGCGCCAGGGTGGCGTCAACCGGGTCGAGGTCGACGAGGCGGTCGCCCAGGTGCAGCGCCTGCTCGAGGAGACGAGCGGTTCGATCGGCGTGATCAGCCCGCACCGCCCGCAGGTCGACGCCCTGCGCGACGCCATCGCCGATGCCGTCGGCCGCGACGTGTGGTTCACCGGTCGGCTCCGCGTCGCCACCGTGCACGGGTTCCAGGGCTCGGAGTGCGACGCGATGGTCGCGTCGTTCGGCATCAGCGGCGACGGCGGGCGCAGCCGGCGGTTCCTCGAGGACCCGAACCTGTTCAACGTCCTCATCACCCGGGCCCGCAAGCGGATGGTCGTGCTCGCCTCGGTGGAGGACGTGCCGCTCGGGCCGCTCGCCGACTACCTGCGGTGGGCCGAGCGCCCGCCGCACCCGCTCCCCGACCTCGGCCCCGCCGACGCCTGGACCGCCCAGCTCGGCTCGCTCGTGGCCGACCAGGGCCTCGAGGTGCAGCTCGGGTACCGGGTCGGGACGTGGGTGGTCGACCTCGTGGTGGGCGACGGGCCCGCCGCGCTCGCGGTCGCCACCCGCGTGCACCCCGACGGTCCCCACCGGCACGTCCAGCGCCACCTCGCCCTGCACCGCGGCGGGTGGCACCAAGCCGAGGGGTTCCCGTCGAGCGAGCCGGGCGCGGCCGCCCGCCTCGCCCTCGAGCTCGCCGCCGAGCACCGGGAGCTCGCTGTCAGACCCCCTCGCTAGGGTCCCGACCATGGCCACGGCGAGCGGACGATGGGTGCGGTACGGCACCGATGCGGCCGACGCGCTGCGCGCCGAGATCGCCCGCCTGAAGGCCGGTGAGCCGCTCGCGCCCGTCACCGTGGTGGTCGACTCGAACCAGGTGGGCGTGTCCACGCGGCGGCTGCTGGCGTCGGGCGCGGTGGGGTCGGTGTGCGGCGCCGGGCCCGGGCTGATCGGCGTCACCTTCGTCACGCCCTACCGGTTGGCCGAACTGCTGGGCGCCGCCACGCTGGCGGCCGAGGGGCGCCGGCCCGTGTCGGTGCCGGTGCTGGGCGCCGCCGTCCGCGGCGCGCTCGCCGCCGAGCCCGGGGCGTTCGCCCCGGTCGCTCACCACGCGGCCACCGAGGCCGCGCTCGTGGCCGCCTACCGGGAGCTGCGCGACATCGAGGACCCGGCGCTGCGGGTCCTGGCGGGCACGGGTGTGCGAGCGGCCGAGGTCGTGCGGGTGCACCGTGCCGCTCGCGATCGGCTGGCCGACGGCTGGTACGACGAGGAAGACCTCATGGCTGCGGCGACCGCGGCGGTCGAGGCCGGGCGGATGCCCGCGGAGGTCGGGGCGGTGGTCGTCCACCTCCCCCAACGCCTCTCGCGCCACGCCGCCGCACTGCTGCGGGCCGTGGGCACGGCCACCGAGCTGCGCGTGCTCGCCGGCACCACCGGCGTGGCCCGCGCCGACGCCGAGGTCGGCCGCGCCGTCGCCCTCCTCGGGCTCGACCTGGGCCTCGCGCCGACGGGCGAACCGCTGGCCGACGTGGTCGCGCCCGACCGCACCCGCATCCTCACCGCGTCCGATGCCGACGACGAGGTGCGCGCCGCCGTGCGCGTCGTGGTCGACGCCGTGCGGGCCGGCACGTCCCTCGATCGCGTCGCGGTGCTCCACGCCGCCGTCGAGCCCTACGGCCGGCTCCTCCAGCACCACCTCGACGCCGCCGGCGTGCGCACCAACGGCACCGCCACGCTCCCGCTCGCCGGGCGCCTCGCCGGGCGCACCCTCCTCGGGCTGCTGGCCCTGCCGCAGGGCGGGTTCCGCCGCCAGGACGTCTTCGCCTGGCTGGCCGGCGCGCCGATCCGCCACGAGGGGCGGCCGGCGCCGGTGGCAGCGTGGGAGCGGGCGTCTCGAGAGGCCGGTGTCGTGGCGGGGCTCGACGACTGGCGCGACCTGCTCACCCACCACGCCGAGGCGGCTCACCGGCGCGCCGACCGGCTGGAGCGTGCGGCCGTCGAGGGCGCCGAGGATCGGGGCGCCGAGGACGACGACGGCACCTCCTGGCGAGCCGAGCGGGCCCGCGTCGAGGCGGCCCGAGCCACCGAGCTGCGCGACGTGGTGCTCGGCCTGGCCGGCCGCCTGGCGGAGGCGACGGCGCCGGCCCCCTGGAGCACCCGGGCTCGCTGGGCGAAGCGCCTCCTGGCCGACGTCCTCGGCGGGGCCTCGGCCCGTCGCCGCTGGCCCGAGGCCGAGCGGCGAGCCGCCGAGCGCCTCGAGCTCGCCCTCGACCGCCTGGCCGTGCTCGACGACCTCGAGGGCCCGGTGGCGCTCGACGTCTTCATCCGCGCCCTCACCGTGGAACTCGAGGGCGACCTCGGCCGCGACGGGCGCTTCGGCGAGGGCGTGCTGGTCGGGCCGGTGTCGATGGGGGTGGGGGTCGACCTCGACCTCGTGGTCGTGGTCGGACTGGCCGAAGGCACCTTCCCGGCCACCCCGGCGGACGACTCGCTGCTCCCCGACGAGGACCGCGAGGCGCTGGGCGGGGCGCTCGCCCTGCGATCGGGCCACACCGACCGGCTGCACCACCAGCTCCTGGCCGTGCTGAGCGGGGCCACCGCCCAGGTCCTCTGCGTGCCGAAGGGCGACCTGCGCCGCAGCCGGGAGCGGGTGCCGTCGCGGTGGGCGCTCGACGTCGCCTCCCACCTGGCCGGCGAGACCTGGTGGAGCCCCGAGCTCCTCGGCGGCCAAGCGCCGTGGCTCACCCACCTCGCCTCGTTCGACGATGCGATCCGCCGCGCCGAGGTCCCCGCCACCGACCAGGAGCACCGCCTGCGCTCGCTGCTCGCCCGCGACCCGCAGCGCCGCGACCTGCGGCGCGCCGCCGAGGAGGTCGACGACGTGCTGGCCGCCGGGGTCGAGGTCGTCGACGCCCGCAGCTCGGACCGCCTCACCCGCTTCGACGGGAACCTCACCGGCCTGCCCGTGCCGTCCCCGGTGGATGCCGGCACGTCGGCGTCGCGGCTCGAGGCGTGGGCGGCCTGCCCGCACGCGTACTTCCTGCGGCACCTGCTGCGCATCGAGCCCGTCGAGCAGCCCGAGGACGCCCTCCAGATCACCGCCCTCGACCGTGGCAACCTCGTCCACCTCGCCCTCGAGACCTTCCTCCAGGCGGCGATCGACGAGGACCGCGTCCCGGCGGTGGGCGACGCGTGGAGCGACGACGATCGGCGGGCGCTGCTCGCCATCGGCGTCGACCTCTGCGAGCGCGCCCACGCCCAGGGCCTCACCGGCCGGGCCCTCTTCTGGCCGCGCGACCGGGCCAAGATCCTCGCCGACCTCGACCGCTTCCTCACCGAGGACGACCGCTGGCGGTCCGTCACCGGCGCTCGGCCCATCGCCACCGAGCTGCCCTTCGGGCTCGACGGCCGCGAGCCGCTCGCGTTCCCGCTGACCGACGGGCGCCACGTGCCGCTGCGCGGGAAGGCCGATCGCATCGACGCGCACCCCGACGGCTCCCTCCACGTCCTCGACTACAAGACGGGGAGGTCCGATCGCTACCGCGGCCTCGACGCCACCGACCCGCACCAGGGCGGCCAGCACCTCCAGCTCGCGGTGTACGGCCAGGCGGCACGCCAGCACGTCGGGCGGCCCGACGCCCCGGTGCGAGCCGAGTACTGGTTCACCTCGGCGAGGGGACGCTTCGAGCGCCTCGGCTACGAGATCACCGACGAGGTGCTGCACCTCGTGTCGGAGGCGGCCACCACCATCGTCGAGGGCATCGAGCAGGGCCTCTTCGCCCCGCACCCCGGGCCCCCGTCGACCTCGCCGTTCCCCGACTGCCCGGCCTGCGACCCCGACAACCTCGGCACCACCGAGGTCCGACGGCACTTCTTGCGCAAGCTCGACGACCCGGTGCTCGCCCGCTACGTCCAGCTCGTCGGCGTCGCCCCCACCGAGGACGACGACGGATGACCCTCTTCGACTTCCTCCCCGACGAGGCCGCGGACGCCGAGCCGCCCGACCGACCCCCACCCCCCGACCAGGACCAGCGCGACATCGTCGCCCACGCGCTCGACACCACCCTGTTCGTCGAGGCGGGCGCGGGATCGGGCAAGTCCACCGCGCTCGTGGGCCGGGTCCTCGAGCTCGTCACCAGCGGTGCCGCCGAGCTCCGGTCGATCGCCGCCATCACCTTCACCGAGAAGGCCGCCGCCGAGCTGCGCGACCGCATCCGCCAGCAGCTCGAGCAGACGGCCGAGGCGGCGAGGGCGGCGGGCGACGGCGCACGGGCCACCCGGTGCGACGCCGCCATCGACCAGCTCGACGGGGCCGCCATCGGCACCCTCCACAGCTTCGCCCAGCGCATCCTCGCCGAGAACCCCATCGAGGTCGAGCTCCCCCCACGCCTCGAGATCGTCGACGAGGTCAGCTCGGACGTCCAGTTCGACCAGCGGTGGCGCACCTTCCAGGACCGCCTCCTCGAGGACCCGGCGATGGAGCGCACCCTGCTCCTGCTCTTCGCCACCGGGGTTCGACCGGCGGCGCTGCGCGCCCTCGCCGTCGAGTTCGACCGCAACTGGGACCTCGTCGAGGAGCGGGTCGACGCCGCCGCCCCGGAGCCACCGCAGCTCGCGGCGCGGCTCGAGGGGGCGCTCGCCGCGGTCGACGCCGTGTGCGAGCGCGTCGCGCACTGCACGAGCCCCGACGACAAGCTGGCCGCCCGCCTGCACGACGTCGCTCGCCATGCCGATGCCCTCCGCCACCTCACCGACGAGCTCGACCTGCTCGACGAGCTCAGCGGCACCGGCGCCCTCAAGGCCCCCAGCTTCAAGGCGGGCAACATCGGCGCCGCCAAGAACTGGGGCTGCGACCACCGCGAGATCCAGGCCGACCTGCGCGCCGCGGGCGAGCAGCTCGACGCCGTGCGGGGCGAGGTGGCCCAGGCGTGCGCCCGCCGCCTCGCCGCCGAGCTGCGGGCCTTCACGCTCGACGCGGCCGCCGAGCGACGAGCATCGGGTCAGCTCGCCTTCCACGACCTGCTCGTGCTCGCCCGCCAGCTCGTGCGCCACCACCCATCGGTGCGCGGCCGGCTCCACCGCCGCTACCAGCGCCTGCTGCTCGACGAGTTCCAGGACACCGACCCGATCCAGATCGAGATCGCGGTGCGGATCGCCGCCGCCGAGCCGGAGTCGGCGAGCGCCGGGGAGCTCCCGTGGCACGAGGTGGCGGTGCGACCGGGCCACCTCTTCGTCGTGGGCGACCCGAAGCAGTCGATCTACCGCTTCCGCCGCGCCGACATCTCCCTGTTCCTCGCGGCCAAGGCGCGCTACGGCACGGCCGGCGGGCTGGTCACCCTGTCCACCAACTTCCGCACCGGCGAGCCCATCATCGCCTGGGTCAACCACGCCTTCGGGCGCCTCCTCGCCGAGGGGGCGGCCGTCGACACGCCGGTCCCGTCGCAGCCCGACTACGTCGCGCTGCAGGCGGTGCGCCCCGCGCCCGAGGTGGGCCCGGCCGTCTCGATCCTCGGGCGCGACGCCCTCACCGCGGGTCGGGCGGCCGAGCTGCGCAGCGCCGAGGCCCGGCAGGTCGCCGCCACCATCGCCCGCATCCGCGGCGAGGGCTGGACGGTGGGCGACGACCACCGTCCCGCCCGGCTGGGCGACATCACCGTGCTCGTCCCCGCCCGCACGTCGCTCCCGTTCCTCGAAGACGAGCTCGATGCGGCGGCCATCCCCTACCGCGCCGAGTCGAGCAGCCTCGTCTACGTCTCCCGAGCGGTGCGCGACCTGCTGATGTGCGCTCGCGCCGTCGACGACCCCGCCGACCCGCTCGCCGTCGTGTCGGCGCTGCGCTCGCCGCTGTTCGCCTGCGGCGACGACGACCTGTTCCGACACAAGGTGCTCCAGGGCGGGACCTTCCACCACCTGGCCACCCAGCCCGGCACGGTCGAAGACGGCCCCGTGGCACAGGGCCTCGCCTACCTCGCCGAGCTCCACCGCCTCCGCCACTGGACCTCGCCGGCCGAGCTGCTCGAACGCATCGCCCGCGACCGCCGCCTCTTCGAGCTGGGCTTCGCCGAAGGTCGCACCCGCGACGTGTGGCGCCGGCTCCGGTTCGTCATCGACCAGGCGCGGGAGTGGGGCGAGGCCACCGACGGCAACCTCCGCGAGTACCTGCTGTGGGTGGCGCGCCAGAGCAGCGAGGGCAGCCGGGTGGCCGAGGCGGTGCTGCCCGAGTCCGACGACGATGCCGTGCGGATCATGACCATCCACGCCGCGAAGGGCCTCGAGTTCCCCATCACCATCGTGAGCGGCATGTCGACCGCACCCCAGGCCCGGCCCTCGCCGGCCCAGGTGGTGTTCCCGTCGGGCGGCGGGGTCGGCTACCGCTTCGGCAAGGCGGTCACCACCGACGAGTTCGAGGACTGGAAGCCCATCGACGAGCAGATGGCCTTCGACGAGCGCGTCCGGCTGCTCTACGTGGCCTGCACGCGGGCGAAGGACCACCTCGTGCTCTCGCTGCAGCGCAAGGTGCGCGCCAAGGCGCCCGAGCCGGCGAAGCGCACCAACGCCGAGCTGCTGCTCGACGGGTGCGGCGACGGGCTCGACGACCTGCCCGACGCCGTCGCCCCCGACGTCGAGGCGCCGGCGATCGACCGCCCGGCGCCGCCGTCGCCCCCGCCGCCGTTCGACCGGTGGCGCGCCGAGCTCGACGTGGCCCTGGCCCGCGCCTCGAGACCCACCACGGTGGCCGCCACCGCCCTCACCGCCGAGGGCACGCCCGACGTCGCCGTCGACGAGCCCGACACCGATCCCGAGCCGGCCGAGGCCGGCGTGCAGAAGCGCCCACGCGACCTGGACCTGCCGCCGTGGCTCAAGGGCCGGTACGGCACCTCGGTCGGTCGGGCGGTGCACGGCACGCTCCAGACCATCGACCTGGCCGATCCCACGGGGCTCGCCGGTGCGGTGGCGGCGCAGTGCGAGGCCGAGGCGATCCCCGACCGCGTCGACGAGGTCGAGGCGCTGGTGCACATGGCGCTCGCCACGCCCGTCGTGGCGGCCGCCACCATCGGGCCGCACTGGCGGGAGGTGTACGCCGGCACGCCGACGGACGGGGGCCGGCTCCTCGAGGGCTACATCGACCTCCTCTACCGCACCGAGGACGGGATGGTGATCGTCGACTACAAGACGGCGGCCACGAACGACCCGGCCGAGCTGGCCCACCGGGTGGCCGGCTACCGCCTGCAGGGCGGGGCCTACGCCCTCGCCGTGCGCCAGACCACCGGCAGCCCGATCGCCCGGGTCTGCTTCGCCTTCCTCACCCCCGCCGGACCCGTCGAGATCGATCTCGACGACGTCGACGCGGCCATCGCCGAGGTGGAGGCCCTGGTGGCCGCCGGCGCGGAGGTCGAGCTGGGCTGAGCGGCCGTCCCGGAGAATTTCCCGGACGACCGAACCCGCAGGTCAGCACCGGTGCCGCGTCGTCCCTGGTGGGCCGGCATCACCCCTCGCTGTCAGACCCCCTGGGTACCGTCGAAGCGTCCCCTCAGGAGCCGTCCCGATGCCCTTCTCCTTCCTCCACGCCGCCGACCTCCACCTCGACACGCCGTTCGCGAACGTGGGCGGGTACCCGGCTGCGGTCGGCGAGGCGCTGCGGGAGGCCTCCCTGCAGGCGTGGGGCGCGCTCGTCGAGGAGGCCAGCCGTCGCCAGGTCGCGTTCGTGCTGCTCGCCGGCGACGTCTACGACGGCGCCGAGCGCGGCCTTCGGGCCCAGCGGGCCTTCCTCGAGGGGGTCAGCCGCCTGGCCGACGAGGGCATCCGCACGCTCCTGGTGCACGGGAACCACGACCCGGTGGCCGAGGGGTGGACGGCGGTGCGCTCGTTCCCCGACCTCGTGACCACCTTCCCCGCCCACACGGTCGCCACCGAGCGCTTCGAGGCCGGCGGCGAACCGGTCGCCGTGCACGGCACCAGCTACGCGGTCGCGGCCACGAGCGACAACCTGGCCCGCCGGTATCCGAGCGCCTCCGGCGGCGGGTTCCACATCGGGCTGCTGCACGCCAACGTCGGCGGCCCCACCACCGGCCACGCCGACTACAGCCCGTGCACGCTCGACGACCTCCGCCGGCCTGGCTACCACTACTGGGCGCTCGGCCACGTGCACGGCCGGCGGGTGCTGGGCGAGGGCGAGCCGTGGGTCGTCTACCCGGGCAACCTCCAAGGCCGCAGCACCAAGCCCACCGAGCGCGGCCCCAAGGGCGCGGTCGTGGTGACGGTCACCGACGGCGTGGCCGGCGACCCCGAGTTCGTCGCCCTCGATCGGGTGCGCTTCGTCGACGTCGACGTGCCCATCGCCCCCTACGCGGAGGTCGGCTCGCTGCTCGACCAGCTCGAGGCGCTGGCCAGCCCCGCGGCCCACGATGGGCGGTCGCTCGTGGTGCGCGCCACGCTCACCGGGCCCGGCGCCCTCCACGAGCAGCTCCTGGCGCCGGCCCGCCGGGCCGAGGTGCACCACGAGCTGCGGCGGCGCGGCGCCGAGCGGACGCCGTTCACGTGGTGGCAGTCGATCGCCTG
>Ga0116151_10004049_pt1 | contig 12928 bp, 5 predicted proteins | sample AD_UKC117_MetaG_FD_89893 | JGI IMG/M metagenome (GOLD analysis project Ga0116151, IMG submission 89893) | Active sludge microbial communities of municipal wastewater-treating anaerobic digesters from Hong Kong - AD_UKC117_MetaG | ecosystem: Engineered > Bioreactor > Anaerobic > Digestate... | reverse complement strand
TGGGCCATCGCTATCCCAGCCCAATCTTTCCCGGTTTGGACGTTCCTTTTGAGATTACAGAAGATGTCGGCAGCGATAAGTGTGGATGGCTCTTTTCGGACCCGAACGCTCGCGCTTACCCCAAAGAGAACCCAGTTCCTGGAGAAGATATCGAGTACAACTTTGAGCACTCCGGCGGTCATGTTGTGACAATTGAATGTAAAGATGGCAACGTTACAACGAAGATACAAGAGTTTGTACTCGAGGTGATGGATCCAATGTTCTTGCCACTTGTGAATAATGTGAATGATTTCAACAGTACGCCTGAACCAACACCGACACCGACGCCGACGACGGGTAGGCAAGGCCCTGTCGATACCCCGACCCCGGTGAATACACCGACTACGACGTCCGCTGCTGAACCAACCAACACCGCAACGGCTACGGCTACATTGGTTCCCGCAACGCCAACCGAGACCGTGACGGCCACGCCAACGCCCATCCCGGCCACGCCGACGGTGACGCCAACCAACACCTTTGTGCCGACGAGCCCCGCCTCGTCGCCGCCGACCGCCACCCCCCCCACCGTGCCGGGCGGCACCATCCCTGGCGGTTGATTGGCAATGGTAAAGCAATGAGGCAAGTGAGGGGCGTATAGGAAACGCCCCTCACTTGTTCCGCTGTAGTTTGTACAATCCGGCAGAAATACGTAGATTCCTGGAGAGAAGCGCTCCTGATTTCTGCCAAGGTATTTCCGCCAAGCTGTAGTCGTGCTTCGACCCCGCTGGGTAGTAGAGCTCGCTTACAACGCAATTGCCGACGAAACTGACATCTCCCGTACCTCATCGGCCGTCACTTCGCGCCCCAACTTGTCCGAGAGATAGATCCCCTCCGAAATGAGCATGGTGTTGAGGGCAATCTCATCCATCGGGATCAGTTCGACGCGGTCTTGCAAGGCCGCGATCCAGTGGTGTTGGGGGCTGTCGTAGATGTCGCCGATTTCGTGCACGGTGCGTCGGCGCCAATCGAGTCGACTGAGATCGGCCGTACAGTTTAGTTCCAGGTCGCCCAAATTGTAAAAGTAACCAAAGGGATCAATGCGTACGCCCCCCTCGCTGCCCAATACGACGGATCCGCCCAGCCCATCCATGTGAACTGCCCAGGCTTCGATAATATCCAGCGTCTTTCCCCCTGCAAAGCGCACGAACCCAAGCCCCAACTCCTCGACACTGTAGCCACTCATCTCCCGACGGCGTTCATCCATCGGTGTCTCTTGGTAGGTCTTGCCGGTGATGCGCTCAATCTTGGGATTGCCGACGAGATAGAGGATCGTATTGATGTGATAGACCCCCATATCGTAGAGGGCACCCCCGGCAGAATTTTGCTTTTGCACAAAGGTGGGGCTGCCGTAACCGTCGACAAAAGGACGCCCCCGCCGGCGATGCCCCACGGAACGCATGTGATAGACATTGCCAAGATGGCCCTCATCAATGAGAAATTTGGCCGCCTTGGTCTCTTTAAGAAAGATATTGCGGCATTGGATGTGCAGCTTGTTACCGGTATTGCGACTTGCCTGCAGCATCCGTTCGGCGTCGATGTAGGCGCCGGCCATGGGCTTCTCGCAAAAGACATGTTTCCCCGCTTCCAGTGCCGCAATCGTCACCGCCGCATGAAAATTGTTGTGTAAACAGACATCCACCGCTTGAATGTCATCACGCTGGAGCAACTCCCGGAAGTTGGTGTAGCGATGGGGGATATCATAGAGGCCGGCGACGCGATTGAGTTCGGCCTCGTTGACATCGGCAATCGCCACAACCTCGGCCCCTTCGACTTGTTTGTAATTGTCCAGGTGATGTTTGCCGATTTGCCCAACACCGATGACGCCCACACGGATTTTTTCTGCGCTCATGGGAATCCTTTTTCTTTTCTATTGCGCCGATGTCGCGGTGCGTCCGACGTGGAAACTGAGGGGACAGCCACCGCCAACAAGAGCTAGTTTATTGGAGAGTAGAACGGTAATGAAATGCTGATCACTACCAGCGTTCAATCCAGTAGTAAATCCGGGCAGAAATCAGTAGACAGATCACTTGGCTGTTTAACAGAGAGAAACGCTACTGATTTCTGTCCAGGTATTTACGCCCAACTGTAGTAGTGTACCAAATTCGCTGTTAAAAGGGTAGTCATTCTTTGTTGGGGGGTACGTACCACATTTGGGGAATTACGGCGGACGAGTTAGGTAGGCCTTTGCTGTCATTCCAAAAGAAGGGGACGCACTCTTTGTTGTGGGGTGCGTATCACCTGTTTGGCATGGCGCCGACGCTTCAGTGGGTCCTTTTGGCCAATCGTGATTTCGTCATGCAGAACTCATTCAGCCAGTGTGCCGCTCGCCGATAGTAGAAAGAATTTGCTCCAAAATCCAAAGACACTAGAGGTGCTGCGATCCTTTGCAATATTGCCAAACAGCAGGTATCATGAATTGAATTGATGGACCGTCCTGGCAGGATTTCCTATATCCACCCCAACATGAAAGAGCAATAAGACCCATGGCTAATCAAAATTATCGCGTCGCTATGATTGGCGCCGGCACCATTGTCCAATGGGGCCACATCCCCAATTTTCAAAGCATTCCAAACGTTTCCGTAGAAGCCATCTGCGATGTCAACGAGGCGCGCGTTAAGGCCGTCGCGGCAGAAAAAGGCGTGCCTCAAACTTTTACGGACTATCAAGAGATGCTGGCCAAGGTGAAGCCAGACATTACGGTGATTGCCACGCCCAACATCTTCCACCATCCGATGACAATGGCGGCATTGGAGGCCGGCTCTCACGTCTTATGTGAAAAGCCCCTTGCGCTGACCTATGCCCATGCCAAAGAGATGATGGATCTGGCCGGCGCCAAAGGGTTGACGGTCAACGTGGGATCGCACTACCGTTGGTCAGATGCTATCCGGGCCGCTAAGGCACAAGCCGACGCCGGCTTCTACGGGGACATCTATGCCGCCCGCACCATTTGGCACCGCCGGTCGGGAATTCCTGGCTTTGGCTCCTGGTTTACGCGCAACTCCCTTGCGGGGGGTGGTTGTCTGCTCGATATTGGGATCCATGCGTTGGATCGTGCTCTATTCATTATGGGTTATCCGACCCCTGTGACCGTGAGTGGTGTCACTTTTTCAAAGTTAGGTACCCAAGGTATCGGACTCGGGGGGTGGGGGTCGGATATCTCTGCGCCGGGGAGCAATGCGATTTTTGATGTGGATGACCTCTCGTGGGCGTTGGTACGCTTTGCTGACGGCACGGCGTTGCAGTTGCAGGTCTCTTGGGCCGTCAACCATGAGCAGCAATTCGTGACAGAGATCTATGGTACCCAAGGTGGTGCCACTGTTGGTGATCAGGATCAAGTGACCCTTTACACCATTCTAAATGGCCAGCAGTCGGATATTCAACTAAATGTTACACGTAGTGGGAAGAATTCCTATCAGCATTTGGTACAAAACTTTATTCGCTATTTGGACGGTGACGAAACGGCGGAAATTATTACACCGGAGCAAGCGCTCACCAGTGTAAAGATCATCGAAGGGGTCTTGCGCTCAGCTACCGAAGGCCATGAGGTGCGCTTGGACCAAGCCTAGCCGTAGCTCAAGAAATTGCTCCAAACATCCGAATCGCGCATGTTAAAGCCACTGGTGCACGCCTAGACCAGTGGCTTTACTGGTGGTACGGCCACGTTCCGGCTAACAGAAATGTGTCGTATGTGCAGTGTTTGTGTCATGTTTGTGTATGCCATTACAGAACCGCTACAGAATGTTGGCTATATTCGACTTATACGCTACACTAACGCTACAAAACACTAAATGTTTTTTCCTTAAGCAGTATTGAACTAAGCAGTATCGATCTAATAGCGATACCGTTATACAAGTAGATCCCCTTTTATCAAGCAATCTGTAAGGATATTTTCCCCCGTAAGCAATTGTATGGCTTTTGCCTCCCGATGGCTGTACTACTGCAAACCAAATGCCAAAATCATTGATATGGGCACACTCTCACTGCGACTCCTTGGCGATGTTCAAATTCTCCATGACGGAGCACTGCTCGACGGCTTTGTGACGCGCAAAGCCCAGGCGTTGTTGCTCTATCTCGTCACGAAACGCAGCCCTCAACCCCGTGCGAAAATAGCCAGCCTTTTTTGGCCCGAAATGCCGGAGCAGAATGCCAGAAATAACCTCCGCCGCATTCTTCCCAATTTGCGTAAACTGCTTGGCGAACATCTCAAAATTGATCACAGGACGCTGGCCTTCAACACCTGTGTACCCTATGAACTGGATGTTGAGTTCTTTGCCGATCTGTCCGCCGACCCTTCTGTCCTGGATGATTTACCGACAATGCCGTTGGAACAACTTGAACGGAAGGCTGAACTCTACCGGGGTGAATTCTTGCACGGATTCGATATTCCGGATGCGCCGGAGTTTGAAGAGTGGCTGGTGCTGGAGCGGGAGAGTCTGCGCCAACAAGCCATTCACATCCTAACTGCGCTGGCTGACCGTTACTTGCGGCTAGAAAATTTCAAGGCTGGTTTAACTATTACCCGGCGCTTGCTTGAGATAGAGCCTTGGTACGAAATCGCCCATCAACAGCAGATGCTGCTGCTGGCCATGAGCGGACAGCGAACGGCAGCCTTGGCGCAGTATGAAACCTGTTGTGCCGTCTTGAGTACTGAATTTGATGCGGAACCTTCGGCAGAGATGACCGCCCAGTACAACCGGATCAAGCTCCATGGCGAATTCGGAACACTACGACCTGGCGCGCCTGAAATTCACCCAGAAAACGCTGTCTTGGCGGCCCCTTTGCTCGAACACCCCGTCCATCGTCAAGAGCCCGTGGTCGTTTCTGGGGAAATGCCGCAGCCCACAACCCTTTATGGGCGTCAGCTCGAGTTGGCAGAACTAACCCGGTGGTTGCTGGTGGATCAGGCACGCGTGGTCGGGTTGCTGGGCACCGGGGGTACCGGTAAAACGTTGCTGGCCGCCGAGCTTGTTCGAGCCATCCAGCAAGGGGATAACGACGCGTTGACCGTTGACATTCGTCTTGCATCTTTTACACAGATCGTCTGGCGTTCCTTAATTAACGCTCCTTCTCTCTCAACCTTGCTCATGGCCTGGTTGCAGCTTCTCTCTGATCAACAACAGGATCAACTTCCCACCATAGTGAATGAGCAGATTGATCTCCTTTTTGTCCATTTACGGAAGAAGCGCTGCCTGCTTATCCTCGATAACTTGGAGAGCATCTTGTCACAAGGTGTTCAGACCGGCGCATTCCGTGAAGAGTACCTGGATTACGAATATTTCTTCCGACGCATGGGGGAAACCGAACATCGCAGCTGCTTGCTCTTTACAAGCCGGGAACTTCCCATGAGTATGGCAAGACTGGAGCGCTCCTATCCCCGGGTTCGCTCCTACATGGTGCGGGGATTGGATGCCGAGAGTTGTGTGCGTTTACTGCGGGCCGAGGGCCTCAATGGAGCGCAACATGAACTGCTGGATCTGGGACAGCGCTATTCCGGTAATCCTTTGGCACTCAAAATCGTGGCTGAAACGATACAAGACCTCTTTGGCGGCGACGTGGAGATGTTGTTGCACGATCGTACCCTCGTCTTTGACGACATTCGCGCCGTTCTTGATCAGCAAGTTAACCGCTTATCCTCTCTCGAAATCGAAATTCTCTGTTGGCTCGCCATTGAGCGCACCCCCACGACGCTAAAACATCTGGTACAGAATTGGCTGCAACCGCCGCCACGCGCCAAGTTTCTCGACGCCGTGCGTTCGTTACAACGACGAAGCTTGCTTGAGCACGCACTTGATGCCCCACGTCACGCCTTGGATCCAGGCGATCGCACTGCGCGCTTTGTGCTGCAAAATGTGGTGATGGAATTTGTGAGTGAGTTACTCATCGAACGCATCTTCCGCGAACTCGTGGCAGACAATGCTGCGCAGTTCTCTGCCAATGGGCCTTTGCACAGTTCACTCTGGCTCAATCAGTTTGGGCTGGTGAAAGCCCAATCTCAAGCCTACCTGCGCGATGCACAAACACGCCTGTTGCTTCAGCCTCTGGTACGTCGTCTCCTTGGGTATTGGGGCCATACTGCCACTGTCAACCATTTGCGGCAGTGGTTGGATTCCCTGCGCACCAGCGAAGTTGCGCCACGGGGTTATGCCGGAGCCAATCTCTTTCATCTACTCCGACAACTCGATGTTGCCTTGAAGGGCTGGAATTTTTCTCGCCTGTCGATACGCCAGGCCGATTTCCGGACAGCTGTCGTGGCCGATCTCAACTTGCAAGGGGCTGATCTCACTGAGGTTGCCTTTATCAACACCATTGGGATCATTCCCACCATTGCTGTCAGTCAGAACGGGCGCTTACTGGCAGCTGGCAGCTCGGATGGCTCGATCCATATCTGGCACACGGCCGACTTTCAACTGGCGAATGTATTGCGTCTTCACACGCAAGGGGTGCGATCTGTCCACTTCTCGCACGATGGTACGATGCTCGCCAGCGGTGGCCAGGATGGCTTGCTTTGTTTGTGGCAAGTTGACACAGGCAAGTTGATCACCACATTACCCAAGCAAGGAAAATCAATCATTGGCTTCGCCTTTAGTCGCGATGATCGCATGATCGCTGCTGCGACCACAGACGAACTGGTTCATCTGTGGGATTGGCAGAGTGGCCGAGAAATACGTGCCTTGAACGTCTCTGCGACGGTCACCGATATGGCCCTGAGCCCTGACGGCCAGTGGTTGGCCTGTGTGGGCGATGAACAGCTGATCAAGGTGTGGCATTTTGCACGGGGTGAATTGGTCGGCACTATGCGCGGTCATGAAGACAAAATTTTGGCAGTGGCCTTTGATGCGCAAAGTGAACGGGTTGCTACAGGGGGGGAAGACGGGCGCATCTATATATGGGACGTCGCCACATTTGCCCTGGAGCAAGTGCTAATCGGTCACACCGACCTCGTTTTGGCCGTGGCCTTTGATCCCACGGGCAAATATCTGGCCAGCAATAGCGCCGATCAGACGACTCGTGTTTGGCACGCTGAGTCGGGAAAATTGCTTCATGTCTTGCGGGGGCACCGCGGTTGGATCCTTGGATTGGGCTTCTCGCCTACTGGGCATGCTCTCTTTACCGGTGGGTATGACCAGACCATCCGTCTTTGGGATCTCAAGGATGGCACGCAACAGCATCAGATCCGAGGGCACTACCAGCGGGTCGATTTCCTGCGCTTTAGCCACAACGGAACCCTGTTGGCTGCCAGCGGTTTGGACGGCACGGTCTATCTTTGGGACGTTGCGTCTGCAAGCCTGGTTCATACCTTGTCTGGCCCCAAGGCAGCCACGCGGGCGCTGGACTTTAACAGCAACGACACCTTGTTTGCGGCGGCCAGTGATGATGGTAGCATTCGGTTGTGGGAGGTGGCAACTGGTCAGGTGCGCCACACACTCCTTGGTCACGGTGCGCCTGCCCGCTACATTCGTTTTGCCGGAGATGATGGTCACCTGATCAGCGGGAGCCATGACAGAACCATTGCGATCTGGAATGTGGCTACGGGGGTATTGGAACGCGCCATCCCTGATGCTGTTGCTACAAGTGAGTTTGCCTGTGACGTGAATCCACGCCGACCAGAGCTCGCTTTCGGAACGTACGATCAAAAACTGGTGTTTCTCAACCCGCAGGATGGTGCGGTCGATCAAACCATTGACATTGCACCCATGGTGCCGAGTACCGTGGTCTACTCTCCCGATGGGCGGCTGTTGGTTTGTGGCACCCAAGAGGGCTGTCTGCTTGTCTACGATCGAACAACCAAGGCCACAGCACCGCTCTATCAAGTGCAGGTGACCCAGATGCCGATCTGGAGCTTGTACTTTAGCCCCGATGGCGCATGGTTGGCTTGGATTTGTGCCGGGCAGAGAATCCACCGATTGAATCTGACCAACGGCCAACTGTGTGAGCCCATCCCTTCTTACTTTGGCGCTTACTGTCTCGGATTTACACGAGATGGGCAGTACTTTCTGACCGATAGCACTGACGACAGCGTGCTCCTCCGTGAGAAAACGACCGGTGAAGTCTATCAACGCCTTCTGGGCCACAAGGCCGGTCTGACAAATATTAAAGTGAGCCCTACGGGTGAGTTAGTTGCCAGCAGCAGCGTGGATGGGGTGATTCATCTGTGGAATCCGACCAGCGGACAATGTTTGGCGACTTTAAAAGCACCGGGTCCATATGCGGGGATGAATGTTGCGAATGTTTCGGGAATTAGCCAGGCTCAGCGCAACGTGTTGCTCGAATTGGGCGCTATCGAGCACGCCCTCCACTAGATTCTGTTGACATTTCAATTTTCCCACTGTACGGGCACGGTATACTGTAACAGGCACGACATATCGTGCCCGTACGCCACAATGTACACGCGAGCGTTGCCGGCACAGGAGTTAGGCCCGTAGCCCGAAAATCGTGGCAACCGCCAGACGGTTCACCGCTTATGGTCCAAGAACGGTCAGTGTGCGATGGGTAGTGGCCGTGCCCCCGTTGCCCTGCGCTTCGATCAGATAGTCGGCACTGCCCGGCTCCGGGGGGCAATCCTGGAAGGAACCCATCAGCGGCGCGCCATCCCAGAGCGACTCACCGCTGCGTCGAATTCGCACATAGTTGACCTGCCCCGCGACTTCCCACGAAATGGTAACACATTGACGCAGGTTGATCGTACCATTCGGATTGATATCAAAACGCCGGATTTGGGGCGTAAAGCCACTGTCGACCCCCACGGTAATCTGGCGGATAACCTGTGAGTTATCCCGTTGAATCACGCGCAATTCAAAGGTCGTCGTCGCCGTGGGGCAACGGGAACGTTGGTCGATGCCCCCGACCCCGGCCTGTTGTTCGCCCTGTGCATAGAAAAAGACGGCGGTGACATTTTCAACGCGCCAGTAGAAATTGACACATTCCCCGGCGCGAATGTAGGTCCGGTCGACACTAAATTGAATGTTTGGCTGCGCCGACGGGGTCGGTGTCGGCGCAGGTGTGGGAGCATTCGGCACCTGCACACTCACCAAAATCCGTTCGCCGAAGTTTGCGCCCTGTCCATTGCGCAGTTCCCATGTGCCTTGATAGAGACCAGGGTTCACCGGTGCCGTCAGGTTTAGATAGAAGAGGTACTCCCCATTGGGCGCAACGGTTCCTTGCACTGGTACGGCGTTTCCATTCATCTGTGCCGCCGGCTCACTGCCGCCGGCATAGGCCAGTTGGTAAGAACTGTCCCAGACGCAGGTGCCGTTGTTGCGCACGCGTATCTCTTTTTGGAAGACCTGGCCCGACATCAAAACCGTTGGCACGGTCACACTCGGATCTGTCGTATTCCCGGATGCGATAAAGAGTCCGCCATCAATACACGTGGGCGCCGGTGGCTCGGTTGGAACCGGTTGTACCTCCGGCGGAATCGGTTGCACCTGCGATGCATTCAACGGCAGATAGCGCTGGGCCAATGCCGCTACGTTTCCCTCGGCCTGCAACTCGCTCAGGGTGGCGTTGAGCATTTCACGCAAGGTATTGGCCCCTTTGGGCACGGCCATGGCAAAGCGTTGTTTGTTGAGACCCTCGGCAACCAACTTGACGCTCCCCCGTTCCACGTAGCTCTCTGCCGGGGCCGAATCGAGAATCACAAGGTCGACCGCCCGTTGGCGTAGATCCCGAATCGCCGGCGGTGGCGTCGTATAGACAAAGAGATTGCCCGCCGCCATTTTGCCCGGTTCCACCAACGTGGTGCGAAGCCACGTTTCATAGACTGATCCCCGTTGCACGCCGACGCGATATTGGGCCAGGTCGTCAACCGCGGTCACCACAATCGATGATTGCGGCGCCGCGATGATGGCATCCTGACCCACGTAGTAGACATTGGTAAAATCGACCAGGGCAGCACGCTCCGGTGTGATCGATAGCGCTGCAATCGCCACATCGATCTGCCCCAGTTGCAACGCACCCAGAAGTCCATCAAAGGCAATATTGGTGATCTCCACCTGCAAGCCCAACGCCGCACCAATTTCCCGGATCAGCGCCACATCGTAACCGTCGATCTGGTTGTCGGGCCCATAGTAGCCAAAGGGGATGTAGTCCGCCGATGTGCCGACGCGCAAAATCCCGGTCGACTGGATGCGCGCCCATATTGGATCGTCAACCTGGGCTGAACTGACTGCTGAGAGTGCCGTCAGCGCCCCAATTGTCATCGCGCTCACAAGGAGCGCTAACAACGATCGATATCGAATCTTCTGCGCAATGTGGAACATCAGGGTGCCTCGCTATGTTATATCAATGTTATACCAATTGCCGGTTGTGAAGCCATGAATGAACGCCAATCTACCACTGGGAAAAGGGTGCTCATTCATGGCGTTTGCAAAGGCAATTGATAGGATTACGCCGGGATATACCGGTACATCCACGACCGGATGCCCGCACACAGTTCAAATTTATCACACTTTGTTTGAGCGACCTAACGGCAAGCACAGCGTCAGCAGCTGCTTGTACCACTGTTTACCAGGAACTGATAAAGTCATCCCTTTGGCCGTTTTTTGCACTACCTGAATCTTCGGCTTTCCTGCTATTCTTCCATAGTCGGGTAGCACCCGGCCCCGATTCTCACTTGGCATTTATCCTACAATTGGATACAATTGCCCCAATCCCACAATTCACCACCATGATCACATCTATCGTTCACAGCTACCTGCCAACCGATGTGCGTTCAGTAGCGGAAGGCACAAACCAACAGAAAGTACCCTATATGCTGATTATCGATTCCCATCTCGATCTTGCTTGGAACGCAATGCAGCACAACCGTGATCTCACGCAGTCGGTCTATACCATCCGCACGCGTGAAGGGCACAGCAGTTCCGTTGGCGGCGGTGGCCAGGGGACAGTTGCCTTGCCCGAAATGCGCAAGGGGCGGGTCTTCCTTGCAGTGGTGACCCTGATGGCGCGCCACACGGGACAACTTGTGCCCTATCTCGACTATGGTTCACAAGCCCAAGCGACCGCCGCGGCGCAGGGGCACCTCGCCTACTATCGAGCGCTCGAAGCACATGGCCAGGTACGAGTTATCACCGACCTGGCCGCGCTTGATCAACATGTTGCCCAGTGGCAAACCTGGGAAGCCGCCGGCGCGGACGCCGCGCAGGTCCCGCCCCTGGGCTTTGTGATCAGCATGGAGAGCGCCGACCCGATCTGGCAACCGGAGCAGTTGCACGAGTGGTACGCCGCGGGGCTGCGGCTGATCGGGCCAACCCACTATGGGCCGGGGCGCTATGCCGGCGGTACGGCTACCGAATTGGGACTCACCCCGTTGGGCAAGGCGTTGCTGGCCGAGATGCAGCGGGTCGGCATCATTCTCGATCTAACCCACTCGTCCGACCAAGCCTTTTGGCAGGCGCTCGAACTCTATGAGGGTCCCGTCATTGCCAGCCATCAAAACTGCCGTGCGCTCGTCCCCCATCAACGCCAATTCGATGATGATCAACTCCAGGCGATTATCGCCCGCGATGGCGTGATCAGCGCCGCCTTTGACAACTGGATGATCCGCGCCGGTTGGACCTTGCGCACGCGCCACGAAACGCCGGTGACCATCGCCCATGTGGTCCATCACATCGATTATGTCTGTCAACTGGCCGGCAATACGCGCCACGCCGCCATCGGCAGCGATCTCGACGGCGGCTTTGGGCGTGAGCAGTCGCCCGCCGATCTCGACACCATCGCCGATCTGCAAAAAGTCGGGGAGATCCTGGCAACGCGCGGCTACAGCGAAGCCGATATCGCGGGGATCATGCACGGTAACTGGCTGCGGGTCTTGCGCAAGCAGTGGGGTGCTGCTTGATCGCCATATAGCCTCCGCTATAAGCGCGCTCGCATCTCCAGCAAGAAGACCGCGAACTCGGCCGTGATGTCGAGCAGCACATCAAAGCTTTCCCGGTTCTTGAGCGAGGCATAGGGCTCTTCGTTCGGCAAACGCCAAGCCCCATCGACCCCTTGGGTTTCAATTAAATATTCGGCCACATTGATTGCCCCTTGTAGTGCTGCTGGGTCACCGGTGAGCGCGTGGTAGAGCGCACATCCCAGCCCCAATTTGCCGCTAGGGGGAAAGCGATGGACATCGGCGGCGCACCGTTGGGTAAAGGCGAGGATGGTGCGTGCCGCGGCGAGATAGCGTTCGTCGGCGGTGGCCTGGTAGAGGTGGCTGAGAAAGATCAGGGCAATGCCCGGATTGTAGTAGATCTGCTTGGTCTGGCCGGCGTCGACAAAGGTGTTGAGCGCCGCCCCCGCCGGCACCGCGGTGATGAGATCGCCTGCGGTGTCCATGCGAAAGTAGAAGCGCTGTGGATCGGGCTGTTGCGCCACCAGGCGTACCAGACAATCCCCAGCCTGCTGTGCGGCAGCGAGGTGACCGGTCATCAGCGCCGATAAACCACCCCAACTGGTCCCGACCGGCTCAAGAAATTGGGTGTCGCCATCGAGCGCGTAGTAGCCGCCGCTGGGCAGTTGCAGCGTCTGCAAAAAGGCCATCCCCTGCCGTGCAATATCCCAACGCCCAACCCGCTGCGCCCCTTGGATCAACCAGGCGTTGGCATAGGCCGGCCAACTCTCGTGGATCGGTTCCTGCGCTTTGCGTTCGGCGGCGCGAAAGTCGCCGGCCGCGGTCAAATGGTGCTCGGCCACCCACTGCAAGAGGCGCTGGGCGGCGCGCCACTCACCGGCCACCGCCAGGGTACTCGGCACTTTGTAGTAGGCCCCCACCCCGGCATCGGGATCGCAGAAGGCGCCGTCTGCCCGCTGTTGGGCCAGGATCCAGGCAACGCCACGCATGGCGGCAGTGTGCATTTGGTCAAGAAGCGGGGCAAGGGGGGCTGGTTTGGTGGTGATCGCAACCATC
>Ga0116151_10004047_pt1 | contig 12934 bp, 11 predicted proteins | sample AD_UKC117_MetaG_FD_89893 | JGI IMG/M metagenome (GOLD analysis project Ga0116151, IMG submission 89893) | Active sludge microbial communities of municipal wastewater-treating anaerobic digesters from Hong Kong - AD_UKC117_MetaG | ecosystem: Engineered > Bioreactor > Anaerobic > Digestate... | reverse complement strand
GCTTTTCGATCCGATGGAATCGGATCGGCGCTCTAGCTTCTTGTTTGGTCGCATTTTCTTCGACGAACCGGTGTCCACTTCGTCGGAAAATGCTCTAGAGCGGTTTCTGCTTGATGTGGATCGGATCGGCCACGGGGGAGATTCCCTCGGCGGCGCAAATCAGATTCGAGTTCTCCATTGGCGATGGCGGAGACAACCATGGCGAAGGGCTACTCGAAGGACTTGCGCGAGCGTGCGGTGGCATTGGTCGAGGACGGCGAGAGCCGTCGGGAGGTTGCGCGCGTGCTCAACCTCCCGCCTTCGACGGCGGTGCGTTGGCTCGATCGCTGGACCAGCTCCACCTCTGGCGTTGACGCCGCCTTCATGAGAATTAAGTTTGCATCGGAGGTTGTCTGGAAGTTATATTTAAAATGAGATCTAATAGATAAGCAAATGGCAGAAAAGCTATTTTTCTTATCGTCAACAGTCGATTAACAGTCGTCTGCGCAATGGTGTTTTTGGAATAAGTTAATTATGCTGCATATGAGTAAAATATTGTGTCTCATTGTGAGTGCAATGCTCATGTTCGCTGCATCACCGGCCATAGCCAAGCAACAGCAGACCATCAAACGCGAAATACTAGCGATTTACGATGGAGCAGTTGAATCCAGTGTCCGGGTTACCGTTCTGCATAAGGCGGCAGAACTACCCCTCAATCACTTGGGCTTTGTGCTGCACTACCATGACATACGCAAGCCGCTGCCAACACCCGCTGACGTTGAGAAATCCTACACAGCGGTCATCACTTGGTTAGTAGCCGAACCGAGCGAACCGCGCGTGTTCCTGAGATGGGCAGCAACAGTCGCGCGTCGTGGCGTACGACTAATCTCCCTCGGTGAAATTGCCGGCGATGATTGCTGCCGTGAACTTAACCTTGCAAATGGAATGCTGAACCCGCTCGGCCTTATACACACCGGTGACTATGTCCGCGCCTCCGACAACGTCACAGCCATTATCAACGAACCCAAAAGCTACGACTTCGAGAGCACAATCGGACCGAACGTACCAGGCCTACCCGCCATCGTGACCAACGCGAACGGGCGTGCTGATGTTCTTGTCGAAATTGAAAGCGGCCCACCTCAACACCGCCGCAGATCTGTTGTCGTGGCCGTGGGACCAGGCGGCGGCTACATCGCACCAGGATTTGCGATACGCTACGATCCACATGCCGACCGTGTGAGCTGGCTCGTCAATCCATTTGTATTCTTTGCGCGAGCGTTGTTGAACGATTTCTCCCGGCCAATTCCCGACGTCACCACAGTTGCGGGCCGGCGCCTGTACTTCAGCCACGTGGACGGAGATGGCTGGAACAACGTAGCCCAAATGCAGCGCTATCGGGAGGCTGGCACACTGGCATCGGAAGTAATGGCCGAACAGTTGATCGAGGCTTATCCGGATCTGCCTGTCACCATCGGTCTCATTGCCGGCGATGTTTTGCCCGAACATGGAGGCAGCAAGACGTCCGAGAACATAGCGCGCCGCATTTTCGCACTTCCACAGGTAGAGATCGGAAGCCACACCTGCACACATCCATTCAAGTGGGGATTTTACGAAAATTATAGTCGACCACGCGAACTGAAGCTCATCGAAGCAGTCCGAAGCGAACACGAAGGTTACTTTTCCCGCCTTGCACGCTTCCTACACCTTCCCGGATCAGATGATGGCTATATAGCTGGATCAGCCGAACTGCCGAGGGCCTATCTGCGCAACCCGTTCGACCTAGGTATCGAAGTCGATCGTGCTGTGAAAGTTGCCGAACGTTTGGCCCCTCCAGGCAAACGGCTGAAAGTCTATCAATGGAGCGGAGACACTATGCCTTTTGAGGCAGCTGTTGCCCGCACAAGACGACTCGACCTCACCAATATCAACGGAGGAGACTCGCGACTTGATGCAGACTTCCCCTCAGTAATCTACGTCGCGCCGGTGGGGGTGGAGCTCGGCCAGCAACGGCAGGTCTACGCCGTCAACAGCAACGAGAATACCTACACCAATGATTGGAGCGGCCCCTATTACGGCTTCCGCAATCTAGAAGAAACGTTAAGGCGAACTGAGACGCCACGCCGGCTCAAGGGCTTCAACATCTACTATCACACCTATTCTGCTGAAAGGCAGGCGTCACTCGATGCCGTCAAAGCAATGCTGGACCTTGCCCGCGCCTCGCAAGTCACGCCAATCACCACCTCACATTATGCAGCCATAGCTGATGGCTTTTATTCCTCAAAAATCCAGAAAATCACAGAAGACCACTGGAAAATCGAAAACCGCGGCGCTCTCAATACAATTCGCTTCGACAAAGCAGACCACATCAGTGTTGACTTCAATCGCAGCGAGGGCGTGCTTGGGCAAACCCGTCACGCAGGATCACTTTATGTGGCACTCGACCCTGATGTCGTGAGCCCTGAAATCGCAGTAAAAGAAAATCCGCATGTATCCGATACGCTGGCGGACCGTCCCGTGCTCGTCGACTCGCGCTGGCCGATTGAAGCGCTCAAATGGAATTCGTCATGCCAATTTTCATTCAAGGCTCAGGGCTTTGGCTCAGGTGACATGACGTGGCGCGTCAGACCGGGCACGAACTACACGCTTCTTGCCCGCACTGGTTCCACAATTCTCTCCGAAACAACGGCAAAAAGCAACGAAGCCGGACAGCTTGACGTTTCGCTACCCAGTTCTGAAAACCAACTCTCGATTGAAATAGCATGCACAATATCAGAGCGGGCGGAGAAGGATGTCCATGCGGACTAAAATCATTACCGCTTCACTTGCTGGCATCGCTGCAATCGCCGCAGGGTATTCCGTACTGCCGCGCAGCGAGGAGCGCGCCGTAGCGATGATGCGCGACGGCAACCTGCTCGGCGCCCTTGCCTTGTATGAGGATGTACAAAAAGCCCAGGCAAGTGACCCGCGACGCGCCATGCAGATCATAATTGTCAATGAGGAAGCCGGCCGTCCTAAACAAGCTCTTGAAGGTCTCAAGCGCTACGTCGCACGCTGGCCACAGGACACTGACGCGCTCATCAAGCTCGCAAACGTTGCCAAGTCCACAATGAATACAAAGATCCATATCCAAGCCCTAGAGCGGCTTGTCGCATTAGGCGTGGCAGGCAATTACCACCACGAGTTGCTTGGTCTTTATCGTACGGCCGGCGCTACCGAAAAGGAAAAGCGACTCCTCGTTTCCCTAGGCAATAGCTCCGATCTCCTGGCCGAAGATCTAGCGCGACTGGGGACGTTACTGGAGAATGAAGGAGAAGATCAGCAGGCCTTGACCGCCTTCCGCTTAGCCGATCAGCGCGCGTCCTCCAGCATGCAGGACGTAAGATTCAAACTGCTGAAACTCCTGCTGCGCACGAAGGCCTTCAGCGAAGCAACCAAGCGTGCGACTGCATGGTCGATGCAGTGGAACGAGCCTGCACTGATCAGTGAGATTGCAACACATCTCGCCGCGGGTGCTCCACCTGAGTACACGATTGCATTTGCGCGTTCCATTTCTGGCGGCAACGGCAACCTTGATTTGGCCATTGCCGCGGAACTTGGACGGCAAGGTTATGATACTCTGGCATTTGAAATTCTAATGCAGGCCGCGCGGAATTTTAAACCTGGTCAGACGCGCCGCTTCAAGGGGCTTGTCAGCGCTGCGAAGCTTGGAGAGAACCCGCGCGCGCCGTTGGCCTTGCTTGCCTCACTCCTATCTACGACCGGTCGTGAAACGGATGCAGCCATTCTTGCTGAACAGACTGCCGAGGCCTTCGGCATCGACATACTTTATCCGTTGAGCGGTACGCTCCGGCTTGATGTCCTGGTTAAAAGACCCCTCTTTGGTATTCAAATTGCACTGAGTGGTCATAACCAAGACCTGGCTCGTCGCATTCTGCTTCTGGGAACCTCGCGGGGCGTCTCCGATCATGATCTGCAAGAGTGGGCAGAAGTCATGTTTAGGGTGCTTGGCGTCGAGGGCGCGTTGCATCGAATCGCTGAGATCAACAGGCACGAACGAATTTCTGTTCAAACACTGGCAGCGTTGGAAACCGAAAGCATGAAGCACGGACTTCCTCTAAAGGCGTTTATTGGAACCGAATAAAAAAAGTAGACACATACGTAGGAGGTGAATATGTGTGCTGAGTGGCTATCAAGCCTAGGCATGAGTTCATCGATAAAATCCGGTCTCGCGAAGGCCGCAAAATACAAAGCATTCGGGGATATTGGACTTTTCTTCGGTCTGCTGCTTCTCCTTGAACTTCTCCTTCCCGGAGATGCACGCCTCTCATCTATAAATCCACATCCGTTCTGGATCCCGGTTCTTCTGGTCAGTGCCCAGCATGGCAGTCGCGCTGGACTTGCAGCAGCGACTGTAGCCACATCACTGGTTGTGCTGTGGATGCATCCAGTGCGCCATCCAACTGAGGATTTCTACACCTACACCACGCAACTGTTTATCGAGCCTGTGCTGTGGGTTGCCGCCGCATTGTTTCTGGGACTACTTCGCGATCAACACATCGCTGAGAAAAGGGAACTGCAAGCTCAAGCTGAGACACTTCTCAAGGATCAGCAGCTGATTGGGGAGCACAGCCTCGGCCTTGCCCGCCGCATAAAACTTCTTGAACGACATATTGCCTCGACAGATGCCGCATCCACCCGCGAAGCTTTTCGCTTGCTTGCTGAATTGAGCAAAGCATCAGACGAACATATCATGTCTCGTCTCGAAGCTGCCGCTGCTGCACTACTGGGGCCATATTCTGTGCTGTCGGTTCATCAACAGAAAGGAACAACAATACACTCCAAAATCGTGTCCTCGATCAGACAAAAGGCAGCAATACCTGATCGCCATGCCGACTATGCCAACACCCTCCTAAGCACATTGCATAACAAGCCGCGCAACCTTTCCTTCCTAGTTCAGGAAGATACTGAATTGCTTGATAGAGCGCTTTTCGCAGTCCCGCTGTTTAGTAAGAATGTCCTCACGCCAGTTGGCGTGCTGTCCTGCGAGGTGCTGGATCCGAAGTGCTTTGATCTGGCGGAGCAGGCCCAAGAAATTGTCATCGCAATGGAAACACTGGCAGCCGCCTTTTCGTCCGCACGTGACCTCGCCAGCCTCGGCACTGACCGCAAGCTGCTTCTCAACCCTCATGCAGACGCCGCATGAACATGGAGCGCAACGTTGCAAATAAGGGGCCGGATAACATGCTGCGCGATTGGCGCCGGTGGTCCATGGCCGCGGCGTTTCTCACCGCAGGGCTGGTTGATGCCGGTATCTTTCTAGCATTTGCAGATAGCGACGCGTTGTTGGCAGTACTCGCGCTCCATGTACTGCTAGTGCTTTTGCTTGGCTGGAGTCTTCCAGTTCTGCAATCCGGTCAGGACATAAAACAGCTTGCACTCATCACCATCCTTTTCGTTGGCCCGCCAGGGGCATTGCTTGCAGCATGGTTTATCGCCAGCAACACCGCAGCGTCAAAGAGCGAGCCTGAAATCGTGCATGAGGATGGTTCGCAGCTGGACGAGGTACAACAACTTGTGCAGCAATTGCATGCAAAGCGCGCCAAACCAGTTGATGCACCGCTGCCGGCCTCATTCAATGAGGTGATACGCTCCGGCTCTCTGCATGACCGCCTGACCGTACTAGGCCTGGTAGCTCAAAACTACCACCCAGATTATTATCCGGTGATTGCCCTGGCTTTGCGTTGCAACAGCACCAGTGTAAGAGCGCAAGCCGCCGCTTTGGCAACAAGGTTGGCATCTCACTACAGAACTCGGCTGCAAACAGCCCTTGTTTCACATTTCGCTGATGACCAGCAACTGCATCGTTGCATTGCTGACATTCTGGAGTGTCTACATTCGGGCTTTCTGGAGCCTGCACAGGCTGCCCAGGCACGGTGTGCCGCCATCTCCCTTTGCCGTGCAGCACAACGTAGCAAAAGCGGACACCTGTCACATTACGAGACACTGGTCATACTTCTTCTTGAAGAGGAGCAATACAAGGAAGCCTATGCGGAACTCTGCGCAATCGAGCAGATTCCCAAACAGCTTAAATCACGGTGTCTTGCCTACTTTACAAACGGAGGTCATTTCGAATTGGTCAAAGGCCTGCTAGCGCACGAAGCAGACGGCATCGCTTCATGCTAGTGCTCCAGGATAAGGTAGACACATCTATCGCACCCCAACCATCAACAGACGCCGATGTCTGCATTATCGTTGAGGGGTGCTATCCGTTCGTTTCGGGCGGCGTCTCGTCGTGGCTCAACTGGCTAATTCGCTCACAACCTGAGTTGAACTTCGCTGTCGTTGCAATCGTGAATGGGCCAGGGCCACGTGAGCCCCGCTATCAACGCCCTGCCAATCTCAGTTATTTCGACGTCGTAAATCTGAGTGACGCTTACATCCTGTCGCGACGGGGCAATGTTGCACACACGCAGGCCAGCACCCTGGGACAAGAGATTGCGGAAGCTGGCGCCAACTTGATATCCGATGGTGACACACGAGGCCTCGACAATCTGTTGCGTACGATCCACTCACATGGCAAGAAATGCGATCTTGAGGCGTTATTGAATTCCGCCCTCGCTTGGCAAACCGTGCAGCGAATGTACCGGCAGCTTGTGCCCCAAGCATCGTTTCTTCAGTTCTTCTGGGCGTGGCGAACACTTTTCGGGGGCCTATTCCGGCTCGCCACCTGCCCCTTGCCGCGGGCACGCACCTATCACGCCATTTCAACCGGATATGCCGGATTGCTTGCAGCACGTGCTCAAAGGGAGACGGGCGCTTCTACAATCATCACCGAGCACGGAATCTACACAAATGAACGACGCATCGACATCCTGCTTGCCGACTGGATATCTGATACAGTTGAAAAAGGCCTGTCGCTTGAGGATCTAACACAGGACGTCCGCGACATCTGGATGAAAACCTTTGAAGCGTACGCCAAATGCGCATACGAAAGCGCCACTTTCGTCACCACCCTTTTTGCAGAGAACCAGGTTCTCCAACGCTTACATGGTGCCCAGGAACATAAGCTGCGCATCATACCCAACGGAATTGACGTTGCCTCATTTGCAGATGTGCGCTCACCTTCGCCTTGCGCTCGTCCGACAGTAGCCCTCATTGGCCGCGTCGTCCCAATCAAGGATGTGAAAACTTTCATCCGCTCCGTTGCACTCCTACGCCGTGACATAGAGAACGTCGAGGCACTAATCATCGGGCCGACCGATGAAGATGAACTTTACTGCCAGGAATGCCGCGACCTCGTTGAAGAACTCCGCGTTGCCGATTGCATCACGTTTACAGGTCTGGCCCGCATCACCGACTACCTTCCTCGAATTCATGTGCTCGTGCTCACAAGCTTCAGCGAAGCACAGCCCCTTGTTATTCTGGAAGCCGGCGCCGCCCAAATTCCTTGCGTGGCCACCAATGTTGGTTGCTGCAAGGAATTGCTGGAGGGAGCACCCGACGAGATACCTGCACTCGGCAAAGGTGGCCTCATTACTGATGCCGTAGCGCCAGAGCAAACGGCTGCGGCCATGCTCCATTTGCTGTCAAATCACGGCGAGCGTGAAGCGTTTGGAGCAGCGCTAAAAGCCCGGACGGAGCGTTACTATAACGCGCCGCAAGCCGCTGCGAACTACCAAGCACTCTATAAGGAAGCCTTTGCAAAGAGTGCCAGAACTATAAAGCTAAACGTGGGGGCATGTTGAATGGCCGGAATACCAAGCAGACTGCCTCGCACCACAGAGAATGAGGGCCTCGCCTACACCATCCTTTCGATGATTCGGGGAACGGTTGTTGCTGTGGGTCCATGGCTTTTCACAATGACCGCTCTTATCTTGATCTCAGTCGTCGCTGCCAACGTCATGAGCCGTGCAGCTCTGGCCGATTTTCGCGGAATCATTATCTATGCCTTTGCCCTATCGCTCATTGCAGCGGCACCTTTCGTGCTGGTGACAAGCAGGGTGCTCTCGAATGCAATCGATCACAACCACCGGGTTGAAGCACAGCCCGTTTTGGTCGCTGGCGTCGTTGGGGCGGCCGCCACTTCAGCAGCCCTCTCCTGGGCGGTCGGCTGGGGACTCTTCGCCGTTCAATCCTCAACGCTGCTTGCATTGATGCAAGCCTCAAGTCTTGCAGGAATGATGTGGGTTTACCTCGCTGTAGCAAGTGCAATGCACGGTTACAAAGGGGTCTCTGTCACGTTTGTTGTCGGCTTGACAGTTGCCACTGGTGCGACACTGCTCGCGGTGTTTGGTTGGAATGCTTCGACTGCCGAAATGGTGTTTGCATTCAATATAGGAATTGCTGCCATCAGCTTCGGGCTTTCAATCCGGGAACTCCGTGGCACTCGCTGCCCCAACCTCGACATAATGCGCGGGGCCCGCGACCTTGCGCTCTACACACGGCGGTATGCATGGATCTCCGTTGGCGCTTGCCTAGGTGCAATCGCGGTATGGATAGACAAATGGATCATCTGGGCGGGACCGGCAGGCAGCGAACTGAGATCCGGCCTCGTGCATGCGCCATATTATGATAGCGCTGCCTTCCTGGCCTACCTTACGATCATCCCGTCACTGGCGCGCTTCGTTTTGACTCTGGATGGCGAATATATTGCAGCTTATCGCAACTACTATAATGCCATAAAGCAACACGCCACACTGGAAGAAATTGAACACATGGGCGGCGCCCTTGGACGGCTAACGCTGGAACTTGTCGAAAAAATCTTCACTCAGCAGGCGGCGATCTGTGCAATCGTTGTCTTGTGCGCACCGCTCATAATTGAAGCAAGCAATCTGAAATACGCACAGGTTCCTGTCTTACGGTTATGCACCATCGCCGTGCTCTTCCAATTTGCATTTATCGCGGCGACATCGCTTTTGATCTTCTTCGAACGCCATCGCGAATTCCTTTTTCTTCAGGCGCTTTTTCTCGTGACAAATGCTGCTGGCACAATGGTAACCGTCGAGATAGGGCCTGTAAGTTATGGCTTCGGCCTGCTCGTTGCCTCGGTCATATCCGGAATCGCGGCTTATGCCGTTCTCAACAACGTCGTGCAGCACATCAACTATTTCACTTTTGTCGAAGGCGCCGTACGTATGCATATGCAGGAACGCGACAACACGAAGAAAAAGAGCTGCTCTCCCAACGCTGATTGGCCCAATGAACCCCGTGAAAGTGTATTTCCCTCGTCAAGGAGTTGTGTGTGATGTTCAAGGTGATGGCTCATTCTACCCGTTTCAAATGGGGGCGTTCCGGTACTGTCTTCGCCGGTTTTCTGATGTTGTTCGCATTGCTCCTACCGCACAGACCGGCATTAGCAGAATCGCCCCAAGGGGGACTTGGATCGGCTGGTTCAGATCTCGCCGTAGGCGATCGCATCAAGATCACCTTTTTTGAGCACCTGAACCTGCCTAGTCCGACACTTGGCCGCCCCCCCGGAACCAATGCCAAGGCACCTGCATCCCAGCAAGTACGTTCGTTTTATCAACGGCTCGATCTGACCGGCGAATACACGGTCCAACTGGATGGCTCGATAGCAATTCCACGAATGGGTACGTTTACGGCAGCGCAGCGTTCACTTGCCGATGTGCAGTCCGACATGGCCAGCGTGTTCGAACGGACCATGGGTCGGGCATGCGAAGTTTCCATTGCCGTACTCGGGCGCCAGCCTGTCTATGTGATGGGTGCAGCGCGCAATCCCGGTGCCTACCAATATGTTCCAGGCATGATGGTCCTGCACGCGCTTGCACTTGCAGGTGGACTTGAGCGCCGCGGCGAAAGGAGCGGTCAGCTGATTGACATCCTGCGTGAACGAGAGAGACATGCATCCCTTGCCACTCGGTTGAAGCAGCTCCTGGCACAGAAAGCACGCCTAGAAGCTGAGAAAATCGGACTTCCCCAGGCCGTAGCACCCACACGCCTCTTGGACCTGGCAAGCAAGGAGGAGATCGATCTTCTGATGCAGACTGAGAATGCACTCTTGCAAGAACTTAAGGACGCTTTTGAGGAAGAAAAGCGCCAGCAGGCCGACGCCATCGAAGCCGTGCGCAGAGAGGTTACCGCAATTGAGAACCAGCAAACACAGAGCCTGCATCTTGTTAGCCTGCAAGAAAAACGAGTAAACGATATGACTGCGCTGTCTCGCAAAGGCGTAGTCAAGGTTCCAATGCTCACGATGGCAAAGGTAGACCACGCGCAGGTCGCATCCGCAGCAGGCGAAACAGCGGTGCAAATGGCTCGGGCTCAGCAACGCATGCAGCTCGCTGAGCGGAATGCGGTCCGTGTTGTTCGCGATCGGGCATCTCGCATCACACGTGAGCTTTCTACAAATGCGAACGAGATGGTCCGAACTGAACGTGAGCTTGCCTCATCAGCACGCATCGCCGAAGCAATGGCGGCCCAGAACCCGGGTTTGATGTTAGAAGCCGGTGCTTCGAACGTGTCTTATGAGATTGTGCGCCGGAGCTTTGGAAAACAGGCCACCACATTCAAAGCTGATGAGATGACATCTTTGGCCCCAGGAGACATTCTGCGTGTGGAAGTCTCCCCCAAAACGGCACGGTCACTAGATATTGCACCACGCGTGGATGATGGCTGGTACGGCACAGCGCTGCAACCAACCAACTGAGGCTTCGGCATGACCACTCGTAATGGGTTATCACGGCGAACTTATCTTCTCACGTGCCCGGGGTTCTTGGCCTCAGCGCTGTGGCCTCGTCCATCGCGGGCTGCCGAAATGTCGGTGAAACCGGGCGCTGCCACGCCGGACGCACAAGTGCGGCAAGAACGGCGAAGACATCTCGACCGCGTTCATAACTGGGGTTGTCAGTTTCAGAATATTGACATTCTGAAGGTTGCGAAATCCGAGCTTGATCTTATTGTCGTGGACCACGCATTGAGCGAGCCAGACCTCGTCGTTGCCAACCCGCGGGAGGTAAACCAACTAAAAGCCAAGCCGGATGGTGGCCGCCGCCTCGTTCTTGCCTACCTCAGCGTTGGCGAAGCAGAAGACTATCGGCCTTATTGGAAAAAAACGTGGAAGCAGCAGCCACCATCATGGCTCGGCCCAACCAATCCGGCATGGCCCGGAGCCTACACGGTGAGGTTCTGGGATTCTGAGTGGAAGGACATCGTCTATAAAGGCGAAGGCTCGATTTTACGCCGCATCGTTGCAGCAGGCTTTGATGGCGTCTTTCTTGATCGCGTAGACGGCTATCTTGATTGGCAGAAAAAACGGCCAGCTGCCCCCTTCGAGATGATAGATCTCGTAACTGAGTTGGCCAACATCGCCAGGGCGGGCACACCGGATTTCCTGATCATAAGCCAAAACTCAGAACCGCTACTCAAGCAGCATCTGTTCCGCAACGCAATCGACGGTGTAAGCAAGGAGTGCCTTCTTTACGGTTTGGCAGAGCATGAATCTGAGAACAGCAAAGCTGACATCGCATGGAGTCTGGGTGGGCTGAATGCTGCCCGCGGGGATGGTATCCCGGTATTCGCTATCGAATATCTAGATGATCCACAAAAGATTGATGCTGCCCGAAAAGAGCTTAATCGACTGGGCTTCGTTCCGTTTTTCGGCAATAGAGCGCTCGATCGCCTGCCCCAAACATGACTAAAGCATCGCACTTAACATTACTGGATCCAGGGCCAACCGGGTTTGCCAGAAGGGTTGCCCGCTAATGCGAAGTATGCGCCGCCTTCACCGGTTCGGCCCAGTCCTACCCGCAGGCTGTGCGCGCCGGTGAGAAAGTAGGCCAGTGGAGCGGCGGCGTTTTGCTGTCACGTGGCGGAGTAAAACCCTACCACTGGTTAGGCTGATCCCTTTCCAATTCGGAGGGATTGGCGGGAATGTATGCCGTGGAGAAGTACGCGGCGGTTCGGCAATTTGTATTCGTTGAAGGCAAGAGCCGCAGAGAGGCCGCCCGCTTTTTCGGGCTGAGCCGGGATACGATCGCTCGGATGTGCCGGTATTCGGCACCGCCGGGGTATGTGCGGACGAAGCCACCCCGGAAGCCGAAGCTCGGGCCCTTGTTGCCCGTCATCGATGCGATCCTGGAGGCGGACAAGTCGGCGCCGCCCAAGCAGCGGCATACGGCGTTGCGGATCTTCGAGCGGCTCAAGGCGGAGCACGGCTACACTGGCGGTTATACGGCCGTGAAGGATTACGTGCGGACCGCCAAAGGGCGGTTGCGCGAGACGTTCGTGCCGCTGGTGCACCCGCCGGGGCACGCCCAAGTCGATTTCGGCGAGGCAATCGGCGTGATCGGCGGCGTGCGGCAGAAGCTGCACGTGTTCTTCATGGACCTACCACATTCGGACGTACCGTTTATCAAGGCGTATCCAGCGGAAACGACGGAAGCATTCCTCGACGGCCGTGTCTCGGCGTTCGGCTTCTTCGGCGAGGTGCCGCAGTCGATCCTCTACGACAACACCAAGCTGGCGGTTGTAAAGATCTGCGGCGATGGCACGCGCAACCAGACGCAAGCGTTCACCGGCTTGATCAGCCATTACCTGTTCCGACCGCTTCGGCCGGCCGGGCAAGGGCAACGACAAAGGCAAGATCGAAGGGTTGGTGAAGAACGGCCGCCGCCGCTTCCTGACGCCGGTGCCGCAGGCCGCGAGCTACGACGAGCTGAATGCCAGGCTGGAAGCTCATTGCCGCGAAGAGTGGGACCGCCGCGCCGGCCGGCACACCCAGACCATTGGCGAGCGCGTGATGGCCGACCTGGCCGTGTTCCATGCACTGCCAGAAGACCGCTTCGATGCGTGCGAGAAGCGCACAGCGCGCGTGTCGTCGACGCTTCAGGTGCGTTATCGCATGAACGACTACTCGGTGCCGATGGCCTACGGCTACCGTTACTATGTTTCCGAGAGCCTCATCCGAGGACCGCGCGCCGCATCGCTCAACGGCCGC
>Ga0116151_10004041_pt1 | contig 12942 bp, 8 predicted proteins | sample AD_UKC117_MetaG_FD_89893 | JGI IMG/M metagenome (GOLD analysis project Ga0116151, IMG submission 89893) | Active sludge microbial communities of municipal wastewater-treating anaerobic digesters from Hong Kong - AD_UKC117_MetaG | ecosystem: Engineered > Bioreactor > Anaerobic > Digestate... | reverse complement strand
GCTGGGCTGGGCGTCCCCGCCGGGCGGCGGGGTGCCGGCAGGCGGGTGGGGCGAGGTGCTCGATCACGGGCGGGGCGACCCGCACGACCCGGCCTTCCTCCGCGCCGTCGATCGGTTCCGCTTCGCCGCGGTCGCCCTCCCCGCCATCTTCTTCCTCGTGACCTTCGCCTTCCTGTTCGCCATCGGCCCGCTCGTCGAGGCCGGGGTGGCCGCTCCGGTGCTGCTGGTGCTCCCGGTGGCGGGCGGTGGGGCGATGGCGCTCTGGTCCGCGGTGTGCGGCCGTCGCCTCGTCGACGCCGCGGCGCGAATCGAACCCGATGCGGCCCGGTGGGGCAAGGAGGTCGCCTTCACCCAGAGCTACTGGTCGGGGATGCGCAAGGACCCTGCCCCCTGGCGTGGCCCGATGCCTCGGGCGGCGGTCTGAGACCGGTTGCGGGCGGCGGGGCTCGCCGGCCTGGCCTAGCCTGCCGCCGGTGCGGGCCACGGGGGACGCTCGGCAGCGGGTGGTGCTGCTCACGGGACGGGCGCCGTCGCTCGCGGTGGTGCTCGCGGTCTGGTTCCTCGGCCTGCTCGGGTTCGGCCTGCTGACGGCGATGTCGATGGAGCTCGATCGAGGGACCTCGACTCGGGCGACCGTGGTCTCGGTCGGCGGCGACGAGGCCCTGCTCCGGGCCGATGACCCGCCGCTGGTGGACACGGTGGTCTGGGCCGGCGACGTGGCGCCGGGCGATGCCGTCGCCGTGCGCATCGTGGATGGCGAGCTGCGCCAGCCGCCGCTGCTGCCGCTCGGTGCGGCAGCCTCGATCTTGGTCGTGGTGGCGATCGCCGGCCTCTGGTGGGTGTGGTGGGCGGCCCGCCTGCGGCGCCACCGTGGCCCGCAGCGACGCTCGCACGCGGCCGCCGAGGCGGGCGCACCGGCCCGGCCGGTCCGCGTCACCGCCGCGCTGGCCGCCGATGGGGGCGGTCCGCTCGTGTGGCTCCGCGTCGTCGACGCCACCGACGGCACGGAGCTGGGGTGGGCCCCCGCCCCGCTGGTCCTGCCGGCGTTCCACCCCTCGCTGGTCACGGTGCTCGTCGGCGATCCCGGCGGCCCGGTCGCGCTCGAGGACGAGGGTCGCCGCCGGCGCGTGCTGCTGGCGGCGCCTCTGCAGCCGCAGCCCCCGGCCTCGGCGGCGGGGGGCGCGGCGCTGGTGCGCTTGCTCGGTTGGGACGGTGCGCCCGCCAGCGGGGACCTCCCTGCAGCGCTGCTGGCCGCCGGCCGTCGGATCGGGCGGATCAGCGTCGCCATCCGTTGGCTGCAGCTCGCGGCGATCGGGGCGGCGATGCTCGCCATGGTGTCGGGGAACGTGGTGGTCGGGCTCGCCGCCGTCCTCGGCGCCTTCGCGCTCGCCGGGCCCATCGGGTCGCTCGTGCTCGTGCTCGCCCGCCCTCGAGCGCGATCGGACCTGGTGGCGGCCCGTCCGGAGCTCGCCGGGCTCGATCTGGACCTGGTCGCGATCGCAGCCGTCACCGCTCGGACGGCGCAGACGACCTACGACGGCTCGCCGGCGGGAGGCGGGTCGCTGCTGGTCCGGACGCCGGTGCGGACCGTCCGCAGCGCGCTGGTCGCCGGTGCGATCCTCACCTCGTTCGGCGCGCTCCTCCTCGTGCGCGCGGTGGCGACCGCCGAGGTCGCCGACGATGGCACCCTCGACATCGGTGCCTTCCCCGCGATCGTCGCCACCTTCTTCCTGCTCGTGGGCGTCTTCGTGCTCGTGACGGCCGCTCGTGGGCGGCAGGTCGCGGCGGCCCACCGCGCCGCGCTCGACCTCCTCGCCACGAGCGCCTCGGGTCGGCCGGTCGCGATCGTCCCCCGCCTCGACGAGTCGTCCGCCCGCCAGGGGGTGGGTCTCGACGTGATGGCGGGTGGCCAGCTGCTCGGCCACCTCCGCCTGGCGTCCGTCGCCCACGGGTTCGACCCCGGCCAGCCCTACGTCCTGCTCGGCGAGGGGGCGATCGGATCCACCGTCGCCCTCGTCACGGCGGACCGCGAGAGCGTGCTGCTGCCGAGCACCCCCTTGCTCGCCGGACCGGCGCCGGTGGCCGGGTGGTCCGATGCGGTCTGCGGGGCGCTCGGCTGGACGCCGTCGATGTCGGCGACGGCGCTCGGGACGGCGCCGGCGGTCCTGCCCGTCGACGGCCGCGTCGCCGTCGGCGCCACCGGTCCTCACGTGCGCGACGACGCCGCCCTCGGTCAGCTCGCCTCGTCCCAGGCGAGCGCGGTGCGCTTCACCGGCCTCATCCTCGTCGGGATCTTCGTGGGGCTGTTCGCCGGGCTGCCCTCGCTCGTGATCCTCGGGCTCGCGGCGGTGGCCCTGATCGGCCTCTACGCCATCACCCGACGGGGCGAACGTCGAGCGGCGGAGGCGATGGCCGACGCGCCCGCCCCGGGCGCTCCGGGGCCGGTGGCACCCCCGCTCCCACCCGAGGCGGCGCGGGTGGTGAGCTCCCTCGGGGTGAACGTGGCCGAGCCCGTGGCCTACGACGGACCTCGCGGTCCGCTGCTCGATCGCCGCGTCGCCGCCTGATCAGCAGATCGCCGCGACCACCTCGGCGAAGGCGGTGGTGTGGCGGTCGACGTCGCCCGCCTCGGTCGACGGCGCCATGAGCGCCATGTTGTGGAACGGGGTGAGCAGGATGCCCCGGTTCGCCATGGCGAGGTGGAGGTACTCCTCGAGGTCGTCGTCGTGGGCCGCGGCCGACGCGGTGCCCGTGCGCGGTGCGGGGCGGGCGAAGCGGTACTCCGAGCGGGCGCCGAGCTGGGCCACGGTCCACGGCAGGTCGTGGCGGTCGAGCGTGGCCTGCACCCCGGCGGTGAAGCGGGTGGCGAGCTCGATCATCTCGACGAACGCCTCGTCGGTGAGCACCTCGCCCAACGTCGCCCGCGCCGCAGCCAGCGAGAGGGCGTTGCCGGCGAGGGTGCCGCCCACGCCGCCGACGTCGACGATGTCGGCGTCACCATCGACCACCTCGTCGTGGAGCCGGTGGGCCACCGCGGGCGAGAGGCCGTACGCCCCGATCGGGATGCCACCGGCGAACGACTTCCCCAGGGTGACGATGTCGGGCCGCAGGCCCCACGCTCGGGTGCAGCCCCCGGGCCCCGCCGACAGGGTGTGGGTCTCGTCGATGAGCAGCAGGGTGCCGGTGCGGTCGCAGATCTCCCGCACGCCCTCGAGGAACCCGGGCTCGGGCAGGACGATGCCGATGTTCGTCAGCGCCGGCTCGGTGATCAGCACCGCCACCCGCTCGTCGGCGAGCGCTGCTTCGACGGTGGCGAGGTCGTTCCACTCCATGGCCCGGGTCGTCACGGCCGGGTCGACGGCGGGGGCGACGTTGCCGGCGCGCGCCACCGTCGAGCCGTCGGCGGCGCGCACGGCGAAGGTCTCGTCGACGGTGCCGTGGTAGCTGTAGGAGAAGCACGCGACCAGCGGGCGGCCGGTGACCAGGCGGGCGAGGCGCAGCGCCCAGCGGTTGGCATCGGTGGCGCTCAGCGCGAAGGACCAGTGCGGGAGGCCGAACCGTCGGGTGAGCTCGCCCGCCACCCACGCGGCGTCGGGCGTCGGGAGCATGGCGGTGATGCCACCGATCTCGGCCACCTGGCGCTGCACGGCGGCGATGGTGGGGGTGGGGGAGTGGCCGGCCATGGCGCCGGTGTCGCCGAGAGCGAAGTCGACGTAGGTGTGGCCGTCCACGTCGGTGATCCGGCTGCCGTGCGCCTCGGCCAGGTAGAGGGGGAAGCCCCCCGCCCACTTCGCCATCCACGTCATCGGCACCCCGCCCACCAGGTGCTCGGCCGCGGCAGCGGCCAGCTCCTGGGAACGGGGCCGGGCCTCGGCGTAGGCGGTGCGCTCCACCTCGAGCAGCGCAGCGAGCCGGGAGCGATCGACGTCGGGCACGGGGACCTCCAGCAGGCTGGGGCGGGGCGGCGGCGGGCAGGGTGGTCGGACGGTACCCCGCCCGTCGCCCGCCCGCGCCGCCGGTCCGTCGGTCCATCCGGCCCGGGTTCGGTGCTCGGTCCTCGCGCTGGTGGCGCGGGTCCTGGGTGGAGAACGGCGGGATGGGGGCGTTGAGGTGTTCGGTGCTCGGTCCTCGCGCTGGTGGCGCGGGTTCTGGGTGGAGAACCCGCGCCGGCGCCAGACGGCGCGAGGGGTCAGGCGCTGGTGGCGGCCTGCTGGGCGGCGATCTGGGCGCGGACATCGTCCATGTCGAGCTCCTGCACCTTGCCGATCAGGTCCTCGAGGACGTGGCCGGGCAGGGCGCCGGGCTGCGAGAACACGAGGATCCCGTCGCGGAACGCCATCAGGGTCGGGATCGAGCGGATCTCGAACGCGGCGGCCAGGCCGTTCTGGGCCTCGGTGTCGACCTTGGCGAAGGTGATGTCGGGGTGCGCCTCGGAGGCGGCCTCGAAGACGGGGGCGAAGGCGCGGCACGGGCCGCACCACGAGGCCCACCAGTCCACGAGGACGGTGCCCTCGGTGCCGACGGTGTCGGCGAAGGAGGCTTCGGTCAGCTCGACGGTGGACATGGTGCAGCTCCTGTGCTGGGGGACGACCGGTCCAACCCCAATACCCCCACGGGTATTCCCGGATGCTCGGATCAGGTGGTGGGCGGCTCGGTGACGAAGTCGATGAGCTCCTCCACCGCCCCGATCAGCGGGGTCTCCAGGTCGGTCCAGGAGCTCACCTTCCCGAGCAGGTGCTTCCAGAACCGTCCCGGCTCGGCGTCCACGCCCAGCCGGCGCAGCACCCCCTCCTTCCAGGGCTCGCCTCGGGGCACCTCCGGCCAGGCGTCGATGCCCAGCGCCTGGGGCTTCACCGCCTGCCAGATGTCGACGTAGGGGTGGCCGGTCACGAGCACGTCGGGCCCGGCCACGGACGCGGCGATGCGCTGCTCCTTGGTGCCCGCCACCAGGTGGTCGAGGAGGATCCCCAGCCGCCGACCGGGCCGTGGCCCGAAGGCCCGGACCACCTGGTCGAGGTGGTCGGCCCCCTCCAACTGCTCGACGACCACGCCCTCGCCCCGGAGGTCGTCGCCCCACACCTTCTCCACCAGCTCGGCGTCGTGGAGCCCCTCGACGAGGATGCGGCTGGCCTTGGCGATCTGGGCCGGGGCCGTCGGGCCGGCCACCGATCCCGACGCCGTGCGACTCACCGGGGCGGGCGCCGTCCCCGGTGCCGGGCCTCGCGGGGCCACGAGGGTGACGACCTTCCCGTCGACCTCGAAGCCGCCCTTCAGCATCGTCATCCGGTGCTCGAAGCCGCGTCGGTCGCGCACGTGCAGGTAGCCGTTCACCACGCCGACGACCGTGCCCGAGATGGGGGTGCCGCGCTGCTTGACCACGAGCCCCGGGTGGGCGGCGACCGTCGGGTGCTGGGCGCCGCCCCGGCGGGGGCCGTCGAGGTCGATGGGCTCGGAGAGGATCCCGGGGTCGCGTCGGCGCGGGGGAGGGGCGGCCATGGGCCGAGGCTAGGTCCGCGGTCGCGCCGCCCCGTGCCTACCCTTGTCGGCCATGAGCGCACGAGCCTGGTCCGTCACCCCCTCGGGACCGCTGCGCGGCGACGTGTTCATCCGGGGCTCGAAGAACGCCGTCACCAAGCACATGGTGGCGGCGGTGCTCGGCGAGGGGGCGAGCACGATCCGCCAGGTCCCCGAGGTCGGCGACGTCCAGATCACCACCGACATCCTCCGCTCGCTCGGCGTGGAGGTGGAGCACGACGCCGCTCGCGGCGTCATCACCGTGGAGCCCCACGAGGGCGTCACCACCCGGGTGCCCACCTCCTTCAGCGGCCTCAACCGCATCCCGATCCTGCTGCTCGGCCCCCTCCTCCACCGCTCCGGCGAGGCGTTCGTGCCCCTCGTGGGCGGCGATCCGATCGGTCGACGGCCCGTCGACTTCCACATCGCCGCGCTGACGGCGCTCGGCGCCGAGATCACCGAGACCGACGAGGGCCTCCACGCCAAGGCCACGCGGCTGCGGGGCGCCAAGATCGAGCTGCCCTACCCGTCGGTCGGCGCCACCGAGACGGTGCTGCTCACCGCGACGCTCGCCGAGGGCCGCACCGTGCTGCGCAACGCGGCCACCGAGCCCGAGGTCATCGAGCTGGCCCTGTTCCTCCAGCGCATGGGTGCTCGCATCGAGCAGTCGCCGGGTCGGAAGTTCACGATCGACGGCGTCGAGCGCCTCCGGGGCGCCGAGACCACCTTGGCCGGTGACCGCAACGAGGCCGTGTCGTACCTCGTGGCCGGCCTGGTCACCCAGGGCGAGGTGCGGGTGCACGGCTGCGCCCAGGACCGCCTGGTCACCGCCATCACCACCCTCAACCGCATGGGCGCCGAGTTCGACATCACCGACGAGTACATCCAGGCGTCGGCCCCGCTCGGGCTCAGCCCGGCGGCGGTGCAGACCGACACCCACCCCGGGTTCATGACGGACTGGCAGACGCCCCTCGTCGTGCTGTTCACCCAGGCCGACGGCATGTCGGTGCTGCACGAGACCGTCTACGAGGACCGCCTCGTCTACGTCCCGGCGCTGAAGCAGATGGGCGCCGAGATCGAGCTGTTCTCCACCTGCCTCGGCGGGCCGGCGTGCCGCTTCCACGACACCAACGCCGTGCACTCGGCCATCGTCAAGGGCGTGTCGAAGCTGCGCGGCGCCAAGGTCGAGGTGCCCGACGTGCGCGCCGGGTTCTCGTCGGTGATCGCTGCGGCCATCGCCGACGGTGCCTCGGAGATCGGCGGGATCCACCACCTCGAGCGGGGCTACCACCGGCCCCGCCAGCAGTTCGCCGAGCTCGGCCTCACCATCGAGCCCGTCGAGGGCTGAGGCCGGCGGGCGACACGGACCTCGTGCGCATGGACCGCTCGTTCCTCGACGCCCCCGACGCCTTCCTGCGCCACCTGCTCGACGACTGAGCTGCGGCGCGCCGGCCGGCACCCCGTAGCCTCGGCGGGCCGTGATCCTCCTCGACGCCTCCGACCTCGGTGCCTCGCGCCCGGGACGCCAGCTGTTCGAGCACATCTCGCTGACGCTCTCGACGGGCGATCGCCTGGGCCTCGTCGGCATCAACGGCACCGGGAAGTCGACGCTGCTGCGCGTGCTGGCCGGCAAGGCGGAGCCCGAGCAGGGCACGGTGCGACGTGGCCGGGGTGCTCGGGTCGTGATGCTCGACCAGGCCGACGACCTCCCCGCTGGCACCGTCCACGAGGCGGTCGCCCCCGGCGCCCACCCCGACCGGGAGTGGGAGGCCGACGCCATCTTGAGCCGCCTCGGCATCGCCGAGCTCTCCCAGGTGAGCACCGACCGCCTGAGCGGCGGCCAGGCCAAGCGGGTGGCCCTGGCCCGGGCGCTCGTGGAGGTCGGCCCCGGTGGCGGGCCCGACGACGACGCCGTGCTGCTCATCCTCGACGAGCCCACCAACCACCTCGACCTCGACGCCATCGCCTGGCTCGAGGAGCGCCTCGCCGGCCACCGGGGCGGGCTGGTGCTCGTCACCCACGACCGCCACGTGCTCGACGGGCTCACCACCCGCATCCTCGAGCTCGACCGGGGCAAGAGCTACCTGCACGACGGCGGCTACTCGTCCTACCTCGAGGGCAAGGAGGTGCGCGAGGAGCAGGCCGCCACGGCCGAGGCGGTGCGACGCAACCTCGCCCGCAAGGAGCTGGCCTGGCTGCGCCGGGGTGCTCCGGCTCGCACCTCGAAGCCCAAGGCCCACATCCGCTCCGCCACCGCGATCGTCGAGGGTCGCGCCGAGGCCGCCGCACGCAAGGGCGACCTGCCGCTGCACGGGGAGACGCCGCGCCTGGGCGACCAGGTGATCGAGCTCCACGGCGTCGGCCACCGCTGGTCCACCGATGCGCCCTGGCTGTTCCGCGGCGTCGACCTGCTGGTCGACCCCCGGGAGCGGCTCGGCGTCGTCGGGCCGAACGGTGCCGGCAAGTCCACCCTGCTGCAGGTGCTCGCCGGGCGCATCGAGCCGGCCGAGGGTCGCCGGGTGGTGGGCTCCACCGTCCAGCTCGCCCTGTGGGATCAGCGCGGCGCCGACCTCGACCCGGCCCAGCGGGTGCGCGACGCGGTGTCGGGGCCCGCTCGCCAGGCCGACTGGTCCGACGCCGCCCTGCTCGAGCGGTTCTGGTTCGACGGCGACGCCCAGTGGGCGCCCATCGGCACGCTGTCGGGCGGCGAGCGCCGACGGCTCCAGCTGCTGCTCACCCTCGCCCAGCGGCCCAACGTGCTGCTGCTCGACGAGCCCACCAACGACCTCGACCTCGAGTCGCTGCGCGCCCTCGAGGACTTCCTCGACGACTGGCCCGGTGCCCTCGTGGTGGTCAGCCACGACCGGGCCTTCCTCGAGCGGACCGTGGCCGACGTGGTCGTCGTCGACGACGAGCACGACGTCGAGCGCCTCCCCGGGGGCTACGGGGCGTGGGAGCAGGCCCGCCACCTCCGTCGGTCGGCCACCGCGGCCACGAGCGCCACGCCGAAGCCGAAGCGGGCCCCGGCCACCCCGAGCGCGCCGGCCGGCCCGAAGGCCCGCACGCCCAGCACCCTCACCCGGCTGATGCGCGACGCCGAGAAGGAGCTCAAGCGCCTCGAACGGCAGCGCAACAAGGCCGCCGACGTGCTCGCCGCCGTGGACCCGGCGGACCACCAGGCCCTCGCCGTCGCCGGGCAGGCGGTGGCCGACGCCGAGGCCGCGGTCGCCGAGGTGGAGGAGCGCTGGTTGGAGCTGGGCGCCGAGCTCGAGGGCTGATCAGCCGGTGAAGGCCGGGCTGCCGGGCACGGGCGTGGCCGCCGGCGCAGCGCCGGGGGGAGCGGGCCTGGCGGCGCCGGCGATGGGGCCGAGCGAGAGCACGCCGACGGAGCTGTCGGCCACGTAGAGGGTCCCATCGGTCCAGGCCGACAGCGAGACGGGGTTGGCGATCCCCGGGTAGGTGACGGCCTCGATCGAGCCATCGGTCCGCACCACGTCGAGCTGCGGACCGGTCGCCGGGTAGCTGATCGCCCACACGCTGCCCGCGGCGTCGACCTCGATCGCCGTCGCCTGCTGCGCCAGGGCGCCGGCCGGCGCCGGAGCGGGGCCGCTCACGTCGAGCAGCGCCGTGCCCGATCCCTCGGCGACGGCGACCACGATGCGCCCGGCCCCGGCGCCCACCGCCAGGAAGCTCGGCTCACCCGAGGAGCGGTACCGCTCCGCGACGGTGCCGTCGACCGAGACGGAGAGGATGCGAAAGGCGCCGCTGCCGTAGCCCGAGCCCATCGCCACGGCGATCGTCCCGTCCTGGTCGACCGCGAAGGCGGCGACGACGTCGATGCCCGGCTCGGTGGGCAGCACGACCTCGGTGATCGAGCCGTCCGCGGAGCGCCGGGCCAGGCTCGCCGGACCGAACCGCGCGAGCTGCAGCACCTGGGACCCGTCGGCGGCGGCGTCGACCTTGCTCGCGCCGTCGACCGGGAGGTCCTCGAACGAGTCGACCGCCGTCGAACGGCGCAGCGGGTTGGTGTCGGCGTAGCCCTGCGGCCCGTCGAACGACGTGAACAGGACCGACCGGTCGGCGTCGGCGGCCACCGAACCGAGCGCGGCGATGTCGCCGATCGGCACGATCTCGTCGTCCCCGCTCGCGGGGCGGCGGTGGATCGCGCCCGGCCCCTCGGGGCAGCGGCACCCGCTCAGGCCCGTGGCCACCGACCACGCCGTGCCGTCGGGGCCGAGGACGACCTGGACGGCGAGGGCCTGGTCGATCACCGAGACGATCGTGCCGTCGGCCTCGCGTCGCACGACGTCGTCGGCCGTCCCGACCAGGAGCCGCTCGCCGTCGTCGTCGACGGACTGGCCGGCGCCCCCGGCGGTCCCGGCGACGGCGATGCGGGTCTCGGTGCCGTCGGGCGCCCGGCGCACCGCCTCGCCGGCCTCCACGTCGAGCACCGTCACCGTGCCGTCGTCAGCCACGGCGAGGCCGCGCAGCACCGGGTCACCGGTCACCGACAGCACCTGCTGGCTGCCGTCGGGGTCGATGCGCACCAGGCGGCTGGGCTCGCGGTCGAGCGCGAAGAGGGCGCCGGCGCCGTCGACGCCGACCCACCCGAGCTGGCTCGCACCGTCGACCGCCACGGCGCCCTGCGTGCCATCGGGGGCGACCGTGGTGATCCGCGGCCCGTCGGCGACGTAGAGGGTGCCGTCGTCGCCGAGGTCGAGGCCCTGCGGGGCGACGAGGTCGAGCGGGAGGTCGAAGCGGGTGCCGTCGGGCGCCATCCGGTAGACGCTCCGGGTCGCGTCCTCCGCGACGTAGAGGGCGCCGTCGGGTGCCGGCGCGATGCCGCTCGGTCGCACGATCGCCACCGGGACGCGCACGGTCGCGTCGACGGTCGTGGTCGCGCCGGATCGGGCGGCGGTGGTCGGCGCGGCGGCGATCTGGCTCCCCGGGCCGGGTCCGAGCAGCGCCGCCGCGGCCGCCACGGCGACGGCGCCTCGCGCCCAGCCGCGCATCGATCCTGGTCTCATGGCGTGTCCCCTGCGATCGTCCCGGCCCGACCGTACCCCTCAGGTGCGGCCCGCGAACCGTGGTTGACTGCCGGCCATGGCGACCCACGAGCAGGAGCTGACCGAGCCCGTCGACCTGTGCACGCCCGACGGCCGGCGGCTGAACCCTGAGGCCACCGGCTTCAGCCGCACCCCCCTGCACACCGGCAACCTGCGCGGCTCGTGGGGTCGCACCAAGCGATGGGACTACTGGGCGGTGCTCGCCGGCGACCTCGTCCTCTCGGTCACCTACGCCGACGTCGACTACCTCGGCATCGCCGACGTCTGGTGGTGCGACCTCTCGTCGGGTGCCGTGGGCGGGCACGCCGCCAACGTGCCCGCCGCGAGGGGGATCGCGCTGCCCGACCGGCCGGGCACCGAACCGCTCCGCTACCGGTCGACGAAGCTCGTGCTCGACCTCGTCGACGACATCGGCGGGACCACCATCACCGCGGCGTGGACCGAGCGTGACGGGACCCCCGGCCGCCTCGAGGCTCGCATCGACCTGCCGCCGGGCCACGAATCGCTCAACGTGGTGATCCCCTGGTCCGACACCCGGTTCCAGTACACGTCCAAGCACCAGGCCCGGCCGGCGCACGGGGTCTGGACCGTCGGCGATCGCACCGTCCGCTTCGGCGACCGGGCGGTCGCCGGCGACGAGGACGACGAGCCCGAGGCCTGGGGCGTGCTCGACGTGGGTCGAGGTCGCTGGCCGTACCGCACCCGCTGGAACTGGGGCGGCGGCGCCGGTCGGTCCGAGCAGGGCGCGGTCGTCGGGCTCCAGCTCGGCGCCAAGTGGACCGAGGGCACCGGCCACACCGAGAACGGCGTGATCGTCGACGGTCGCCTCACCAAGATCGGCGTCGAGCTCGACTGGACCTACGACTGGGACGCGCCGATGCACCCCTGGCGCGTCCGCCACCCCGACGGCTCCCTCGACCTGGCGCTCACCCCGCGCTTCGACCGCCACTCGAAGGTCGAGGCCGTGGTGATGGGCACCGAGGTCCACCAGGTGTTCGGTCGGTGGAGCGGCCACGTCACCACCGACGAGGGCGAGGTCCACCACCTCTCGGGGCTCCAGGGGTTCGCCGAGGAGTCGCGGTCGCGCTGGTGAGCGGTCCCCGGGGGTGGCGGAGGCTCGGCGCAGCGGAGGGCGAACCGCTGCGCCGAGTCCTCGGACCGGTCCGGCTCCCGACGGGCCGGTCATCGCACGACCAGGATCTTGGCCCACCGCCCTGGGAGCGATCCGAGGGGAAGCTGGGAGTTCGCCGAGAGCCGAGCCGGGGGTGTCCGACGCCTCACCCCTCGGACCGGGCTGCGGCGCCGGGCACCGCCTAGCCTGACTCGTCGGCCCTGCGCCCGACCGAGGTCGGCCGCAGCAGGGCCCCCTCGACCCCCTCTCACCGGAGCCTCCCTTGACCGACGACACCACCGCCATCGCCCCCGCCACCGGCAAGCTGGGCGTCCTCCTGCCCGGCATGGGCGCCGTCGGCACCACCTTCATCGCGGGTTGCCTGGCCGTCCGCAAGGGCCTGGCGAAGCCGTTCGGCTCGCTCACCCAGATGGGCACCATCCGCCTGGGCAACCGGGCCGACCAGAACGTCCCGCTGATCAACGACTACGTCCCGCTGGCCCAGCTCGACGACCTGGCCTTCGGTGGCTGGGACGTCTTCGAGGACGACGCCTACGTCGCCGCCAGCCGCGCCGGCGTGCTCGACGGCCACATGCTCGAGCAGCTGGGCGAGGAGCTGCGCGCCATCAAGCCGATGACCGCGGTGTTCGAGCAGTCCTACGTCAAGAACCTCCACGGCGACCACGTGAAGGAGGGCACCTCCAAGTGGGACCTGGCCGAGCAGCTCGTCGCCGACATCCAGGCGTTCAGCGAGGCCAACGGGTGCGACCGGCTCGTCGCCGTGTGGTGCGGCTCCACCGAGGTGTACCGCGAGCCGAGCGCCGTCCACCAGACGCTCGCCGCCTTCGAGCAGGGCCTGAAGGACTCCGCGCCCGAGATCGCCCCGAGCCAGATCTACGCGTACGCGCTGCTGAAGCTGGGGATCCCGCTGGCCAACGGCGCGCCGAACCTCAACCTCGACACGCCGGCGCTCATGGAGCTGGCCGCCGCCAACTACGTGCCCTACACCGGCAAGGACTTCAAGACGGGCCAGACCCTGATGAAGACGATCCTCGCCCCCGGCCTGAAGACCCGCATGCTCGGCGTCGAGGGCTGGTACTCCACCAACATCCTCGGCAACCGCGACGGCGAGATCCTCGACGACCCGGAGAGCTTCAAGGCCAAGGAGGTGTCGAAGCTCGGCGTGCTCGACACCATCTTCGAGCCCGAGCGCTACCCCGACCTCTACGGCGACATCCACCACGTGGTGCG
>Ga0116151_10004036_pt1 | contig 12950 bp, 7 predicted proteins | sample AD_UKC117_MetaG_FD_89893 | JGI IMG/M metagenome (GOLD analysis project Ga0116151, IMG submission 89893) | Active sludge microbial communities of municipal wastewater-treating anaerobic digesters from Hong Kong - AD_UKC117_MetaG | ecosystem: Engineered > Bioreactor > Anaerobic > Digestate... | reverse complement strand
GTCACCTGGTCCTGGTGGCGGGCCACCAGGTTTTCCGAGACTTGCTGGATAAGCCGCTCTGTGCCGCCAATGGCCGGCGTATATCCCTGGACAACGTGTAAGATGTGCATAGATTTCTGTTTTCTGCTAGTCGATGGCAAACACAAAGACGCGTTCGTAAGCGTGTCCACCAAAGTCGGCCACTAAGGAGAGGCCAGAGAGAGCTTCGATTTGGGGCAGGGTAAAGGCCGTAAACTCGGCAACGTTTGTCGTGCTGTAAAGCAGGTAATCGACTCCCCACTCCGACAAAACCTGCACGGTCTCTTGATTGGGAAAAGTAGAAAAGTTAGCCACGTTATCCCGGAAAGGCTCTGGCATAGCCACAGCGTAACCAGAGACATTCGCCTGATTGTGGAGCATCCGACTGTAGTGCAGGCTGCCATTGATACGGTAGTTCAGTGGCAGTTCCAGAATAGCGGTCCCTTCCGGCTGCTCCGCCAGCCAGAAATCGACCTCGCGCTCCATGGTCTGTGAACTGACCACGGGGAACGGCTGCCCAAAGGATTCTAAAATGACAAAGCCGAGCAGCAGCAGGCTAACGGCCGTTCCCCAACGCCATCGCGGCCGAAAGTAGGCCACGCTAAAGCCAGCCACTACCGCCACCGCAAAGCTAATAACAATCGAAAACCTCGCCCAGACACGAATCACACTGTAAAACGGCACATACCGAAACAGCAACAGGCCCGGCATTGGAATACCAAGGGACTGGGCATTCCAGTGCAGTTCCGGGCCTAGGCCGGCCACAAACGCAGCCAGGGCAACCAGGGCATATCCAGTACGGCGCGCGTGTACCGGGCGAAAAAAAGCCAGGATTAACAAGAAGACGGCCGTTAGCCCCAAAAATATAGCCGTCTGTTCCCCCGCGTGCGAAAAACGCGCCGCAAACCATTGCCCCCACAAAGGATGAAACAGGTTAGGGAGCAGCAGCCTGTCTGGGCTGATGCCAAAAGACACCGTTGCTTCCAACGGATAAGCCTCTATTGCCATCTGCCGGCGCAGCAGCAGCACCGGCAGGGCAAACGGGGTTACCAGCACGGCCGCCGCCCCAAACAACCACACCGAGTGCTTCAGGCTGCGGCTGAGCCGGTTGCGTTCACCACGCTGCTGCCAAACATACCACAGCAGATAAGCCGCCAGCGGAATGGCTACAATATAGATGTAGTAAAAGTAACTGAGTACCGCCGCCGCGTAAAAAACGCCAGCCAGGATAAACCAGCGCGTTTGTTTACGGCCGTTTTCGGCCATACGCCCCATCTCGATACAAAAGAATACCCAGGGAATCCAGGCTGAACCCACCAGAACATTAATATGGCCGCCAATACGGAACAGGCGGGTCATGGTAAAAGCGTAAGCGACACCGCTCAGTGTGCCCGCCAGCCGATCTCGTGTCAGACGATAGACCAGCGCATAGGTGCCCACCGCCGCCAGCAAAAATCCCAACGCCATCACCATGTTATAAGCCATAATCGGCCCGAAAATGACCGTGAGGGGAATGGTTGGAATAATGAGGGACGGAGAGTGGGAGCCGGTCAGGGTGTTCCAGCCGGCAGGGTAAAAAAACTGGGAGTCAAAAAATGGCGAAATATGCAGATCGATCAGGCTGTGTTTGTACCACCAGAACTGCTCCACTTCCAGCCAACCGTCACTCTTGACGGCCCCAATAATGCTGTCGGAGAAGTGCAGCGCCAGGGGCCAGGAAACGGCAAGGTAAACGGCCGTAAACACCACCAGCGCCCCCCCATGCCGCACAATCAGCCAGCGCCAAAAGGCAAAAAACCGCAACGCTAAAGTTTGCCTTTCTTCTACCGTGACCGTGGTAGTCGAGTGTCTTTCTGCTTCTTTAGCCACCATCAAAGCAACCCGTTTCGTTTGTCTCAGCGCTGCCGTATCCAACGCCAGTAAGCTTTCACGTCTTGAAGTAGACCGGATATGCCGCGCTGGCGCAAGGCGGCCATTGCTTTGCCGGGCAGTTGACGCAGAGGAGTGGTTGCTGGCGCCAGGGATACGGCCGTTTCCACCCCGCCACCACCACCCTCATTCCGCCACGGCCGGGCCGCATACGCCCGCAGCGGCGCAGCCACCTCCGACCAGCGGAACTGCCCCATGACTTCGTCAAAGGCAGCCGGGCTTACCGGGTTTTGCAAAAGGTAAACGAGCGCCTCGGCCACGGCCGTTTTGTCGCCCACCGCCACCGCCTGCCCCAAACCACGTACCTGAACCAGATCGCCCAACACATCGCCGCCATTCACCACCATCGGCAGGCGCGCCCAAAGATAATCCATCAACCGGGTCCGTACAGCGAAGCGCGTTTCCACATGGTCGCCATGCAGGCTCACGCCCACATCGGCTTCCAACAGGTAGTTTACCCGTTCGTGATACGGCGTCCAATCGTTGAAGAAGACGGCCGTATCCTTCAGCCCCAGTTCCGCAGCCCGGTCAATGGCGCACTGGGCCATCTGCGAAGGGGGCACCGCCGGATTGGGATGCCGCGTTCCCAAGAAGAAAAGGCGGGCCTGCGGCACTTTCTCCAACACGATGGGCATCGCCTCAATCACTGTCAACGGGTCCAGCCAGTCCCACAGACCACCGCCCCACAGAATCACTCTGTCATTGGGGCCAATGCCCGGCCATACACCCTTCAGAACCGGCTGCGTGCCAATCGGCGGGTCGTCGGGCAGGCCAGTGGGAACCACGTCGATGAGGCGGCGCAGGGTCGGATCGGCAGTGTAGACAACCGGGTTAACCCGATTGGCAGCCGTCAGGCCGCCCAGCCAATAATCACGCTGTTTCTCGCTGGCACAGAGGAAAAAATCCCCCAGACGGAACAAATCGTTAAAGGCAGCCACCCCTACCTGGTGAAGTCCGGCGCGTTCGGCTGCCGGACGAGCGGCAAAGCGCTCCAGGTTTTCCAGAATCATAGGATCGTACAGGTCAACGACTTTGTAGGCGGGCATATGGCGCAGAAAAGGGTGGTGATACACCGTGAAACCGGAAAGCAAAATTACGTCCGCAGTTTCGGCCAGCGGGCGCAGGCTGGCTTCCTGGCCTTCATGATATTGACAGAGGGTGAACTGTTCGCCTGAAAGATCGGTTTCTTGGGGGATAGCCAGCGTGACGTCGGCCACGGCCGTTAACTGCCGTGCCAGCTCCCAATAACGAATACCCACACCCCCCATCCGGCTGTGCACCGCATCCGGACTGATGATCAACAGCCTCACCCGGCCATCTCCACCAGCTAGAGAAGCGAGAAACGGGCGGTACTGGGTGGCGATCATAGCCTCTGTCAGATAAGGCGTTTCGCTGGGGGGCGGCATGGAGGGGAGATGCCGCTCCAGTTCGTACCAGCGAACTGGCCGGCGGTGAACCATGTGGCGGCGGGCCGCCAGCAGGCGCGGCAATCCGGCATAAAACTGCAGCCAGGCTAGCGGGAGAACGGCCGTTATCCGCCACGCTCTTTGCCCCATCATCTGCCCCACCCGCCGCACATCGTCCAGCCAATAAAACATCAACTGCGCGGGCACCTGCCACCAGGGAAAATTCTTTGCCACAAACCACAGGCGGTTGCGTGTGGCCAACCGAAGTTTAAAACTAGAAGGTTGCGCCTTCATGCTGGCGCTAAACTTGTGAAACACCAGCGCGCGGGGCGCTGGCGCCAGCCGAAAACCTTGCAGCCGCGCCCGATAGCTCCAGTCTGTGTCTTCATAGTAGAACTGGTATCGCGCATCCAGTGGCCCTACCGCTTCCCAGGCCGCGCGGGTTACCAGTGCCGCGCCAAAGCAGAGCGCCGGAACTTCGGCCACGCCGTCAAACTGCCCCATATCCAAATTACCCATGCCGATGTCGTACCCAAAGCCGAAACGACGCGTCATCCCGCCCAGGCCGTTGATAAAGGCAGGATGGTAATACAGGCGCATCATGGCCGCCACGCCGGCTACGTTGTCTGCTTGCTGCTGCACCGCAACCAGTTCTTGCAAGCAATAAGGATCTAGCACAGTATCGTTGTTCAGAAAGAGGTAGTAATCGCCCTGCGCGTGCTGCGCGCCGAGATTGCAGCCGGCGGAGAAGTTTGGGCCGTTGGTCTGGCGGACCAGTTTTGCCTGCGGGAAATAGGTTTGCACGAAGACGGCCGTATCATCCGTGGAGGCGTCGTCTACGATAACAACTTCAACGTGGGGATAGGTTTGAGCCTGAATGGAAGGCAGGCATTCGGCAAGGTGATGACGGCCGTCTTTCGTGAGAATAATTATCGAAACCAGCGGGGCCGGCTCGGGCAGCGGCGGGTGCGAACGCGGCTGCAGTACAGGGGGCAGCAGCAGGCCGGCCAAGCGCAAGGCTTGTATGGCTTCGCGCCAGTGAGGGGAAACGGCCGTGGCCTGCCTGCCCAATTCCTCCAGCGTTGTCCCATCGGCTATCTGCCATAATTTGCTCAACGGTTCATCCAGCCCCACTGCCCGCGAACCGGGCACAACGACTGCATACCCGCCCCTTCCATCATGCTGGCTGGTACATCCCGGTGGGTGGCGCAAGATCATAGCGTTAGGTTCAGATGAGGCATCAGGCATAGTTTTTCTGTTCCCATAGATCGATCTGCTGCTGCAAATAGGCCAGAACGGTGGGCAAATCACCATCCGGCAGCGTCCACAGCCAGTAATTGGCGTGGGCCAGAAAAGCGACACATCGGTCCGGCGGCTCATAGACGGGCGCCGGTGTGCCGCCCGTCACGCGGAACGCCTGTTCATCCGCCTGACTGGCGGCAAATGCTTCGGCCATCAACTGCAACAAACGGTGCGATAAAGACAGACTGGCAGCCCGCACTTCCGGAGTAAGCGGCTTACGCTTTTTCCACCCATTGCCGTTTTGGAACAGCCTGACCAGCTTAAACTTCCCAATGGCCTGGTTCATAGCCAGGATGAATTGGGCATTGCCAAAGTTGGACAGGAGCGGGCTTTGAAAGAGCGGGAAAATGTCTTCATCGTGCCGCTGCCGCTGCGCCTGTATAGCCGCGCGCTGTGCCATCACCTCTTCCCACTGCTGAAAGACGTCGCTGCCAGCCAGCAGGCGGCTGAGCGCGACGGCCGGCACCTGGAAACGGCCGTCTTCGGCGGGCTGCTGCCACGATTCGGGCAGTTTGACGGGTGGCGGCGCATCATTTGGCATCAGCCGGCGGCGCAGTTCGGCGGCAGTGCGGCGGATCAGTTCCAGAAAACGGCCGTGGCGCACCAACTGACCAATCTCGTAAGCATAGTAACGCCAGGATGTAAAGATAAACGTATGGGGCAACCCAAAAGCGGTCGGGTCTGGCCGCACATCTAAAAACGCTCGCTGCAGCGTGAGCAGCAGCGCCGCCGGGAAAATCCGCGCCAAATGGTCGTCGTTATAGTTTTTGAGCACCGTGAGCAGCGTGTTGCGTTCCGACAACGCCCAGGTTTTGGGGCCAGGCACAGCCTGCCAGGAGCCGTGATGACGGTGGTAGACCACAGCGCGCGGCGCGTACACCACTTTGTACCCCATCAACCACAGCCGCCAGCCCAGGTCTACATCTTCAAAATAAGCGAAATAAGCGGGATCAAATCCGCCCGCTTCCAGAAACACGTCTCGCCGGACAAGCATGGCCCCGCCGCAGGGAAAGAGCAGGGGTTTGGGCGTATCGTACCGGTGCAAGTCGCGGCTGCCCAGGCCCGGCTGATTGCCCCATCCCATAAAGTTGAGCGCGGCATCGGCAAAGTCTATGGCTGTGCCTTCCCAGTTTAGCATTTTGGAAGCGACACTGACGATAGCCGGATCTTGGGCTAACGGCCGTACCAGTTCTCGCAGCCAGTCAGGCTGTACCCGGATATCCGGGTTTAGAATAGCCAGCCATTCCCCAGACGCTGCTTCTGCCCCCACGTTGTTGCCGGCGGCGAAGCCCAAATTGCTCCTGTTACGCACGATCCGCACAGCCGGATAGTGGGCGGCTACCCACTCCACCGATTCATCAGTGGAAGCATTATCTACCAGCACCATATCCAGTCGGTCGGCCGGATAATCCAGATGGCTGAGGGCCTCCAGGTTGGCGGGCAGGTGTTCCAGACTGTTGTAATTAAGCACAATAACGGAAACAGAAGGCAGGGTGGACATGATTTAGTTGGCGGGTGGCAGGATGTGGAGAACGGCCGTTCCCTCCTTTTCATACACCAGTTCTATCCGGTCAGATTGGGTTAGAAAATCGCGCTGCAAGCCAGGGCCAGAAAAATCACCCCGCGCCCCAATGTAGATATAGTCTACACCCAAATCATACAGCTCGGCTACTGCGCCGAGGTCCGTTTCCAGCGCCTCGGCCGCTTCCGACTGCGCCAAAACACGCTGCCGATACTCGCGCGAGGAGCCATCGAACAACATGCTGCTGGTAACAATGTGGTTGCCGGTGAAGTAGGGCAGCCAGTAACCCGCATCGGTGCCATGAGCAAACGCGGGCAGCCAGAAATAGGTATTGATGGCAAACGTAGCCTCCGGAGGTACGTTGGCCTTAATCCAGGTCATTGCCGCCACGTCTGCTGCGGTGATGAAGTGACGATACTCTTCTACTGTAGTAGCCCGCGCCCGCGCCGCAGGCACACTTGCTACCAGCAAAACGATTACCAGAACAGTCACAACAGTCTGCTGATAAGCGGTGGGGACCAAAGCCAGCCCTTCTTCCACGCCTGCGCCGATGATCAAACTCAGCGGGAGATAGATCATGATCAGGATGGCGCCAAAGTTGGTGACATTCAGAACGGGAATGTTGAGCAGGTAAAGATTCCCCAGAATCACCAACAAAACAAGCCACACCAGGTTGATAACCACCAATAGATTGCGCCGGAACAAGCCGACCAGGGCCGCTGCCCCAGAAATTATCAGAAGCCAGACAGGGGCGGCCAGGTAAGGAATGGTATCTAGGGGAAACTCGTAATAGTTTTGGCGCAGTTGATCTTGTTGGGCGGCGGTGGCTTGCACGGCCGTCGCCTGATGATTTGCCAGGTATTTACTGCCCGCCGCCCACAAAGCGGGGAAAATGATCAACAAGGAAAGTGCACCGATTAGCGTGAGTACTTTAAGGATTGCCCAGCGCTGCGGCCAGGAGGACACGCGCAGAAGGGCGGCAACGGCCGTTACCCCCAACAACAACCCATAAAAAGCCGCCACCCGAAAATGCAGCAAAAAAACGGCCGCCGTCATCAGGGATACGAAGAAAATAGACCAAAATGTGGGACGTACCGGGACTGTTTCATCCTGTTTCTGGGGCAGCACGCCCAAAACATCCAGTGTCAGCACCCAGGCAATGGGAAATAGCACCTGTGAGGCCAACTGGGTGAAGCGGCCCCAATTGGCCCACAACGCGGGATGGGCACTAAACAATCCGGCCACAGCCAGTCCGGCCAAAGCCCCCGTTCGCCCCGCATAGCGATCCAGGGCAAGATAGATACCGATCCCACACAGGCTGTTAAGAAACTGAGCAGTCCAGACCAGGGCAGTGTGTGCCGGGACGTGGGCCACCATGCTGGCCGTGCCAGAAATGGCGTACAGGCCCAAGTGGTACATCTCCAGGGTATTGGGGAAATAAGGCTCCAGGGTAGTGGGCAGACGGCCGTTTACCGCCGTCAACTGCGTCAGCAGCGTGTGGTGCAAAGAATCGGACCACGCCGGATAGGGGTGCGTGTAAACCAGCCAGAAACGAGAAGCAAACGTGAGAGCGAGAAGAAAGACGGCCGTCCACTCCAAACGATCCAACTTCAGAGAAAACGCTCCGTATTTTCGGCACCCCCAGATGGTAACGACTGCCGCCAAAAACAGCAGCCCTCCCATTACCCACGGACCCAGAGCGGCAGCGGGCAGCACAAAGCGGGCGGCATAAAACAAAACAGGGTAAAAGGCCACACTCAGGCCCACTGCCACAATATAAGCCTGCAATCCGCGCCAGCGAGTCCAGGCACGGCTCAGAACAAGAATCGCGCTGCCCGGCAGAAAAAACATAGCCGCCAGCGTTATAAAAAGACGCAAATCGACAAACAAGGAGCTGAGGGTCATTGAGCCAACCGCTGCCGCCAGCGATGAACAGCCTGCATAAAGCGGATAAAACGGCCGTTCTCATAGCCCACCACCAACTGCTGAAGCCGCGCTGCTTCCGCCTGCGACTGCGCCAGAAGCTGGCTGTAGTACGGCACCCCGCCCGGCATAGCCGCCTGGCGATCAGCGGCCCGGCGTGGATTCTGGCAGAAATGAATTAGCGGTTGGGCTGTCTGTTCCCAGGTTAACGTCTGCCTGGCCTGCGATAAATTGTTTTGATATTGGGTGGAGGGTTCACGCAGTACAGCCAGGATGGCCTGGGCCACACTGTCCACATCGTGATAATCCACCACTTTACCCAGATGATACTGGGTCAGCAGTTCGCTGGTAGCATCGCCGCGTGTGGCAATGATGGGCACTCCGGCCCAGATATATTCCAACATGCGGCTGCGGTAGGCCAGCGGGGTTTCGGCCGTTTCGTGATGGAGGCTTAACGCAATATCGCTTTCCAGCAGCACATTGGGCCAGTCGGCATAAGGCACCCATTCACCAAAAAAGATCGCTTTGTCGAGCAAACCTTGTTCTGTAGCATAGGTGTAGACGTTGGTATTGTGGACGGGCATGGCCTGAACATCCGGATTGGGATGAATGGTGCCAGGGAAAATGAGCTTGAGCTGGGGATGGCTGGGGTGGAGTTGGGCGAGGGCGCGCACGGCCGTCATCGGATCCAACCACGGCCACAAACCGCCACCCCACAAAATCACCACGTCCTCTGGTGCAATACCAGGCCAGACCCCTTTTACTACCTGCCGCGTATGCTCTGGGGGCCGCTCTGGCAGTCCATAAGCCACCACATCCACCAGCCCGCGCAGCGATGGATCTTGCTGATAGGTCAGCGGGTTTATACGCCCGGCGACTTCCAATTGTCCCAGCCACCAGAACCGCTGGCGTTCGCTGGCGCAAACAAAAAAGTCAGCGCACAAGTATTGATAAAAGAGCGCCGCCATGCGGCCCGACCACTGCTCCATATAGGCGGGCAAGTCCTCTTCAGGCAGTGTGGTTAGCCATTCAATCAGCAGCGGATCATAGCCGTCCATGACCAGAGCGGCCGGTAAATGGATAAGTTCCGGTATTTCGCGGGCGGTATAAGGAGACAAAATGATTGTATCTGCTTGCTCGGCGGCAGCTTGTAAGGAGGCCCAGGCTCCTCTGGTATAGGCCATAACCGCCACGCCGGGCAGTCGGGCCTCTAAGTCGGCCAGCGCCTGCCCATCCTGCGGTAAGACAGCGAGCGTTAAGGCGGTATACCGGCTCAGTACCCGGCTCAGGTGATAGTAGCGAATACCCGGCCCGGCCATCTTGCCACCTAACACGTCATGGCTGATCAATAAAGTTCTACGTTGAGACCCATTAGAGAGTGAAGGGGACGAGGGGGCCATGTTTTTCACCTATTACTTACTGTGTATCTTGTGGCGACCAAGACCAAGTCGCGGGAATTTCTACCAGCCCAAAGATTTCCCGTGTGCCGCCGCTGACCTGAAATTCATATGCCTTATCGTGATGATCGTACGTGAGGGCATAGCGGCTGTTGTGTACCGCCACCGAAATCACGTACTGGGCAGAAAGCAGCGGCAAACAGGGGATGCAGTAGCGCACGACTCCCGCTCCGCTTAAGTGATCAATGGGTAAACCGGCAAACTGGGTATTGGGGCCATTAATCTGAACGCCATCTTGCCGGAAGATGGCCAGACCAAACTCAGGGTGATCCACAGCTTTGTGGGCAACGTAGTGGATTTCGATGGTTAACGGCCGTCCCGTCATAAAACTCGTTTGTTCCTTATCGTCCTCATCCAGCAAACGAACGCCGGTTATCTCTACTTCTTGCGTACCAAGCCGCTGGAAACCCCTATCGCTCGAGGACACAGCCGGTTGATAACCACGTTCATACAAAAAACCGAGGTACTGTTGAATAAGCGTTTCAGGCGTGCCAATCGCGCGCATTTCCCCTTTTTCCATCCACATCAGCCGCGTGCACAACTTACGCATCATATCCAGGCTGTGGCTTACCAGCACAATCGTCGTGCCCCTGTTTTTCATGTCATAGATGTGGTTAATGCACTTTTCCTGAAAAGCCTGATCCCCCACCGCCAGAATTTCATCAATGATGAGAATACTCGGCTCTACGTGGACGGCAATACTAAAGCCCAAACGCATAAACATACCGGAAGAATAGAATTTGACCGGCGTATCGATGAACTCCTCCAATTCTGAAAAGGCCACCACCGAATCAAAGTGCTCTTCAATTTGCCGCTTATCCAGTCCCAGGATGGAAGCGTTCAGGTAAATATTTTCCCGGCCTGTCAGATCGGGGTGGAAACCGGTGCCCAGTTCCAGCAAGGCACTTACCCGACCCCGAACCACAATTCGGCCTGTGGTGGGTTTGATAATACGGGTGATAAGTTTGAGCAGGGTGCTTTTACCGCTGCCGTTTTGCCCTAGAATGCCCAGGCACTCTCCTGGCTGCACTTCCAGGTTCATATTTTGTACCACCCACAGGGGTTGACGGGAGCGCTTGTGGGGTACGGCCGTATGCCGGCCCCCCGGCACACGAGACACCAGGGTTTCCAACAAGGATTGAGGCGCTTCGGAGACCGCCTCAAACCGCTTGCTAAGATTTTCCAACAGGATGGCAGATTCTAACTCTGACGCTAGTTCATTCATTTAGACAGGTGCGAAAGCGAAGGTTTATTGTACAGGCGGCAAGACCAGATGTTGGACAGTGGGCAAAAATGTGTGGTGCGTACCGACAACTATCTGGCCTACAGCCACGTTATTACTTGTGTCGGCATCGATGATGCCGGCAGCGGGCGTAACCTGTACGTAAATATTGTAGCGACCGGGCGGCACATCAGGCCAGGTAACACTGAGCGACTGGAATTCACCGCACCCGCTGAGGTTGACGTTTTGCGCCGGACCGATGGGCACGCCACCACTAGAAGGCGAGCCATTATGAAAGCGCACGGTGGCCGCAGCAGGAGCCGTCAGATTACCACTGTTGGCAACGCGGGCACGGAGGGTAACGGTGACAGGCTCGCCCTGGGATAGAGCGCTGAAACCGCCACCGCTTACCGATACGGGATAAAAGTCTACTTCGCGGTTGAGAACGGCCGTGTAATTAGCAAAGTTTTGGCCGACGGCCGTAGGCTGCAAGCTGATAGGGTCAAAAAGAACACCATTGTAAGTGACGTCCGTCGTGCTGTACCATGACCACTGCTGCACCATCCGGTACTCGTCGTTCGGATCACCCAGAACCGGATCCGTGGCCGCGCGCATGTAGTTAAAAGTCAGGTTCATAAAGGTGTTTACCCGCGCCAGCGTGAAATACTGCCCGTTCTCATCGGCATAATCGGGCGGAAAGAGGACGCCATACTCAGTGAGGTAGAGGGGCAGACCCCGGTAGCCCCGGTCGGCCATCCACTGTCGAAAGCGCGTAATGCGCTCCACGAAAATTTCCAGTCGATCCGTGTCTTTCAGGCCCCACACCTCGCCATACAGCCAAGCCGGATCATTACGAAAATCCGGAGGAATATCTGCACCCCAGCAGCCCGGTTCGCCCGGGTCTACGGCGCAGTTCTCTTCGTTGAGAATGTAGTTGTGAATGCTCCAGCCATCGGCGGGCAGCGTGGTGTGAAACTGATTGTAGTAGCTGGTAAGAATCCTATCCAGATAGAGAAGGCGTACCGGCGTAGCCTGGATAATGGAGCCGGGAACGACCTGTGCGGTGGGATCTGCACTTTTGATCAGATGATAGAGTTCGTTGTAAGCGCGCGCATAAACGTCCGAGGTAAGGTTGTCTTGCCACACACTGTCTGGCTCGTTGCTCACGAGCCACTTGGCGCCCGGATTATTGGCGATGGTTTGCTGTAGAGCAGTACCGGACGGGGTATAGGTGTAACCAGGGGAAGCCGGGGAAGGCTGGAAGCGGATAACCGGCATGTACTCGATTCCCTCAGGGCGTGAAGGGTTACTCTGGGCGGTAAAATTCATGTACCAGCCTGCGCCCAGATCGGGCAGGCTGCCGACTGTGCCACCTTCTACAGCATTTACCCCAAAGCGGCAAAGGATATCATCTGGGTTTATGGTGCTGGTTTCCGGGGCGGCCTGGCTTTTGGGGGCGGCATAGAGCACGGCCGTTCCCCCGGCCACCAGCACAACAAACATCATCGCCAGTAATACAGAGACCAAAGTCGTTCGAGAATCTTTCATAGCATCTAATTGTTTACCCGAATGTAGATCGGCTCATCAGTTACAGTCACGGTCAGCAGGCCATCTCCATCCGTATCATTAATAATGCCCACAACGGCTCCCAGCGCACTGTAAAGGGTAGCGTTGTGGCCGGCAACGGTGAAGGTAGAAACGGCCGTCGTCTGGTAAGGATTCATCCACGCCACGTATAGCCACGCGCTGTTCGTATGAAACTGATACGCTTCCATATACACGTCACCTGTTGCCGGAGGCGTAAGATCGTTAACGAACTGAGCGTTTCCCAGCATATTCACGGCCGTCTGATAGGCAGTATAAGCAGGTTTCACCACCGGCGGCGAATCAGTCGTGATTAACCCATACGACGGCAAGAAGTCACCCGGATCATACAGCATGAACCAGATAAAAGCCTTAACGTCTGCCGCGAAGCTGTGCGTGACAAGCTGCACCAGACGCACTACCTGTTCCGCATTACTGCTCGGCGGCGGCGTGTCTGCACTGCTATGCCAGCCCGCTTCCGTGATGACGAGAGGTTTATCCAGGCCATAAGCAGCCAGTTTAGCTCGAATGTCAGCCGCTTTGCCTTGCACGCCAGTCGGATCGCCGCCCCAGTTGCCCGCGAACAG
>Ga0116151_10004029_pt1 | contig 12956 bp, 8 predicted proteins | sample AD_UKC117_MetaG_FD_89893 | JGI IMG/M metagenome (GOLD analysis project Ga0116151, IMG submission 89893) | Active sludge microbial communities of municipal wastewater-treating anaerobic digesters from Hong Kong - AD_UKC117_MetaG | ecosystem: Engineered > Bioreactor > Anaerobic > Digestate... | reverse complement strand
GGAGGTGGCTTCGTCTAGAATCAAAATGGCCGGATCCCGGATAATAGCGCGAGCAATGGCAATGCGCTGGCGCTGACCACCCGAGAGTCGACCGCCGCCCTCGCCAACCAATGTTTCGTACTGTTGCGGCAAGCCCATAATAATGTCATGGATTTCGGCCTGTTTGGCCGCTTGTTCCACTTCTGCATCACTGGCGTCGGGGCGCGCCATGCGGATATTCTCGCGAATGGTTGTGTCAAAGAGGTAGGTTTCCTGAAAAACGACGCCCATCTGCTGCTGTAACGACAAACGCTGCACATGACGCAAGTCCACGCCATCAAATTTGATGACACCCGAGGTTGCTTCATAGGCGCGTGTGAGCAGGCTGAGCAGTGTACTCTTGCCCGAACCGCTGGGGCCTACGAAAGCTACCGAGTTTCCTGCCGGTATTGTCATATCAATCTCATGCAGATTGTGTGCCTCCCCGGTGTAACTAAAGGAGACGCTTTCGACTTCAATCGCCCGTTGGAGTCGCGGGATGGCAACGGCATCGGGGCGATCTACTGCGTCTAGGCGCTCTAACAGCAGCTCTTTGATCCGTTGGATGCCACCAGTGGCTGCAATAAAATCGGGCAAGATGTTACGCGCCAAGTCGTCGGCAGAAGAATTGATCAGCTCAATCAAGGCCAGAAAGGCGATTAATGAGCCAATGGTCATCGTTCCACGCGTCACGAAAAGTGCACCAACGATGATTAGGGTAATTCGGCTGATCATCAGACCGGCTTTGGCACTCAGGGAGACCTGCGCCCGTAGGAAGCTCGCCGTTTCACCGGTGTCTTGCAGTGCACGAATCTGGGCTTCAAAGCGAGTGAGCATCTGATTTTCCAGGCCAAAGGCGCGGATTACCGCCTGCGCCCGTACGTTTTCTTGCAACTGATTGGTAAGCTCGGCTTCGTCTCCTTTGAGCTGATAGCTGGCCGACGTGGCCGTTGGCAGGAACCGACTAATGAGATAGATCGTGAACCCCAGCAAGACGAGTGCCAGGCAGGCAAGGCGCCACTCCAGATAAAAAATCACCGGAAAGTTATATAGGATCTCCAGTGAATCCAACATTAGCTCGCGTGATTTGTGGCCAGCCGTCCTTTCAATTTCCGCCAGGTCGCCGGAAAAGCGTGCCAAGATACTGCCAATGGGCGTGCGGCTATAAAAGCGCTGCGACAGGTGCTGTAAATGGGTGAACATGCGCACACGCAAACGATTCAGGATCTTGATGCTGTGCCGGGCAATGAGCCATTCAGCCCTTAATCGTGCGCCGTAAGCAATGAAGAAGCCAATGGCGAGCGTCCCCAAAATGGGGCCCAGATTCTCTACTTTCCCAGTGGTCTGCAAACTGTCAATGAGGGTCCTGCCAGTTAAAGCCACATAAGTCTTAAAGAGCAGATAGGTGGTCATCAACAGAAAAATCAACAGCGCCTGCAACCAATAGGGCTGCCACAGCCGTAGGATGTAGCGCACGCCGCTCAGTAACGTAACGGGGGGGACGACAGGTGGACCCTGGTGCAGTTGAGGGTTGTCACCCTGGCTAACCACGGCTAACTGTGGCCGATCATCCATGGTTAATCGTGTCGATCTCATAGCGTACCCCTTGCTGTTGATCTCTCCGAAATTTCACTTCTCCCACTCGGTTGCAATCAATTTTCGGATAGAGTCGTTGTCATGAACTGCACTTCAAGCCGCCGAGCAACTTCGTTCATTGGCAAAATGAGTGTGGGCTGGGCGGACGTAATGACATGCTCCTGCACACTGTTGGCGCTATGCACACGACAATGGGCCGGCAGCCCAACGCTAACGCCTTCCGGTGTGACCTGATGAAGCCAAAGTTTCAATTCGCCCTCAAGGTCAGGTGGCAGGTGAAAGAGCAGAGACCGTACATTGGCAAGATTGGGTAATGTGCCAGCAGCAGATTCTACACGTTCCTCACGGGTTATCTCATGGATTTCTACCACAACCGGTAGCGCTTCGCCGTGGCTAACAACCTGGAAGCCCGTGTGCCCCGACTCCTGGCGCACTTCCACCACCGTTCGCGGCGTCAGTGCACGGCGGCGCAACACCAGCCCGGTCAACAGTAGCATCCCTGCACAGGTGAGCAGGGCCACGCCGCGCCGCAGTGGGTCGGGCCAGATAACCAGGCCATGGGCGAGCACCCCACCAAAGAAGATGAGATAGATTAGCGTTAATACGACCGGATGCCCTAGCCACTGCCATCGCGCGCTCGGCACATAATCACCTTTGCGGCGGCTGACTACCAGCAGTAAGATGGGGAAAATCCCGGCCAGTAGCGGTGCACCTAATGCACCGATCAGGCTCAGCGGCCTGGCAAACGAAACTTGGTTGCGATACAACATCCACTCAACGATCAGAAAGATTAGCAACACCGGCAGCAAGCCCAACAGAAAACGGATGCCGGCCCGGTTGCGCCAGAACCTAACGAAGCGAGATCCTGAGGTGTCCGCTGTTGATGTCGGAGCGGGTAGCCACTCTTGTACCTGATTGAACAGCCCCAGCGAAAAATAGACTGTGACCATCCCCATGCCGAGCACCACAAAGATACCGCCGAAGAGATGAACGGCCGGCCCAGCCCGTCGCGCCAAAGGACCGAGGACTGTGCCTGTCGTTTGGGCCAACTCTATCGGCGCCAACGCACCGTTAATAGCGATAATCCAAAGTACATAGATGAGCAGGGCCACCAGCAGGGCGGCAACATTACCTCGGTGGAAGGTTCGCCCACCGGGATCGCGGTGCAAGACCACTTTGGCCACATTCCCCAACGCAGTGTGGCCAAAGAAAGCCGTCAGTACAATCCCAAAGACTAGCTCGATGATTGTTGGATCAAAGGGTGCGCCGTTGATGCCGGGTACATATACGTAGCGTAGATACGCCCACTGAATATGGGGGATGGCCAGCGCAATCATCGCAAAGATTAAGCTCAAATTGATGATCCCAATCATCAATGCCGAGGCAATGGTTGCGTTGAGTGATCGGCGCATTAAAAAATAGACACCAATACCGAAGAGGGCCGCTGCCCATATCGACGCTGTTATACCCGTTGCTTCAGCCAACGCAGTGGCAATCCCAACATAGTATGCACCCAGGATCAGCAGATTTAAGGCAAGCAACGTAAACGAGAACATGATCGTTCCTGTTCGTCCCAGCATGTCGCTCACCAACTGCCCGAAAAAGGCGGATCCATAGCGGATGGGGCCATAGCGCGTGATCGCTTCTGTCAACCCGGCCAACGTCAGCACATTGACAAGACCCAGTACGACCAACAAGATCACGCTGGCCAGCGGCCCCACAGTGGCCAGTGCAATCGGCAGGGCCAGAATGCCCGCGCCCACCGTTTCCGTGAGCGTTAACGCAAATGCACTCCAAAAGGGCGAAAGATTTTCCAGCCGGCCCGCCAACCGTGCCCAACGCCAGCGTAGCCGATCGGTGATGCTGAGGGCATCGGTGTAAATCGTCGCTAAGGGTTGGCTGTAGAGCTGTTGATAAGCTTGCTGTACGCCATTATCGTCCAGCCCCAACGCAGCGCGAATGCCGGGCGTCATGCGGCGCGGCATTCGATACTTTGCGCCGAGCAAATGGGCCGTGGCAGCGCGCGTCGTGGCGCTTTCGGGCACCAACTGCGCCCATTGCCGGGCGTAACGTTCCAGATCGCGGATCGTGGGAGGCGCATTGGCTGAGCGTTCTTGCGCCAGCGTTTGCAGGTAGGCCTGGCTTTGCGCCCGGCGCGTCGTCGCCGGTGCGAAGGGCGCGGCGGCCTGACGCGAATCGGCCAACACTTGCGCCGTGTGCGTCTCAATCAGGAGCAAGAGTGCACTGGCTTGTTTGGCCGTGCGCCCACCCAATCCTCCGCCCAATAGCTCAGTGCGCGAAAGCAGTTTGGCCGTCGCAGCAGTGTCTGCACTTGACGATGTCATTCTTTGCCTTCCAATAGATTGCGCAAATCACCGGCTTTGGTGCGCAGTTGTTTGAAATAGTCTGTGCCCGTAATCTTATTCACCTGCTGTTCCTGTCGGGCCCTATCCACCTCAATGCGGAGTTCCTGCACTTCCTGCTGCAGGCGCTGTTCACGAGCATAGACCTCGCGCATCATGCGCTGAAAGACGCGCGCTAGTTGCCCTAGTGCATCGCTACGTTTGGTTACCTTGTCAACGCTTTCAAACCGGTAGACGCCCGCTTCAACCGCGGCCGCGGCCGCGGTTAACTGCGCCACCTGTTGCAAATACTCATAATCCTCTACCATGACCGTGGTGCGGGCGCGCAGCGTTTGGCAGAGGATGTGAATAACGCCGGTTGTGATTTCAGGACGGCTCGTAATCAGTTGCAGAAAAGGGATGCGCTCCAATCGCAACAGGCGGAGGTCTTCCAGCGCTGTGACCGCTGCGCTGCGCGGTTCCGGATCCAATGCTGCCATTTCCCCAAAGACGCTGCCTCTTTCCAACATCGTCAATGTGCGCCCGCCGCTGTGCACGCGTACACGCCCCTCGATAATGACGTACATGGCGTCGCCAAAATCGCCCTGTTCAAAAAGGGTGGCCTCTGCCGGACAGACAACTTCTTTCAGCAGGCGCGCCACTTCTTCGAGAATATCGTCCGGCGTTTCCGTAAAGAGATTGACCGTGCGCAAAATCTGCTTTTTTTCTACATTGGACAACATGGCTGAGATCCTTTACTACTTGGCTCAACGGTTTCAATTGTCAATCTGGTCAATCTGTCTTCAACCAATCGCCTATTATACTTCGCCCTAAAGGGGAACCGGAGTTTTTTTGAGGTATGCCGGAGAGGTAAACTTATGCTTACAATATGTTTTGCATTATTTTCGGGCATAGTTGGCGGAAAAGCAAATAGCGGAAAACGAAAGATGTCGCACGGTATTGTGGCTCTTTGTTTGTGCGAAAAGGGCGGCGCGCCTATACATTCTTTTCCAGAACAATTTCCACTTGATCGCATGGCGCTGATAGGGGAACAATCTGTTGAGTGATTTCAGTAGTGGTGGTCAAAGTTATGGGCGCTGACCAGCCTGGGCCGGAGATCGTCACACGGGCGGGTACGCCCAACGATCCCCCCTCAATGGGCAGATGGTGGAGCCAAAGTTTAAGCCCGGTCATGGGCGTGGCCGGTAGTTGGATGACGATGCGCCGGAGGGCGTCCATGTTGGCCAGTGGCGCGACAGCTGCCCGCTGCTGCCATTGGCGTTGGCCATCGTCCAATGTAATATCCGCCGTCAGCGCTGTGCCATTCGCCACTATCTGCAATTGACTTTGGCCAGAGGCGCGACCATCATTCCGAAGTTCAATCACGGTTCGCCCCTTGGTGAGCCCTTGGCGCCAGGTTAGCCAGGTGACGACAGCCATCACCAAACCACTGCCAAGCGCCAGCAGACGCAGCGGCCACGCCTGCCAGATATAGAGGCCATGCAATAAAACGCTACCGATAAAAAAGAGATAGAGTAGCCCCACCAACAGTGGATGACCCAGCCACGGTAAAGAATAGGGCAGAGCAAAGTCTCCTTTGCGCCGGGTCGCCACCACCAACAAAAGCGGCAAAATGCCAATCAACAGGGGTAGGAGCAGAGCACCCAAGATGCCCAACAGGCCGGCAAAGGATCCCGTTCCACTGGCGGCCAGCCACTCGGCCAACAGCAAAATGAGGACCATCGGACTGATGGCCAGCCAAAAGCGTTGCTGCTCGCCCAAATTGCCGACAAAGGTGGGTGAATCCCGACGTGGCAGGCGTTCTTCCACCGAATAATATTGGGCCAACGCTACCTGGATTGTCGTCAACCCCAGGCTCAGCGTCACCAGGAGCGACCCCAGTACATTGACCGCCGGTCCTACCTGGACAGCCAGCGGCGTAATCACAGTACCGGTGGTTTCGCGCAGAACCTGCGGCGAAAGTACACCGGTCAACACCACGAGCCATAGAGACGCGATCAACGTCAGCACACCGACCGCTGCCATGCTGCCGCGCAGCCAGCCGCGTCCGGTAGGGTCACGGGGCAAAACAACAGGTCCATAAGTTGCCACCAAGAAGTGGGATAGGAAAGTCGAAGAGAGAATCCCGATCATCAACTCCAAACCGGCCGGCGTGAAGCCCTGCATGCCGCTCTGATCGAGCAGATTGCTGCTCTGGAAATAGGGCAGCGCCAATACTGGAATCGCCAGTAGGATGAACAGATTTACAAAGACAATCAACAGATTGGTGGTGACGGTGGCGTTGAGCGTGCGGCGCGATAAAAAGAAGAGCGTGACCGCGAAGGGCAAAAGCATCCACAGCGCAATCGGTACTCCCGTTGCACCGGCCAGCGTGCCGGCAATGCCCAGAAAAAAGATGATCAGCACCACAAAGTTATTGGCAGCCATTGCCAGCGTCACCAAAATCGACATTGCGTTGCCCAAGTACTCTTGTGCCAATTGCCCCAGAAAGCCCAAGCCAAAGCGCGCCGTCCCGCTGCGCATGACCGTTTCCGCCAGCGCGGCCACGGTTACCATATTGACCAGCCCAAAGAGTAAAATGAAGAGCACCCCCCAAAGTGGGTTCACCGAGGCGAGGGCGATGGGCAGCGCCAACAGACCGGATACACCGGGCACAGTTAAAAAGAAGGTGAGCCAAAAAGGTGGTAATGCTTCTAGCCGTCGAGTCAGACTGGACCAGCGCCAATGCAGCCCCTCCCACCAATTGACCTTCGGTGCAAAGATCGTCGCCAACGGTTGCCCATAAAGCCGTTGATACGCTTCCTGTACCTCCGGTGCTTCAACCCCTACCGCTGTGCAAGTGGCTGGCGTCTGCGCCGCAATCAATGCATAACGCTGTCCCAACAGATGGACCAGGGTGGCGCGGATGGTGGGATTTTCCGGAACGAGCATGGCCCATTGCGCAGCATAGTGCTCGATCTCCTGAATGGCGGGTTTGGGGTGTTCCTGTCGTGCTTGTGCAAGCGCTTCTAGAAAGACCTGTGGCGCATGTCGCGTGGCCGCCACCGTCAAGGCTGGATTGGCCAGCCGGTGCGCCTGGGCTACCAACTGCGCGGTGCGATGCTCAATCAGGACCAATAAGACGTTGGCCTGTTTGGTAGCCCGTCCACCGAGACCACCCAATACTTCTTCACGTGAGAGGCGCTTTTTTGTTGTCATGGCGAGCGTCCGTTCTTCCCAGTTTGGTTGGAATTACCTGAATTGGGTTTACGCTTCATTGCAGGCGGTAACCAATGCCTGTACCACCAAGTGGACCACTGCTGCCGGCAGTCATAGCTGGCGCTACAGTGTGCACATGGCCAGCAAGTCGGCGGTATGCCGAACGTTGTGTCAATCGCCAACTTGCCCTCTGAGCCGATTGTGATTTCCACAATTCGCGCTCTACCGCTCAGCAAATTGAGTGGCGTTGGCCACTGCGGACGCATGACCTGTCAGTGCTGCTTGGCTCAACTATACAAAGTGTGAGTTGCCAGAGATGATGATAAATCGTTGTGGTGCTCAACTCCCACTTTTGGCTGCTAAGCGGTTCTGCTTATGCCGACAAACGTGCGCTCAGTTCGCGATAGTGTTGGGTCAAGGGGTGATCTGGATAGCGCAGGGCAAAGATGCCGCCGCTGGCCAGGGTCATCATTTCATCCACATGGGGTAGGACGCCCGCGACATCACACTGAAAGGTCTGTTGTACATGGGTGCGAATTTCGTTGGGGTCAAAGGCTGCCGGCACTTTGTTGACGAGCAGCAACATATTCGGCACATCGAGCGAGCGCGCCACTTCAACCGTGACACCAGTGCCTTCATAATCCTGTTGGTCCGGCCGCATGATAATTAGCAGGGCGTGGGAAATGGCAATGGAGAAGAGCGTTTCCTCATTCAGGCCGGGATGAGTATCAATCAACAGGACATCCAGTTGCAGTTCATTGATCAAGTTGCGAATACCACTGGTCAGTAGCCCGACATCATAGCCTTCACGCAGTACATTCACAATCGCATCCGCCTGGATGCTGGAAGGGATCAGAAAAAGCTTGCCCTGATCTGCATATTGGGCGCCCAGGTTATCTGTGACATCATGGGCGGCTTGACGGATTGTACAGTGCCCCCACAGATAATCGTTCAAGGAGTGGCTGATCGTCGCGCCCTTCAACCCAAAGAGCACGTGGATCCCCGGTGATTGAATATCCGTATCGATCACACCTACCCGTTGGCCGTCGACAGCCAGCAAGGCGGCGAGATTAGCCGTCGTGTTCGATTTGCCTGTGCCGCCACGGAACGAATGGATCGAGATAATTTTGGCCATAACACATTCCTTTGGTTGTTCTAGCGTTTTCCCACAATGTTGTGCCCCATCCGTCCGGTGGAAGAGCAAAGAGTAGACTTTGCCGGAAAGTGGCGCTATTCCTCGCTTGAACGATTGGTGAACTTTTGTGAATCCATGCAGTAGAAGGTTACCTTATTCTACCTATAGCTGAGTTTCTTTCCAAGAAAAAGCCAGTGGCATTTTGCACACATGTCACTTGAGACACTTGAGTCATGGTGGCATCGGCACCGAAATCGGGACAACCCTGCTACGGATCGGGAACGTGCCTTGGCGCCTATACCGGTGCGTTGTTACGATGATAGCAAATGAACGGTATAGAAATGGGGGTACTACCGTTGGATGTTCGGGAAATAGCGTTAATAACCCGCTTGCTTGTCGATCTGCTTGGTGAACAACGTTGTTGAGTTCGCTCGTGTTGCCCGGCTGGTCTGTGGCTGGCGAGCGGCAGCGATGTGTGGGTCTGTTCAGCAGATCTATCTGTCGGAGGTGTACAACGGGCAGGCGTTCTGTTCGGTGGGAGCCCGCCGATGTGGAACGCGTCCCCCGAATCTATAAACTTTCGGACCAACGAACATTCGTGCTACAATGGTGGTAAATCCAGAGGAGCAGATCATCACTATGGCCGAACCCGTCATTATCCTTGAAAATTTATCCAAAACCTATCTGGTCCCCGAGCGCGACGCCGGTGTGATGGCGGCGGCACGGAGCCTGGTGCAGCGGCGCCACCGCGAGATCAAAGCCGTTGACCGGGTCAGCTTTCAGGTGGATTCGGGGGAAGTTGTGGGCTTTCTCGGCCCCAATGGCGCCGGCAAAACCACCACGCTGAAGATGCTTTCTGGGTTGTTGCACCCAACGGCCGGTGTGGGCCGTGTGCTAGACTTTGAACCGTGGCAACGCCAGCGTGACTTTCTCAAAGTGATCACCTTGGTCATGGGGCAGCGCAACCAGCTCAATTGGGACATCCCCGCCAGCGACTCGTTCGAGCTGAACCGGGTGATTTACCGCGTGCCGCCCACGCAATATCGAGAAACCTTAGCCGAGTTGACCGACCTGCTCGACCTTGGTCCCCTGGTGAGCAAACCGGTGCGCAATCTCTCGCTGGGGGAGCGCATGAAGTGTGAGATCGCGGCGGCGCTCTTGCACCGTCCCCAAGTGCTCTTTTTGGATGAACCGACGATTGGGCTGGATGTCACGGCTCAACGGCGTATTCGCGAGTTTATTCGGGAGTACAACCACCGTCACAACGCCACGATTCTGCTGACGAGCCACTACATGGCCGATGTGGAGGCCCTTTGCAAGCGGGTGGTGGTCATCCACCATGGTCGTATTCTCTTTGATGGACCATTGACCGATTTGGTGAAGCGCTTTTCACCCCATAAGACGATTGGCATCGAATTCGAGCACCAAGTTGAAGCGGTTGATTACAGTACCTTTGGCGCCGTAATTGAACAAAGTGATAGCCGTGTTACATTACGTGTCGCCAAATCCGATACCGCAAAGGTTGCCGGTCGCCTGCTAGCGGAACTGCCGGTGAGCGATCTGACGATTGAAGATCCACCGATTGAAGAGGTGATCGAGCAGGTCTTTGCGCAGGAGGTTGCGCCATGATCCGCACTTTAAGCGAAGTCTATGCGGCCCAACTGCGCACCTCGTTGGCCGTGCAATTTCAATATCGGGCGTCGCTGGCGATTTGGATGATCGGGCGTGTATTGCAACCGTTGATCTATCTCGTCGTTTGGACGACGGTGGCGCGGGCGCGCGGGGGCGATGTCAACGGTTACGGTGAAGCGGACTTTGCGGCCTACTATATCATGCAGATGGTCGTGACGCAGGCGACCTTTAGCTGGATCATGTGGGAATATGATTACATCATCCGTTCAGGGCAATTCAACTTTAAGTTGCTGCGCCCGATCCACCCGATCCACGCCGATGTGGCGGATAATTTGGCCTACAAGCTTTTGACGGTGGTGATCCTGATTCCGGCAGTCTTCTTTTTGGCCTGGCTCTTTCCACCCACCTTCAACCCACAAGTTTGGAGCATTACTGCTGGTGTGTTCGCAATTGTGCTTGCCTTTCTGCTACGCTTTACAATCGACTGGACACTGGCGATGTGTGCGCTGTGGACGAGTCGCGTGCGCGCAATCAACCAAACCTACGAACTCACGTTAATCTTCCTTTCCGGCTATTTTGCGCCACTGGCGGTGATGCCGGTGTGGATCCAAAACATCGCCAATTTCCTGCCTTTTCGCTGGATCATTGCCTTTCCCATTGAATTGACCCTCGGTCGCCTGACCCCGATGGAGACCTTGCTGGGCTTTGGCATGCAGCTTTTTTGGCTGGCCGTCGCGCAAGTCGCACTCTCCCTGGTGTGGCGGGCCGGCGTCAAACAGTATTCCGCTGTGGGGTCGTAACCATGAACCAACTACGGGTCTTTTGGACCTTTTTTCGTCTCGGCGCAATGAATGAACTGGCCTATCGGGTCAATTTCTTCACGCAAATCTTTCAAGCGATCATGTCGCTGGTGTTGGCGCTGGGCGGCTTGGCGGTTGTCTTCAACCAGACCGATTCCCTGGCCGGCTGGTATCCGACGGAGTTGATCGCACTGGTGGGAATCTATCTCCTTGTGGGTGGCCTGATCAACCTGATGATCCAGCCGAGCATGCAGCGCTTTATGGAAGATATCCGCATGGGCACGCTCGACTTCATGATCCTCAAGCCCGAGGACGCCCAGTTTTTGGTGAGCGTGCGTCAGATTGAAATTTGGAAGCTGATCGATATTGTCATGGGATTGGCGGTGCTGGTCGTTGCTCTGGTGCGCTTGGGCACGCAACTCGGCGTGGTAGAGGCCATCTCGTTTGGCATTGCCCTCCTGGCCGGTGCCACCATCGTCTACAGCTTCTGGATGATGCTTGCCACCTGTGCCTTTTGGTTTGTCAAAACGGAAAATATCCTGGTTATCTTTCAGTCGATGTACCAAGCCGGGCGCTGGCCGATCACGATCTACCCTGGTTGGCTGCAGATGATGCTCACCTTTCTCGTCCCCATTGCCTTCGCCGTCACCGTGCCGGCGCAGGCGTTAACCGGCCGCCTGACGGGGCAGACGTTGCTGCTGGCCGTGTTAGTGGCCGTGGTCCTGTTTGCGTTAGCCCGCTGGTTCTGGCGCTATGGCATTCGCTTTTATGCGGGGGCATCGGCGTGATGACGTTGCTTGGCACTGCCGGCTACGGCGCCGGTGGGACCACCGCGGAATCGTTGTCCCAAGTCTTTGCCGAGTCGCTGCCAAGGCTGCCACGATAGCTCTGTCCGCCAACCTCTTTTGGGCGGGACTGGATGAGCCATTGCTGGGCCAGGCAATCCATGGTTTTGCAGACGAGGAACGCTATCGCCGGCACTGGACCACGCCACGCAACTTTCCGCGCAATGGGCTGCCGCTGCGCAAGATGAACGACGGGCAGGCAGTGGTCAGCAGCAGCGATGATGAGACGATGCGACTTTGGGATCTCCGCCGCGCCGCGGTTGGGCAACCGACAATCCTGCGCATCCCCGGCCCCTATGCAGGCATGCAGATTGGCGGCGTGACGGGGATCAGCGACGCACAGAAGGCCGCTCTTGTGTCCCTGGGTGCAGTGGAACTATCGGCGTGAGTGCGTGAGAAGCTGACCGATCGTTCCTGATTGCTGCATGCCCATTGCCTGTGGTAACAGGTTTGGCCGCCGAACTCATTGCGGTGGTAGAGGTGCGCGCGATCGTGCCACTGCTGAGATCAGGCAGTGTGCGCAGAAATCCTTACTCATTGCTGCTTCATTCCAATCTCATCTTACATTCATCGTAGCCATCGTTTGCTACTATAGGTAGTCGTGGGGGAGCAGCGTTATCGGAATCGATTTCTCAAGATTTATCGTTTCGGCGAATGCAGAGATAACTGGTTCTGTATCCAAGTGGCTCCCCTGACCGTCCGTGGAGAGGAGCCATCATGTACGAACTGAACCGACGAAACTTTTTGAGTCTATCTGCCCTGGGCGCGGGCATCGCGCTGCTGGGGGCCGGCGGGTGCAGCAATCTTTCCGGCACTGCTGGTAGCGATGTCACGGCGCGCTTTGCTGAAGTGGCCGCACAGGCCGCGGCGCAAGAGGCGGATGTTGCTGGTGATGCTGGCTATGCCACAAGAATGGCGACCGCGGCGACCAACTTTGCTGCCGGCCTGAATGATGAACAACGCAACCAGGCATCCTATCCCTTCACCGCTGACGAGCGCTTCCGCTGGCACTGGACCAATCCCAGTAACTTTCCACGCAATGGCATGGCGCTACGCGATCTGAACGAAGAACAGAAGGTGCGCGCACTGGAACTCTTGCAGGCCAGCCTCTCTGTGGCGGGGCTGGAAAAAGCGCTCAACATTATGGCGCTCCAACAGGATCTCGGTAACGACCCCGAACTCTATTATGTCACGCTGTTCGGCACCCCCGGCACAGATGAGCCGTGGGGCTGGCGCTGGGAGGGACATCACCTTTCGCATCATTTCAGCGTGGTCGGGGACAAAGTCGCCACGACCCCCTTCTTCCTCGGCGCGTGGCCCACAACGACCGAAGCTGGTATGCGCGCCATGCCGCGCGAAGAGGATGCGG
>Ga0116151_10004028_pt1 | contig 12959 bp, 12 predicted proteins | sample AD_UKC117_MetaG_FD_89893 | JGI IMG/M metagenome (GOLD analysis project Ga0116151, IMG submission 89893) | Active sludge microbial communities of municipal wastewater-treating anaerobic digesters from Hong Kong - AD_UKC117_MetaG | ecosystem: Engineered > Bioreactor > Anaerobic > Digestate... | reverse complement strand
GTAATAATATGTGGAAGTGCGCAGGGTATCTTTTTCTCCGCGGAGAGTTGCCTTAACTTCAGTATTGTCGTTTGAATATCCCAAGTCAAGGTCCAGGCATATATAGCCTCGTGTTAAATCGCGATCTTTTTGAGACAAGGCACTCTCCGTTTCAAGGCGTCCACCTATACTTACGGAGTTTTTTTCTTCTGAACCGGGTGCGTCTGTAACTGTTTTAGAAGAGAAGTCAAAATCGCCAAAATCTGAGTCAACGCTGTTGTCTGAAGTTTCCTGTGCAGAAATGGATGCTGTGCAGGCAAAAAAACAGATTATCAGTAATAAATAAAATTTTTTCATTGTAGATTTTCCTTAAAGGCATCCAAGTGGATACCGCGTATGTACTCCCTGTTTTTTTATGCTTTCAGGTCAAAAAAACAGGGAGGGTTGCCACCCTGTCTGTAGTTGCAGCTACGGACAGGGTCTTTCAATAAACATTGAATTTATTAACTTCAGATCCTATTCCATCGGAAGTTTTGAATCGAGCTGATTTTTGTTAAAAACCGAATTCGGAAAAGCTGTCTCTTTTACCAGAATGGCTTTTACTATGGTTGAGTGTTTTTCCTCAAGGTCTTTAACTATTATCTCCGTTGGAACGTAGAGTCCTTTGCGAAGAGTTTTTATTGTAGCAGGATTTGCCATAAGCTGTTTTACAAGACGTCCCGCTTTGTTATAGCTCTTCGTTGCAACAGGAATAAGGTACTCTTTGTCAGTGTAGACAATGTGTTTGCTGTATTTGGAATTGCTTCGCTTGGGCAAGTTCTCTATTACATAGCAGTCTCGGCCCTTGAATGTAGCATCAGGAAGGCGTTTATAGTTATAATCGTCTATTTTTAGTCCACCCATGCTTTCGTAGGAAAGATCAGTATCTACAAAATTTTTCTCCTTGTCAGAACTTTCTACCTGACGAGCTTTGCCTACTGATTTCAGGTATACGTACTGCAGGTTTTCCTTGCCGTTTCTTTCTTCGCTCAAGAAGGTGGTACCTTTCTGTGAACCGGAAGTAAAACGGAAAATAGACTTTCCATTGTTTGAAACAGTTTTAGCTAGAACTATGCTGTTTCGTTTTTCGGTTTTTCCGGTTTTGTCGTCTTTAAGAATGATAGTGCCTTTTGTAATGATACCTGTTTCAGACTTGTTTGCCGCATCTACTTTTTCCGCGATTTGGCGCCCGGTTAGTTCTGCTCCGGAAAGTTGTATGCCTGTTAAAAAAAGTGCACACAGTGTGAACGTTGTAATTTTTTTCATTTTTTTCCCTCTTTGATATTTTTGCTGGTAAGAATTTTTTCCAGCTGATTTATTATTTTAAAGGCGTTACCCTCCTGTTTGCTGATGACCATGAATTCTATCAGTGAGTCGAGCATCTCTTTTAAATCACTTGGCAATTCTGGTATGGCCAGCTTTCTGCCGGATGGACAGAGAGCCTTAAAAATGAGCGACAGATGAAATGAGAAAACAGATTCTGCGGTATCTTCACCGAAGAATGTTTTTTCGGGATCAATATTTCTTCCGGAATAGAGGCGGTTTTTAGCAACATAAATCATCGGGAAGTAGAAGAGGTTTGCTACTAGAAGTTTTGAGTTTTCAGTTTCAAAAATTCCTTCTTCCAAACCTTCATCAATAATACTTTTTACTGCCTTCAGTTTCGGAACAACATACTCTGGTACGTAACGGCTTAGGTATTGTTTCGTTTCAACCAGCTCCCAGAAAAAAAAGCTGATAAAGTAATTGTCTACGGCCTCAGTAAAAACCTTGAATAGAAAATAGAGTATAGCATGAAGCTTTACCGGTAGAGAGATATCCCAGTTTTTACTTAGAATTGGTGCCATAGCGTTTTCGTTAACACCAAAAACAATTCGCAGTACTTCTTTGTACAGGCCCTCTTTGTCTTTGAAGTAGTAGTGAATCATAGCCTTGTTAACTTGTGCTTCAGATGCAATCCGTGATGTTCGGGCGCCCTGAAAGCCCATTTCGGCAAATTCTTGTTTTGCCGCTTCAAGTATACGATGCTTTACTAATTTTTCATTTTCTTGACAATTAACCATATGGTTAATAAACTAACCATATGGTTAATTGTCAAGGCCATTTCGATTTTTTTTGATAATATTTTGCTAATACTATCAAGAAATATAAAAACTGAACGGCGAAGATGATTTTATATGATAACAGTCCCGTTATATTAATGAAAAAACAGAAAGCAAATAGTACCTAAAAGTATCTGATAAAAAAAAAACCAAAAAATAAAGTGGAAGAGTCAACAGATGAAGTTAAAAAATATGAACTAAATTCGGTTCAGCAAAAAATCTTTAACCGAACCGGTCAAAATGAGAAACTTTATAATATGCTGATTGAGATTGGTTTAAGAACCATACCTCAATATATTCAGAAACTTGAAAAGGCAATAAAAGAAAATAACCCCAATGATATAAAAATAATCTCTCACTCGTTAAAGGGGGCTCTGTTGAACCTTGCAATTAATGACCTCGCCACGATTGCAGGCGAGATACAAGACTTGGCAACGGTACAGTCGGGCATGACGCAGATAGCAGCGCTTAACAGAAGACTCTTAAAAGAGTGGCAAATTGTAAAACTAGAGCTTCAGCAAAAGAATTAACCGGCATTTTTTAGTATTTCACTCATCAGATAAGACCCCAATAGCTCAATCTCTTCTTTTACTTTCGTCACAACAGTTCCGGTGATCAATTCACGATTACTAACACAGACAGCTCCAAGAAGTTCGCCTTCATGAAAAACGGGAATAATTATTTTCCGACCTCCATTGCGGATAATTGTCGAGTTATCTCCTAAAGCGTTAATTATCTCTCGGCAACTTTCGTTTTCTATACTGTTGCTTGCAGTTGTCTTAACAAATGCTCTGCCTAAGAGTTCAAAAATTTTTCTTAATGAAACAGAAGAGTTATCTAGAAGATAGAGTGATAGTGAATTTAATCTATAGGTAATGGCGATTCTGTTAAACGTATTAAATACATAGCTCTCAAAGTTTCTGATCTGTTTTTTTCTGCTCTCTTTTGTTTCGAAAGGTACTACTCTTGATCGATTAACAGATTCGATTGTTTCAGAGACATCTATGGATTCATCTGTATGTTCATTTATATCTGTTTCTGGTAGCATGTTGTCATTATTGCATACCTTCATCTCTGATGTAGTTGGTAAATTAATTCTTACTGCAGTCGAAAACACTTTGGCAATTTGAGATATCAGAAATATTAAAAATCCTGTAACAAGTGACGAAACAAGTATGGCCTCCGTTATAAACTGAATAAGCAGTTTACGATTAAGTTTAAAACTGTGTATCATATGAAGCGTAAAGGGGGCGCAGTTTACAGAATAAAGATAATATTTGTTGTGCATAGACATGAATGTTTGACTGTTCGCTATCTTGTTTTTAATTAAATCGTTAACAATATCATTGTAGGCTCTTTTTTGTGGAATTATTAGTTTGTTTCTCTCTCCGTGAACAATATTGCCAAAAGAATCAATCGCGCACACAAGCGAGAGTCCGGGAACATTCTTTAACATATGATCAATCACGACAGGGTACTGGTCAGACTGTAAAGCGTCTTTCTTGAAATATTTGGAATATTCTGAAAAGTATAATTCCGCGTTTTTTCCGTGAATGGCTTTTTGAGTGTTTTCCATGGAAGGAAATCGTAAACGCTGATATGTATAAAGCGAAATGCCCATAATAATTAATGCTAATATCATAAGTGTGAGTCTATTTTTCATAATTTTCGCCTCATATCTTTTACATATTTATCCCTATAACCACTTTCGACATTATCTCTTATGTAATTGAGTGGTGTAAAAAAAATTAATAATAATTCGTTTTTTTATTTTTTTCGCGGTTTTTTGTTAAACAGATAAATGTGTATAATATGGTGCCGTATTATTAAATAAAGACTAATATATGTCAATATATCTGTATAACAGGGCTAAGTAAACAACCCGTAGGATGCGATATTTCGAACAGGGGATTTTATATCCTCGTGTCAGATCTTTGAAAACGAGTATCGATTGTGTTGTGATAATGATTATTCGGCAGAATGGTTCCAGCCTTATATTGGCCCAGATATAAGCCTGGAACAGGATACGGCAATTATGTTTATTGCGGTATCAAGCAGCTGTCTGTCCCTACCCGGCGGGCAGTGGCAAGGACGCCAAGAAATAGGATACAAAGGAGTGTAACTATGATAATCAATCACAACATGAGTGCTATCAACGCGAACAGGTCTCTTAAGTTTACACATTGGGATGTAAACAAGAGTATGGAGAAGCTATCATCGGGTATCAGAATCAATAAGGCAGGAGACGACGCCTCCGGTCTTGCAGTTTCTGAAAAGATGAGAACGCAGATCCAGGGATTACGTCAGGCCGAACGAAATACCGAAGATGGTATGTCGTTTGTTCAGACTGCTGAAGGATATCTTGATCAGACTGCACAGATCATACAGCGTATGCGTGTTCTGGCTATTCAGTCTTCAAACGGTATCTATCAGGCAAGTGATCGTCAGCTTATTCAGGTCGAAGTTTCGGCTCTTATTGACGAGGTAGATCGTATTGCCTCTCAAGCCGAATTTAACAGGTTTAAGGTTCTTACTGGCGAATTTTCACGAGTTAATCCTCAGGCTTCCATGTGGTTTCATATGGGGCCAAATCAGAACCAACGTGAACGTCTTTTTATTGGTACAATGACTGCCCAGTCTTTTCAGATGAGGGATGGAGCAGGGAATATTTCCCTTTCACTATCTTCTCCGGCAGGTGCCAATAACGCAATCGGGGTTCTTGATAATTCTCTTCAGAAGCTGTCAAAACAGCGTGCTGACCTGGGAGCGTACTACAACCGTCTTGAGCTGGCTGCAAAAGGTCTTATGAACGCTTATGAGAACGTACAGTCAGCAGAGTCACGAATTCGTGACGCGGACATGGCGGAAGTTATGGTCGACTTTACCAAGAATCAGGTTCTTGTACAAACTGGAACTTCGATGCTTGCGCAGGCTAATATTCAGTCACAATCGGTACTCAGACTGTTGGGGTAGAACAGCAACTGGTATCTGACATATCGTTCTTTGAAATTCAACGTGATTGATCCTTGAGACGAATAATGGATCAATCTCTCTTGTGTTATACAAACTGTCCAATGAAGCTGGATCGTTTCCGGCGCTCTTTGATGAGCGGGAGGCATCAGTGAGCGCCGGAGTCATCCGGTCTCATTGTTGTTAAAATTTTGGGCAGTTTTGGCAACAAAAAGGAGAAAACCTTCGTCCGGTAACGGATTGCCGTAAACATGATGTGTGCGGTAAAAAATCAGGGATTCTTACAAAAATTAAAAAAAGGAATCCTTTTAAAACACAAGGGAGGGATTTATTATGAGAATCAATCACAACATGAGCGCTATATTCGCTAACAGGCAGCTTCAGTTGCAGACTCAGGCTATGGACAAAACAATTGAGAAACTTGCTTCGGGTCAGGCAATAAATCGCTCTGGAGATGACGCCTCGGGCCTTGCCGTATCCGAAAAGATGCGGACTCAGATCAACGGCTTATTCCAGGCTGAAAAGAATACCCAAAACGGGCTTTCTTTTATACAGGTCGCTGAGGGGGCTCTCCAGCAGATAAACGAAATATTGCAACGAATCCGGACACTGTCGGTGCAGTCCGCTAACGGTATCTATTCTGATAATGACAGACAGCAGATCCAGGTCGAAGTTTCATCATTAATTGATGAAATTGACCGACTCGCTTCTACTGCCGAATTTAACAGAATGAAAATGCTAACCGGAGTTTTTGCTCGAGGTAGTGCCGTTGGAAGTATGTTCTTCCACGTTGGTCCGAACAAAAATCAGAGAATCAGGGCTTATATCAGGACGATGAGTGCTGATGCCTTGAATCTGATTGAGGGCGGGGTAAAGAAGACTATTTCTACGGCTGGTGCAGCGAACAATATGATCGGTACTGTTGATATTGCTCTTGATGAGCTAAATAGACAGCGTGCCGAGCTGGGAGCGTATTATAATAGAATGGAAAATACGGCAAAGTCGTTAAGTCTTTCCTATGAAAATATGCTTGCGGCGGATTCACGGATACGTGATGCGGATATGGCGGCTGAAATGGTTGAATTTACAAAGAGCAGGATTCTTGTTCAGAGTGGTGTTTCGATGTTGGCTCAGGCAAATCAAAAACCTCAGTTGATTTTGAATTTGCTTAAATAAGAATCCGCTTTTAAGAGCACCCATGCAGTGCGGTGTTTCTTTACCTCTTCCGGTTTGGGAGAGCCGGAAGAGGAGATTTTTAAAATATTTTCGGGCAAAAGAGTATTAATTTAGACAAGGAGGTCAATATGGATATAAACATGGTTTTATCCAACACGATTAACAGATTGTCAGAACCGAAGGTTGCTCCGTTGCATCCTGTTGCCGAGATTAATCTTCACGACAATAGTGAGCCTAGCGGAGAATCCAGAATCGAGAATATGTCAAACGTTATAGATACACTTAACAAGGCTGCCGGAAGCATAGATAGTAGAGTCTCTTTTCAATACAACGACAAGACAAAACGTATTGTTATGCGAATCATGGATCCTGAGACAAATGAACTTGTTCGTCAGGTACCAACTAAAGAGATGATACGCCTGCTTGAGCGAATTAATGAAGTTACCGGCGTGTTTCTTGACGAGAAGCGATAAATCTGTTACAAATTTCATTGATTGTACAGCTTTATCTATAATAACTTGACTTTTTATGGATAGACAGGGTAGGTTGACTCTGTTGCAAATATAATATTGTTTTATTAAATGGGAATAATTATGGAATTGAACATTGCTGAGGTATACGATGATATTATTGTCTCTTTTTCGGGAGAGATTGATATGCTTTCAATAAAGGGTTTAAAAGACAGCCTGTTTAACTTAGCTGATTATCATAAAAATGTTAAAATAAATTTTGAAAATCTTGATTATCTTGATTCAACCGGTATTGGTATTCTTCTGACTCTAAACAGAATGGTTCTTGAAAATGGAAATAATCTCTCTTTGATAAACGTACCAGACAAGATAGCCAGTATCTTGCGGTTAAGCTCTCTAAACTCCATTTTGGGATAATTTTATTTCACAAAACCGTAATTAGTTTTGGTGACTCTTCAGAAAGCATCTTTCTTCCTTAGTATTACTGATTAATATGAAAAAAAATTGACAATAATCACACGTCTACTAATTATGCCAGTATTTATGACGGATCTTTAAGGTGTAAACCTACCTAGACATTCGTTTTGGGATTTTAAAATGACAATTTGCACTATTGGTCGTATCCATCTTGCAGATAGTCTTTTTTTCCCGTGATATTATAAAATTTTGGAGTATATCATGCCATTAACAAAATTACGGAATATTGGTATTGCCGCACATATCGATGCCGGAAAAACAACTACCACCGAGCGAATTCTATATTATTGCGGTGTAAACAGAAAGCTTGGCGAGACTCATGATGGTCAGGCCACCATGGACTTTATGAAGCAGGAACAAGAGCGTGGTATAACAATCGCTTCTGCTGCCATTACAGCTACATGGAAAAAAAATCAGATAAATATTATCGATACACCGGGACACGTTGACTTCACAATTGAGGTCGAGCGTTCAATGCGTGTTATTGACGGATTGATTGGACTCTTTTGTTCTGTTGGTGGTGTCGAGCCTCAGAGTGAAACTGTCTGGAACCAGGCTGAGCGTTATAAAGTACCTAGAATTGCATGTGTTAACAAAATGGACCGAACCGGTGCAGATTTTGATGAGGTATGTGTTCAGCTTGAAAAATATCTTGATGCGAACCCTGTTCCTTTTCATATGCCGATCGGCGCGGAAGAAGATTTCGCTGGAATCATTGATTTGGTAGAACAGAAAGCTGTTTACTATCCTTCCGAACTTGAACGAGAAGAGCGTGAGATCCCTGCCGAGTTAAAAGAGGCTGCAGAAGAGGCTCGCAAACATCTTATCGAAAAACTTGCGGATTATGATGATGAAATTATGGAACTTTTCTTTGCAGATGAAGAAGTTCCGGCTGACTTAATAAAAAGAGTAGCTCGTAAGTGTACAATGGGTCGTCTTATTACACCGGTTTTTTGTATGTCAGCATACAAAAACAAGGGTGTTCAGGATATGCTTGATGCGGTTGTGGCTTATCTTCCATCACCAATCGATGTTGGTGATGTAGTAGGAGTCGATGTGGATAATCCTGAAAAAGTACACTCTAGACACCCTAAGGATGATGATCCTTTCTGTGCGCTTGCTTTTAAACTTATAAACGACCCGTATGTTGGTCAGCAAACCTTTATCCGTATTTACTCCGGTAAATTGGAAAGTGGTATGCAGGTTTTAAACTCGACTAAAAGTAAGAAAGAGCGTATTGGTCGAATAATGCGTATACACGCTAAAGACCGAGAAGAGTTAACCGAAGCAAAAGCAGGGGAAATTGTGGCTCTTATTGGAATGAAAGAGACAAAAACTGGTGATACTCTTTGTGATATCAAAGAACCTGTTATTCTAGAAAAAATTCATATACCGCCTTCGGTTATCGAGATGAAGGTAAATCCAAAAAATAAAAACGAAGAAGAAAAACTTGGTATTGCGTTAAACAAGCTTACTTCCGAGGATCCATCGTTTAACGTTCATGTTGACGAAGAGTCTAACGAGACAATTATTGCCGGAATGGGAGAACTTCACCTCGAGATCATGGTCGACCGTATTAAGGAAGAGTTTGGAATAGAAGTTGAGGTTGGAGAGCCTTCGGTAGCATATCGTGAGGCAATTCAGTCTTCTGCAGAGCAAGATTACAAATTCTCTAAACAGACCGGTGGTAAGGGTATGTTTGCCCAATGTACAATCCGTTTTGAGCCTAACGAGCAAGGGAAAGGTTTTGAATTCGTTAACCTTATTAAGGGTGGAGCGATTCCGAACGAATTCATCCCTTCTGTTAAGAAAGGTCTTGAGAAGACTATGGCGGAAGGATTCTTGGCCGGATACGAGATTCTTGATGTTAAAGCGGTTCTTATCGATGGAAATTTCCACCCTGTAGATTCATCGGATATGGCTTTCCAGCTTTGTGCATCAATGTGTTTTAAGGCTGCTTATCCTAAGCTTAATCCAGTTATTCTTGAGCCTATCATGAAGGTTGAGGTTAATACACCTGATGACTATCTTGGGGATGCAATAGGCGACCTTAACAAACGTCGTGGAAAAATCGGTGAAATGCGTCGTTTTCGTAAGGGATCTCAAAAGGTAGATGCCCGTGTTCCTCTTATGGAGATGTTTGGCTATTCGACTTCACTTCGTTCGTTATCATCTGGGCGCGCGAACTATTCAATGGAATTCAACTCTTATGAGCCTGTTCCTGCGAATATACAGGAGAAGGTTATTAAGGCTGCTGAAGAGCGAAGAGCTGCACGCAACAAGTAAAACAGAGAAAATAGAATTATATATAAAAAGAGATACCGAAAGGTATCTCTTTTTTATTATTTTTAGCGTTAAAGTATTCTAATGATTTTGCAATTATTTAAGTGAGGCAATTTTTTCCATGGCTTTTATAACATTATCACGCGAGTTAAAAGCACTGATACGTATATACCCTTCACCACATTGGCCAAAACCGGCACCTGGTGTGCACACGACCCCTGTATTTTGAAGAAGATAATCAAAAAATTCCCATGAGCCCATGTCTGACTTAATCCATATATAAGGACTATTATCTCCACCAGTGCAGCTGTAACCAAGTGAAATCATTTTGTCGCGAATTATTGCCGCATTTTCGAGGTAGTAGTCGGTAAGAGCCTTTACCTCTTGTTTGCCTTTTTCCGAATAAACGGCTTCCGCGGCTTTTTGTACAGGGTAAGAAACTCCGTTAAACTTGGTGCTGTGTCTGCGGTTCCAAAGAGCATGAAGGCTGTGAGAATTACCTTTCAAGTCATAAACCATAACATCTTTCGGTACAACCGTAAAAGCACATCTGGTTCCTGTGAACCCCGCGTTTTTTGAAAAACTTCTAAATTCAACTACGCATTTTTTTGCGCCTTCTATTTCAAAGATCGACTTTGGAAGGTTGTTATCACGAATAAAGGAGACATAGGCCGCGTCAAATAGTATAAGGGATCTGTTTTCCAAAGCATAGTCTACCCATCTCTTAAGTTGCTCTTTTGTGGCAGTTGCTCCTGTCGGATTATTGGGGAAACAGAGGTAAATCAGATCTGCTTTTGTTGAAGGAGGTTCCGGTACAAATCCATTGTTTTCGTTTGAGTCAAGATAAATAAGATTTTCGTAACGTCCATTGTTATTAATACCTGTGCGGCCGGCCATTACATTTGTGTCAACATAAACCGGATAAACTGGATCGGGAATGGCTATGCTAATATCATTTGAGAAAAGTTCTTGAAAGTTGCCGGTATCACATTTTGAACCGTCGCTTATAAAGATCTCATCGGGGCTAATATCTGCTCCATGTTGTTTGTACTCATTTTCAGAAACAGCCTCTCGCAAGAAAGCGTAACCTTGTTCAGGGCCGTATCCGTGAAATGTATTTGTGTCGGACATCTCGTCAACGGCCTTATGAAAGGCTTCAATACATGCGGATGGCAAGGGTTCTGTTACATCACCAATTCCAAGCCTTATCAGTTCACGATCAGGATAATTATTCTGGAACTCTTTTACTTTTTTCGCGATATCCGAAAAAAGATATGATGCCTTCAGTTTAAGAAAATTTTCGTTTACAGTAATCATATAGTATCCTTATATACTAAGAAGTTAAAAGAAAATCTCTGAATAGCAAAAATATTTTTTGTTTGAAGATATTAAAAACCGGATATTCACAGGTTCAGAGACTTTCTATACAAAATATTGTCCTTTACTGTTTGTACTGGTGTCAAGGAGTCAAAAAACTGATATATTACAATTATGTAAAATTATTCTGTTTCTTAACTAATGTAAAAAGGCGGATTTATGGCGGATATTAAAAATATAGCTGCTGTTTTGGCAGATTGCACAAAAAGCAGTGATATGAAACAATTGCTGGAAGAGTTATTCACTCCGGCTGAACTATCTAATCTTGAATTGAGATGGGAACTATTAAAACGGCTTGCTTCAGGAGATTCACAACGTACAATATCTTCTGATTTAGGCATATCGCTGTGCAAGATAACAAGAGGATCAAAATTAATACAAGATAACTCATCACAGGTTTATAAAATACTTGTCGGATCCGATAAAAAAGCCAAAAACAGGACTAAAAGTTCTAAATAATTGGTTTACAAAATTATTAATAAGAACATTCTATGACAGTGAAATTCAGAGACCGGCTGTTTTTAAAATTATATGGTATAAGGGGGATGAACACCCTCTTGCCCCCTAGAAACATAAGAACCATCTATTATACGCATATGATGTCGATTCTTTATATTTTTCTTCTTGTCGTACTTGCAATTATTGAATTTCATATAAATTATACGACGCTTTTTTTCTTTCTGCTTTCGCTAATGTTTTTACTGGTTATTTTTAACAGTATACTCTTTACTAGACACTATTCTGTAAGGTTTTACAGATGTCCATTATACGCAATTGCTGCAATTTCTTCAGTCATTTGTGCGGTCTTAAGTAAAAATGCGGTTGCGATTGCGGTAATAAGTGCGCCTCTTCCGGTCATTCTAATATCAGAAAAATCAGTTTTACGCCAAATAATCTGGTTGGCGGCTGTTCCTATTGTTTGGTCTTCACTTTTGTACATTCATCTTTGTGGTAAATATTCTGTGTTTAATACAGATTATAACGATATCGTTATTATTACGGTTTTCTATGTATTGTCAGCAACGGCATCTGTTTTATATAGATTCAGTATTGGCCGTACGTTTTGGGGTAACCTTTCCAAATATCGAAGAACCGATATCATCGATATTCAGATGGAGCTTGCTCAGGTTATACAAAGAACATTGATACCCGAAAAAAGTAAAACAGGCGATAAGTATCAAGCTGCTTTCTATTATCACCCAGCTTATGGTATTGGCGGTGATTATTTTGACATTTTCGAGATGAGTGACGGCCGCGTAGGGGTTGTTATGTGCGATGTTGCCGGAAAGGGTATTCCTGCTGCTTTGATGATGGCAAGTGTACGCACCTTAACACGTGCGCTAGTATCTCAGGGTATTAATGATCCATTAGAAATAATTCGCATATTGAATGACACTTTTCGCCTTGATTTTGGTGATGAATTTTATGTTACGCTTGCATTCCTATGTTTTGATTCTAAAACTGGAATGATAGATTTTTATAATGCCGGACACACGCCCTTTATTTATTATTCCCGTGTCGAGAAGAGAATAATGGAGATCGAATTGGATGGTTATCCTATCGGTGTATTTGATCAGCTTTATCATACGGGAAAAATTACTGAAAAAATGTATTCTGGTGATATTGTCGTATTATTCTCTGACGGGCTTACAGACTTCATCGATAGTGGAAATCATGCTTCGGCAAGAAGCAGGCTGTTTTTAGAAATACAAAAAAATGCAGATCTTGATGCTCAGACAATAACCGACAGAATAATTGACTTTTTTATAAAGGATAAAAAATCCAATATTGTTGATGATGACATCTCACTTGTAATATTTAAAGTTAAATGATAAAACGTATTCAGATACAAATGCCTCCCGATTATAACCAGGATAACTTATCGAAAGTTGTTGCAGAAATAAGCAATATCAAAAAACCTTTTTTTTCGATTGTATCACGTAGTCTTGACGCACGAAAGGCTGGTAACATTCACTATTGTTTAAATATCGATGTAAGCCCAAATCCATTACCTGCCAAGGATTCCTTAAAAATCCCTTTGGTTAAAAAAAATATCTCGGCAATTGTTGTGGGGATCGGTCCTGCT
>Ga0116151_10004022_pt1 | contig 12977 bp, 10 predicted proteins | sample AD_UKC117_MetaG_FD_89893 | JGI IMG/M metagenome (GOLD analysis project Ga0116151, IMG submission 89893) | Active sludge microbial communities of municipal wastewater-treating anaerobic digesters from Hong Kong - AD_UKC117_MetaG | ecosystem: Engineered > Bioreactor > Anaerobic > Digestate... | reverse complement strand
CGAATGACAATTGAATGACCAGCTTCCGCAACCTGCTTCGCTATCTCCTACCCCTAAGCTCCGCAGGTCAAAGAATGCTACGGCTGGCAAATCGTGAAGCGAATGACGGCCGAAGGCCCTTATCCGGTTTTCTTCCTCCTGAACTTGCTATAACGCCTCTTCCTGGAGCCGTCCTTGTCAGGCTTTCCTGCCTGGCGATGCGACGGGATTATCTTTTCGCGTGTTGATGCTATGAAGGAGGGCAGCGGGGCATTGAAAACCTTATAGCCAATAAGCTTCTCAATGCGATCCATCTTATGATTGTCTGCCCCGGTAACCAGTGTCACCGCCAATCCCGTTCTTTCAGCACGGGCAGTACGGCCAACCCTGTGAACATAATCCTCGGCATCCGACGGTACATCGTAGTTTATGACCAGGTCGATATCCTTGATATCTATACCGCGGCTTAATACATCAGTTGCGACAAGAACACGCGTCCTGCGTGTCCTGAACCTCAGCAGCACATCTTCCCTCTCCTTCTGCTCAAGGTCCGACGAAATACCTTCAACCAGTGATTCTTTCGGGCGGAGCCCTCTCACTATTTCATTTACTTTCTTCTTTGTCGAGCTGAATATCAGGATACTGGTATATTGCGGATTATCTGCCAGGAGGCTCTTTACCAGAGGCAGTTTCTGGTTGTCGCCAAGCCTGTAAAGGGTCTGTATCACTCCCTCGGCAGGTTTCGACATCTCAAGGGCGATCTCCGCCGGATTCTTCATTATATGCTTCGACAGCGTCCTTATTTTTGGTGGCATTGTGGCGCTCAGCATCAATGTCTGACGTTTTTTCGGCAGGTAGGAAATGATGTGCATTATATCGTCATAAAACCCTATATCGAGCATTCTGTCGGCTTCATCAAGCACCAGGACTTCTATAAGTTTGAAATTCACATATCCCTGGTTAAGGTGTGATATCAGTCTTCCGGGTGTGGCAACGATTATATCTGCGCCTTTGGAAAGCGCGGTTTTCTCCTGGTCCCATCCGCTGCCGTCACCGCCGCCGTAAACTGCCAGCGATGTTACGTTAAGCGTATATGCCAGTCCCTGTATCTGATTGTCTATCTGGATAGCAAGTTCACGTGTCGGAACCAGCACAAGGGAATGGGTATGTCCCGAGCGCTGTTCACATATATGGTTCAGTATAGGAAGAAGGTATGCAGCAGTTTTGCCGGTGCCTGTCTGGGCACAGGCTATCAGGTCGTTGCCGGTCAGGATTACGGGAATAGCTTTTTCCTGTATGGGCGTTGTTTCCCTGAAGCCCATATAGCCTATTGATTCCAGCAATTCGGGATTCAGGTCTAATTCGTCAAATAACACTAATGCGGATGAGTTTATTTATTAAAAATGTCCGGCAAAGGTAGCAAAAAGGCTGTTTTGTGCAATTTTTTCCGGGATCAGGTTTAAGGGAGCTGTCATTCGATGGCTTTGCCCTACGGAGCTCTCTTTGACCTCCGTAGCGCCAGCGAAGGTGGAAGGTCCAATGATAATGAATCAGCAGGAAAATAATGAAACAAAAATGTTTCAAACAAAAATGTTTCATATATTTGTAATAAAATACGAATATTTTATGGAGACGCCATTTGTTTTCGGAAGGATTGCCATAGATGAAAATTTCACCGACAGAGAGATGGAGACCAGTCATTTAGCCAATAACTTCAGGTCTCTTATCAATACTATAATAATCTCTCCTCGCCGCTGGGGCAAGAGTTCATTGGTTGAAAGGTCAGCAGGCCTGGCATTGAAAAAGGACAAATCTCTGAGAATATGCCGGATCGACCTTTTCAGCATAAGAAGTGAGGATCAGTTTTATACGGCCTTTGCAACGGCAGTGCTCAGGTCCGCATCGACAAAATGGGAGGAGGCAGTAGACTCGGCAAAGAAATACCTGAAAAGGATCGTACCTAAAATAACACTGAATGCTGATCCCACCAATGAATTCAGCCTAAGCTTCGACTGGGCAGAAATTAAGGAGAATCCTGATGAAATACTTGACCTGCCTGAAAAGATCGCGATATATAAAAAGCTGAAAATGGTTATTTGTATCGACGAATTTCAGAATATTGCTGAATTTGATGATCCCCTGTTTTTTCAGAAACGCCTTAGATCACACTGGCAGAAACATCAGAATGTGTCTTATTGTCTCTACGGGAGCAAACGCCATATGATGCTCAATGTTTTCACAAGCGCTTCAATGCCATTCTATAAATTCGGCGATCTCATCTTACTTGAGAAAATAGACACAAAATCATGGACAGATTTCATAATTGAGAGGTTTTCTTCAACCGGCAAATCAATAACCGGCACCGATGCACAAATGATAGTTATGCTTACCGACAACCATCCGTATTATGTCCAGCAGCTGGCCCAGCAGGCATGGCTGAGGAGTATCCGAAAATGCGACGGTAATATAGTAAGGCAGGCTTTCAGGAGTATTATTGAACAGCTAAGCCTTCTATTTGCAACTATTACAGAAACGCTTACTGTGAACCAGTTAAATCTTCTAAGGGCTATGATTGCCGGGGAAAAGGCATTATCCTCATATGAGGTTTTGTCGAAATACAGGCTGATATCATCAGCAAATGTAAACCGCTCAAGGAAATCGCTGATTGAGAAGGACATCCTCGACAGCAAAGCCGGAATCATCTCATTTCAGGACCCGATGTACAAATATTGGCTTGAAAATGATTTCTTTGTGTGAAAGCCAATTCAGGTACAATGATAAAAGGAGGGTCATTCAATTGTTTAGCGATGAATGACGGCGCAGGGCAAGGGACAAAATACAAAACAGTAACACAGGAAACTATGAAAAAAACTATTTACATTCTGCTGCTGCTAGTATTTGCATGCAATCCAAAACCTCAAAACATAATCGACCCGTGGGTTCCGTATGACGAATCGGAAGAAATAGCTGCCAACGCTGATCACAGGTCGCGGAAAATGCGGTTCGTGCTGATCCAGTCGAGAGTGAGAGACAAGAACGATATGCTGGCTCATGCTGCTCCTCAGATTAAAAATTTTGCGGAGGAAGAGTACCAGTCCCTCCTGCCCCTCATCTTCGAACAGGATATCCCGACAATCCAGTCGCACATAAAGTCAGGCGCCCTTACATACGAAAAACTCACACAATGGTATATATACCGTATTGTTAAATACGAAAACGACCGTGAGAAAATGCTCAACGCCATTATCGATATTAATCCCGACGCCGTTAAAGAGGCTCGCAGGAGAGACAGGGAAGCAGCCTCTGCCAATCACCCCATATTTGGCATGCCCGTGCTGCTAAAAGATAATATCAACGCCACCGGGATGGCCACGACAGCAGGCGCTGTAGCTCTGCTTGATAACCACACATCCGATGCCTTTATAGTGAAACGACTGAAAGAACATGGAGCCATCATCCTCGGAAAAACAAACCTGAGCGAATGGGCCAACTTCCTTTCAGCCAGCTGCCCTAACGGCTACAGCGCTGTAGGAGGCCAGACTCTGAATCCTTATGGAAGAAAAATATTTGACACGGGCGGCTCCAGCTCAGGCAGCGGCGTCGCTATAGCTGCCAATTTTGCAGTGGCCGCCGTGGGAACCGAGACCTCAGGGTCGATACTGTCACCTTCATCGAAAAACTCCGTCACCGGATTGAAACCTTCTGTCGGTCTGTTGAGCAGAACCGGAATTGTCCCGATATCATCGACATACGACACTCCAGGACCCATGACCAGGAACGTGACAGACAATGCAATACTGCTTTCGGCAATGACCGGTGAGGATGAGGACGATCCTGTAACCTTCGGCAAACCATGGGATAAGAAATATTTTGAGGATATCGAAACAGGATCACTGGAAGGACTAAGATTTGGTGTTATTACTCAGTTTCTTAGAGATTCTCTGTACAAACTGGCCGTAGAGAAAATCGCTGAAAACGGTGGTGTGGTCGTTGAATATGAACCCGAACGGATTCCATTTGAAAGATTCAGTATGGTCCTCGGAGCAGATATGAAGGCTGACCTTGCATCATACCTGGAAAAATATGCTTCCGGAGAGATCATATTCCGCTCCGTGGCAGATATAACAGAGTTCAATAAGGAGGATAGCATTAACAGGATACCGTACGGACAAACACTCTTCACCGGAATGCTCAGGGAAGACCTCGCGGGAGAGGAGCTGTTACAGACAAAAGAGGCCTTGCATGATTCAGGTGTACTATATTTCGACAAGCCGATGACTGAGTATAATTTCGATGCTGTTCTGTCGGTAAATAACCTGAGCGCAGGAATGGCAGCCACCGCTGCCTATCCGTGCCTTACTATTCCTATGGGATTCACAGAGGACGGCGAACCGGTAAACCTTACTTTCGTAGCCCGTCCCTTCGAAGAAGACAAACTCCTGAAAATGGGATATGCATTCGAAAAAGCAACAAAGATGAGGCAGGCGCCTGAAGGATACAGGTAAAAAGTAATGCCTGGCATTTACCCCTTAATCAGGTCATTTACCGGTTTCATACTGATAGTGGGTGCCAGGGATCGCCTGATGGCAAAAAGAAGATATTCGTTTATCTGTTTTGTCTTCAACTCAGCTATAACCTCTGTGTTTCTTAGTTTGGTTTAATCTTCCATTTCTTTTAAGAATACTTTAAATACTATGGTAATGCTGCCGATCAGTACCAACTATATAGGTCTGCGTCGAGTGATCTTTCTTTGATGGCAGGATCAGTTTGTAATTATTGTTCTAAAAGTTGACTTACATAACTTCTTGAACTCGCTGAATGAGTCTAATCTGTTCAGGTCAAGATAACCGATACTGTCCTGAATGATACAAAAAGTAAAATATGGTTCAGTTTTGGCGTGAATATAATTTACGCTTTTAGCACGATTTTTTTTCAAGCTTCACGATCTTCCTTACAATTTTTTGTCCGCTGGGCAGGTACATGTTAAGCAGGTAGGTTCCACCCGCTAATGTGGAGGCCGGGATGGTAACATTTTGAGATCCCTCAGGCTTAACAACCAGAAGCAACTGTCCGGAGAGACTTGTCAGGACTATCTTTTCAAATTGCTGAACATTTTCAAGGTTGATCTGGTCAGAGAAAGGTATGGGGTAAACCTTAACGTAATTGTACAGATCTGTACCGGAGTCTTCAATGTTGGTGGCGATACCGTTTTGCATTATCGTAATGCTAATGTCTGAAATACGTCTTGCCTTGATGGTAGCTATTGCCGTTCGCGGGGCAGAAGAAGAGTTCTCTTCTTCAGACGAGACAGTTATCGTCGCATTTCCGGTGGCACCCGGTGTCGACAGAGAAAGCCATGATGCATCGTCTGTAACTGTCCAGTCTGTTTCAGTTGCTACAGTTAACTGACCAGTGCTGCCGGCCTGTTGACCTATTGTAAGTTCTTCGGGGAAGGCAAGTATATAGTCGCGGACAGGCCGGATCTTATATATATAATTTGCAAAGTTACAGTTGTGGTTACTGATACTGACCCTGAAAAAACCTTTGGTTCCGCCCGGACCCGTTTCCCCCCAGGTGCTACCCCAGGTATTGACAACGAGCCAGCAGTCATTTGCATTATCCCAGCCGTATATGATTACTGCCTTACTTCCCTGGAAGTTTCCGGAAATATGTGTATAAACACCAATGCTATAGTTGTATAAATCTTCATAAACATCCATGAGAGCATGAACCGGTCCGTTTACCATTATTTCCTTCTTGATGTCTTCGACGCTGGCCTGGTAGAGATATGTCCATGAGGCAGCCTTATAAACTCTTTCTGCCCAGTCGGGACAACCCGAACTGCATGCTACTGCAGATCCGACGTAGGGGAAGCAGGCTTCATCGGGAACTCCCTCGTCCCTTAATTTATCGAAGTGAGTGGGTGTTCCTCCTCCTGCGCAGTTGCCTGCCCAGCACGAAACCATATGCTGTTCGGAGAGGTCGATAGTCAGAGCAGGTTGGTTCTCGACAATTCTTTTTCTTGCCTCATATGAGCCGGCCATGCAGAAGGCCCAGCAACTGCCGCAGGGGCCCTGGTTTTTGGGAGTTGACAGCCAGTTATATCCCTGGTGGCTGCCCCATGAAAAAGCTGAATGCAGGGTTGTCCATTGTGCATAGAGTGTTGTGTTGACAGGTTTATCCCAGTCGGAGGCGCTGGCCATGGCCGGAGTGTAGTACTGCTTTCCTCCGGAAACGGCATCATAGTAGCCGTTGAATACGACTCCTGCCTTAAGGGGTGAAAGTGCAACAGGCATTGCCTTTCCGGCAACGGCCGTTACCTGGTTTGTGCCTTCAGTCCCTCCCTGTTTATCGAAGCTGACGATGAAAGATTGGGCAAAGACATCTGTTGAGTTGAAGATTCCAAAGAATACTAAAAAACTGCACAGCAGCATTGCAGCCAGAAGTTGATTTTTCATGTATGCGGATTTATCAGGTCATTTATACAAATTTAGAAAACAGAGATCGTATATCAAAATATACGATTGCATAGTGTTAACAGGGGAGGTATGCAATTGAACCGATTCGCCATGAATGAGGTTACCTGAATACTTCAACCAGACTGTAGATGCTGAATAGCAGAATCGATATAGCGCTGATAATGAATATGATATTATAGATATTCCCGGAAGTAAGCCGGGGAACGGAAAGCCTGTATTTATAATTCACTGCTACATAAACCACAATCAGCAGCATAATGCTGGTGGCAGCTCCTCCTATTGTGACCATCATTACCGGAAGTCTTACCAGCAAGAACGAAATAGCCCATAGTGCAGGGAAGACCCAAGCCAGGATTACAATGGTCCTTTTTCTCTGTTTTAAGTTAAAAAAATTGATCCAGCCGATCTGACCAAAAATGTCTGAAAATATTCTGGTCCAGGCGGCCAGGGCTGCAAATAGTGTTGAGAATAAGACTATAATGGCTCCCAGCATGAACCATGATTTGGCCCATAGCCCCAGGGATTCGGTGTACATGGCCGAAAGGCTTTCAATCATGCCGAAGCCTTCCGGTATGTTTTGACTGTTATGAAGGACAGACGCTCCCAGAAGATAAAAGGCAATGGTGACAACCGTATATATTACCATGGAAAAAATTGCATCGAGGTACATGATCTTCATCCAGCCCCTGGCTCTCTTAGTCCATTGCCCTGATCCGTCATTGGGTCCTGTATGTCTTGCATAGCCTTTCTCAAGACACCAGTAGTGATAAGCGACGATCTCATCGCCGGCTACTCCTGTCAGGCCAAACGCAGCTATTGCGATGGCAACCGTCCCGGGAGGAAATCTGAATTTAAGACCTTCAGCAATATTATTCCAGGTGAATGAGTGTTGGGTAAAATGCAGAAACCACAGAGATGTCAGTGTGAAAATTGTGAATAGCAGCATCATTACCACCGAGAAACGCTGTATTGTTTTATAATATCCCCTATATACAAGAATTGAAACGGAAATTGCTGTAAGGACAGTGAATACAGGTACACCGATGCCTGGCAACCACATGCTCAGAGTTAAGGCAACACCTCCCAGAACTCCGCCTACCTGAAGAGGTTTTACCACCCACAGCAGGAACCACAGCCAGATTGTCCAGTTTGTGCCTTTTATACGCCATCCCGGAAGATCATTAAATGTACTCATCACGGTCTTTCCATGACAGATGGCATTTTTCCCGAACTCGAGCTGTATTACGACCTTTATCACGCAGCTGAGCAAAAGAATCCATAGTGCAGCAAAGCCTGCCTTAGCACCAAGGGTTGTTGTGGCTATCAGTTCTCCTGATCCCACAATGGATGCTGACAGAATAAAACCGGGACCCAGAAATCTAAGCTTTTCGGAAATTTTTTCAGGAGGTTCAAGTATTGAATCTCTGCTTAAAAGATATGGATCAGTGTTTTTCACTGGCATTCAGAATCTGTTTCAGGTTGTTTCGAAGATAGTTTTTTAATTAACAGTATTTTTGAATAATTAAGGAGAGTCGTCATCCTTCGCACCCCACAATTACAAATACTCCGTTCCCCCTGGTGGTTTCCCAACTTATCTCCAGTCCTGAGGAAGATGTGAACCACTGAAGTCCCCCGCGCGACATGTAATTTCTGAAGTTACGGTAATGGTCTCCTTTTGTTATCCTCTCTATCCCATGAGCCAGCGACCCTGAAAATCCCCCGGGCAGAGGACAGTTGTAATCGGCAATGATAACCTTATGTGCTATCCGCTTCATCTCCCCGATGATGCTTAATGCCAGCTCTTCCGGGAACTGGTGCACAGCCATTGATGTTACCGCAACATCAAATTCAGCATCATGGTAAACCGACAAATGTGAAGCATCGCGTGACTCAAAAGATATATTCGGGATACCTTTTTTTGCTGCGCGAGCTGCAGCAAAGGATATAAGGTTCCCGTCGAGATCAATACCGGTAACGGATGATGCTTTTCCGGCAAGCTCCATTGCCAGCGTACCCGGACCACAGGCGATGTCAATAACCCTGGCAGCCGGGTCTATGCGATCACATATTGCTTTTCTCGGTCCTGATAGGAGCGGATCAATGAATAAGGTATAAATTAAAGCGTTTAAAGACATATTGGTTCAGATATGTTTCATGAACGGTGTAAATGTAATCATTCTATTGTCATTCTATTGGCTCCCGACAATGCCATGACGATTGAAGTTAGATGTAATTCATTGGTAATCTGGATCTAACTTGATCCTGGGCGCAAATTATGCTAATTTAACAATTAGGGCCTGGTACATTCATATTCTAAAATTAAAAATACTTAATTTTGGATCAGACAGGATAGTTTGACAGAGTCCATTTTTTAAAGGAATGATTACACTTCACGTTCTGATGCGGAAGAGATTCCATTATCAGAACCTGATTTTAAATATTCAATATTACCATAATTAATTATCAAACAAATGAAATTCAAAAACTTAATAATCTTATCTGTACTGCTGGCAGCAGGATGTTTATGTTCAGCCCAGACCGGCCAGCCGGAGATAACCGAAGATTTCAAACCTTCAACCCTGAACCAGCCGGGACAAGAATATCCTCAGGTGAACTCACAGGGCTATGCAAGATTCCGGATCACGGCTCCTGAGGCTACAAGTATAGTTGTGAGCCTTGGACCTGGTGGTACAAGGGGTGGGACACCTCTCTCAAAGTCTGAGGACGGTTCATGGACAGGAACAACAGCCGGACCGCTGGATGAAGGATTCCACTACTACCACCTGACAGTTGACGGAGGTGTGTTTAATGATCCGGGTACATTGAATTTCTATGGTTCGACGCGTTGGGAAAGTGGCATAGAAATCCCTGCTCACGACCGGGATATATATGCGCTTAAGGATGTTCCTCACGGAAGAGTACAGCAGATACTGTTCCCATCAAAAAGCACAAACACCTCGCGCAGGGCATTTGTATACACTCCTCCCGATTACGACAAGGATCCGGGGACACGCTTTCCTGTTCTGTACCTTCAGCATGGCTGGGGGGAGGATGAAACCGCCTGGACAAGCCAGGGACATGCTAACCTGATCATGGATAACCTTATCGCAGACGGAAAGATCAAGCCTTTCATTATTGTGATGACCTATGGCATGACCAATGATGTGAGGATGGGAGGTCTGAGAAATTTCGACATCAAGCCATTTCAGACAGTACTTCTTGATGAATTGATCCCTTATATTGATACTAATTTCCGGACTCTGGCAGATCAGTCGCATCGTGCGATGGCAGGACTCTCGATGGGTGGGATGGAGACCAAAACGATCACATTGGCACGACCAGACATGTTTTCCTATTATGGCCTTTTCAGTGGCGGAACATACGCTCCGGGAGATATCACCGATAAATCGAAAGTTAAGCTTATTTTCCTTAGCTGCGGAAGCTTCGAAAATGCCAATGGCGTAAGGAATGCCGCCACTGCCCTGAAAGAGGCGGGCTTCAATGCTGTATCATATATTTCCGGGAACACACGCCATGAGTTCCTGACCTGGAGGCGGAGTCTCTATGAATTTGCTCAGTTGCTGTTCCTGAAATGAGCTTTCAGAGCGGACAAGCAATCAAACAATGGAATTAGAAATTCTGAACCGATAATTTTCTGATCTGTCCACTGGTAGATAAAGGACGGATTTCAGGGATTAAAGCGAAGCCTGAGGTATGAGTGAATCATAATATCTCCGGCATTGCTTCCGGAACTCTGCATTTTCAGATCATATAATCCTGCAGCCACTGCTCCGGCAATTTTGAAAGCCAGGAACGCTGCATCAGATAAAATGGACCTTTTGATAACCATAAAAAATATTGTTAGTATTACCGTTAGCCATAACACCAGAACTTTTAAATTTGCGCTCTCAAATCAAAAAAATTAATGGAGCCTCCTTTTCTTCCTAAAACTATCTCCCTGTATAAAAGAGGTGGATATTCACCTAAACAGATCCAGACAGATATATTTTCTGGATTGATTGTCGGAATTTTAGCTCTTCCGCTGGCAATCGCTTTTGCCATTGCTTCCGGTGTCAGTCCCGAGAAAGGCCTTATCACTGCAATAGTGGCAGGATTTTTAATTTCAATACTCGGTGGCAGCAGGGTTCAGATCGGTGGTCCCACCGGTGCTTTTGTGATTATAGTGGCCGGGATAGTTCAGACATATGGTATCCAGGGACTGATAATATCGACAATTTTAGCAGGGATAATTCTGATTATTTTCGGTCTGCTCCGCCTTGGCACTCTTATAAAATTCATTCCAATACCTTTGGTTGTAGGATTTACGAGCGGAATAGCTGTAATAATCTTCACCTCACAAATCAATGATTTCCTTGGACTGGAGATATCCGGACTGCCTTCAGATTTTGCCGGAAAATGGATTGTCTATTTTTCCCGACTTGACAAGATTAATTTCTATTCTGTAGCTATCGCCGCTGCAACGATTCTGATCAGTGTTTACTCGAAACGATTTTTCAGGAAGATCCCCGGTGCTTTCATTTCGATAATATTAATGACCCTTGTTGTATATATCTTCAGGTTACCCGTGCAGACAATAGAAAGCGTGTACGGAGTTATCCCGGATACCATCAGCTTCGGGAATTTTTCCTCCTTCTCTCTTTCCGGAATTACTCACTACATACAACCGGCGGTTACGATCGCCATGCTGGGAGCCATTGAATCCCTGCTTTCTGCTGTTGTCTCCGATGGAATGATCAGCAGTACTCACCGGTCAAATACAGAACTTATTGCGCAGGGAGTGGCTAATATTGCTTCGGGCATATTTGGTGGGATACCTGCAACAGGTGCTATTGCACGTACAGCAACAAATGTTAAGAACGGTGCCAGGACACCAATTGCCGGTATGGTCCATGCTCTGACACTCCTATTCATCATGCTCTTTTTTGGAAAATATGCTGCAATGATCCCTCTTTCGTGTCTTGCCGGGATATTGATCGTTGTCGCTTACAACATGAGCGAGTGGCGCTCCTTTATTTCAATTATGAGAGGATCGAAATATGATGTTTTGGTTCTTGTTGTAACATTCCTTCTTACAGTCTTTGCCGATCTTACTATAGCAATTGAAGTGGGGATGGTACTGGCGGCGCTTCTGTTCATGCAGAGGATGGCAAAAATGGGGGAAGTATATGCTCTTGAAGATGATAAAGATAATATTGAAGAATATGAATCGCTCCCAAAAGGTCTGTCGGTTTATGAAATTAACGGGCCCTTTTTCTTTGGAGCCGCAAACAAATACAAGGAGATCCTCAAGGAAGTGGGTATAAGGTCGGAAGTGATGATATTACGGATGCGTAATGTCCCCTTTGTTGATGCCACAGGTATGCATAACTTTCTGGAAGTCCTTAAAACACTGAACCATTACAAAGTGAAGATCGTGCTTTCAGGTGTTCAGCCCGGGGTATATGATACTTTGATTAAATCGGATATAGAAAATTTTATTCCCCGCGATCAGATCTGTTCCGAATACAATCTGGCAAAACTGAAAGCTGTTGCACTTCTTGATAGTATAAAGCGATCAGTAAACCAATGAGGCTGAGACAAAATATTTTGACTTCTAAATCAAAAAACCCCGATATTTTACACTCAGACTGTACAGGTTGAAGTATAATACAAGAGACACAACCTGGACAGTATTTGCGGTATCATTATATGAACCCAGGCCTATCCGAGCTTCTGCCTTCATAAAGCAGGTTTCAGCAAGACGGGCAAGAACAACATCACGCATACCGGAGGTACGGTTAACGACAGTGCCGGCCGTATTCTGCAGATCGTCAAACTTGCGAACCACTGGCAGGCGTTCGTCCTTATTGCTTACACCGGGTACCTGGCCGTAAACCTGTGCAAGGTAATGGGCCTGATTGTTTGTAATCGGATACATGTAAATATTATCCGCTTCGGTAAGACCCAGTGCATTGAGTTCAGCTATCCAGGCATCATAGTCTGTCTGCGTAAAGTTGACATCTTCGGTATACAGTCTCGGAAAATACATTCTTGCACGTTCGGTAGCCCATGTTGAAGGAGTATAATAGTTATAATAATTATTTAACAGGAAGGGCATAAAGGTAGTTGTATACCTGTTGTCGTTAGGTGTAAGATTCATATAAACGGCATGTACCGGCAGGTATCCCTGGGCAGTCTGTTTTCGTAAAATTGTAGTTCCTGTACTGCCGCCACTGTAAGTTGCATAAAGAGCGCACTGGTTACTCCCATCTGAATTATAATTTCCAGTTGCACCTGCGATTCTGATGAACTGAACTATATCATCTGTTCTCTAATATAGCGGAAGAATACAGTAAAGAAAGAATATACTTGTATGTATTAAGGAATGTTTTGTTTTATGCTTTATATTCCTTTTATAAGAGATCCTACTCAATCAAAATTACAATCCTTTGATACCTTGTCAATGCAGGTGTCCCATTATCGGTAACCTGGCAGATTATATGAATTGTCTGTCCCTTT
>Ga0116151_10004015_pt1 | contig 12997 bp, 9 predicted proteins | sample AD_UKC117_MetaG_FD_89893 | JGI IMG/M metagenome (GOLD analysis project Ga0116151, IMG submission 89893) | Active sludge microbial communities of municipal wastewater-treating anaerobic digesters from Hong Kong - AD_UKC117_MetaG | ecosystem: Engineered > Bioreactor > Anaerobic > Digestate... | reverse complement strand
TCACAAAGGTCTATTTGGCCCGCAAGGCACCGGAGGGCTTTATATCCATCCGGACATCAAGGTACAGCCACTGAAGGAAGGCGGTACTGGTTCTTTGTCAGAACACTTGGAACAACCTGATTTCATGCCTGACATGCTGGAAAGCGGTACCCTGAATACGCCCGGCATAGCCGGCCTGGGAGCAGGAATTGCCTTTGTCAGCCAACAAGGGATAGATAGGATTCGTCAGCACGAAAGAGAATTGCTGGTACAGCTCATTGACGGATTGCAGCAAATCAAGGGCATTCGCCTGTATGGACCGCTTGACCCGCAGCGCCAGACAGCCGTATTGGCTTTTAATGTCGAGGGTTTGGACTGCGGGGAATTAAGCAGCCAGCTTGACTATGAATATGGCATTATCACCAGAGCAGGCATGCATTGTGCTCCCTTGGCCCACCAAACCATTGGCAGCGACATAAGCGGCAGTTGCCGTCTCAGCCCGGGTTATTTTAATACTCGTGCGGAGATTGACCATGTCCTGCAGGCGATAGAAAAGCTGAGTGGCAGCAATGAAGCAGGTTGATTTAAGATTTCTCAAGAGCTTTTGCCAAGCTCTTTTTTTTTTGGAGATTAATGTTGTGGTAATATTAAGAAAATTAAAAAAATATGCTTAAATGCACCAGGAAATACAGCTTGGCTGGGGCAGCATAAAAAAGATTGGAGGAGGGCAAGAAATGAATATTCAAGGGGCCGTAGCGTTGGTGACAGGAGGCGCCTCCGGGTTGGGGGCGGCAGCAGTGGAAATGCTGATTGAAAAAGGGGCTCAAGTTGTGGTCGCGGATATCAATGCAGAAAAGGGCCGCGAATTTGTGGCCGGACTTGGAGACAATGCGATCTATGTTCAGGACAATGTGACTTCAACTGCGGATAACCAAGCGGCGGTAGAGGCCGCCATTGCTACCTATGGAAAAATTAATATTTTGCTCAATGCCGCCGGGGTGGCCAGCGCGGCAAAAATCATCGGCAAAGACGGACCAACTCCGCTGGAATGGTTCAAGCTGGTCATTGATATCAATCTGGCCGGTGCGTTTGATGTGATGAGACTGGCCGCTTGGGCAATGAGCAAGAATCCTCCCGATGATAAAGGAGAAAAAGGTGTCATTATCAATGTAGCCTCCGTTGCTGCCTTTGAAGGTCAGATGGGGCAGGCGGCCTATTCTGCCTCCAAAGCCGGAGTTGTAGGCATGACGCTGCCGATTGCCCGCGATCTTTCCCGGGATGGGATTAGAGTGAATACCATCGCGCCCGGCCTTTTTGATACTCCGATGATGGCTGCACTGCAGCAGGCAGCACGTGATTCGCTGGGTGCCCAGGTGCCTTTCCCCAAACGGCTGGGAGAGCCGGCAGAATTTGCCCGGCTGGTTTGCCATATGATTGAAAACGGTTATCTCAATGGGGAGACGATTCGTTTGGATGGCGGAATCCGGATGGGCATCAAGTAAGAAAAGAAATTAAAACAACATGGACATGGCCGGTCAGGGCGGATGAACCCTGACCGGTTATTCTTTTTCAGCAGAATGCAATCCGGGCTACGCAATGCCGGTTGATCGTGTTAAAATACCTTTATATATAAATAAAAGTCAGTTGTCAACGGTTCTGAGTAAGGAGGCAATAAAAATTAACAAAATTAATCGCAATGATCTCTGTTGGTGCGGAAGTCAAAAGAAATACAAGAAATGCCATCTGGAAATGGACGAAAGGCTGGCCAGGCTGGAAGAGGAAGGCCTGGAAGTCCCGGGCCGGGAGCTGATTAAAACAGAAAGCCAAATCGAAGGGATCAGAAGGGCATGTCAGCTAAGCAGAGAAATTCTGGATTATCTGGAAGACAAGATTGTGCCGGGTCTTCGCACTGATACAATCGATCAATGGGTCTACGATTATACCATGGAGCACGGCGCCTACCCTGCTCCACTTAATTATCGGGGCTACCCCTGCAGTGTCTGTACCTCGATCAACGAGGTCATCTGCCATGGGATTCCATCGGCACGTGAATTGCGGGATGGAGATATTGTAAATATTGATGTTACCAGTATTCTGGACGGCTATTACGGGGATACCAGCCGCATGTACCTGGTGGGTGATCCTTCGCCGCAAGCCCGCAAATTGGTCGAAGTTGCCCGTGAATGTCTTTATCTGGGGATTGAACAGGTCAAGCCGTTCAACCGGATTGGTGATATTGCCTACGCTATTGAACAACATGCCAAGGCGCATGGTTTTTCCGTTGTCCGGGATTATGGAGGGCATGGAGTCGGGCTGCAATTCCATGAAGAACCCTTTGTCCATCATTATGGTGCCAGAGAATCGGGCATGGTTTTGGTCCCCAACATGGTTTTTACCGTCGAACCAATGATTAATGCGGGCACGTACAAGTGCCGTACGCTGGAAGACGGGTGGACCACTTTAACCGCTGACGGGTCACTTTCAGCGCAATGGGAACACACTGTGCGCGTGACCGATGATGGAGTCGAAATATTAAGCTGAGCAATGTTTTTACTGTAAATATTTAGGGAGGATTAATCAATGAAAGCGATAAAAAAAGTGATGGCGCTGGTGATAGCCATGGCCGTGTCTTGTTTGTTTTGCTTTGCTCCGCTGGCAGTGGCAGCCGGTTCCGCAAACGATTCTTTGACTGGTGAGTACCTGCAGCAATTAATGAATTTGGCCCAAGAGCAATACAACTATGACATAACCGAATCAGAACTGACCCAGGGAGCCCTCAAGGGCATCTTCAGCAGTATGGATGACTATACCGAATTCTTTACCATCGAAGAAGCCCGACAGTTTATGGAAACAGTCGGCGGAACCTACAGCGGAGTTGGGGTCGTATTAAGCCAGACGGAAAGCTATGTGGTAGTAACCAGGGTGTTTTCCTTGTCGCCAGCGGAAAAGAGCGGGATCATGATCGGTGACAAGATTGCTACGATCGACGGCAAAGATGTGCTCGGATCTTCGGTCGATGAGGTCAGCAGCCTCATTCGCGGAGAAGAAGATACCCAGGTATATGTCGGAATTCTGCGCGACAAGAGCCTGCACAACTATACACTGACGCGCAAATCGATTAAGATTAATCCGATTAATTACGAAATCCGTGACGGGATTGCCTATATATCGATTGACACATTTAATTCCAATACCTATGATTATTGGGCTGAAGCCCAAAACGCAGCTGATGAAGCCGGGGTTGACCGGATCATTCTTGATTTAAGAAACAATGTTGGCGGAGAAGTGGATCAGGCCATTGCGGTTGCCCGGCAACTGGTGCCGGCAGGAATCATCAGCACCCTGGAATTCAGGAATCCGGAGCTCCGTGATACGGTTTACAAATCCTACTTGGAAAAATCACCGTATAAACTGGTGGTGCTGGTCAACGGCATGACCGCAAGTGCTTCGGAAATACTGGCGGGTGCCATCCAAGATACCAATACGGGAACCCTGGTGGGGACCAAAACCTTTGGCAAAGCCAGAGTACAGTCCGTCATGCCGGTGCTCAGCCCGGAAGGCTATGGAAAATATGGACAGAAAGCAGATGTGGTGAATGTCTATGACCTGAAGCTGGCGGAGCAGATGAAACTGGGCGATGAGGACGTTGTGGGACTGGTTAAAATAACTACAGGTACTTATTTAACAGCGGCCGGCCGGATGATCGACGGGGCAGGGCTCACCCCCGATGAAACGGTGGCAGATCCGGAAGTGAAAAACGGTATTTATGTCAACAGCATCGCCAAACTCAGTCAGACCGTCAAACCGGGTCTCAACGATGAAAATTTGGATGTTTACAATGCAGAAAAAATATTAAAGATCATCGGCTATGAGATTGACACGCCAGATATGACACTTGACAGCAAAACCTTTGCGGCCATTCAAAAATTCCAGGCAGACCAGGGCTTGTATGCATACGGAGTTTTGGATTATACTACCCAGCAAGCGCTTAACCGTCAGTATTATCAAGTACTGCCGCAAGTTGACCAGCAATATGGCCGGGCTTTGGAAATTCTGCAGGCGCGGTAAGATACAAAAATCAGTTGCTTTTGATAAAATAATAAAGGACCAAGAACGATCTGATTGAATAATGGAGGTTTGAACCGTGCATAAAAAATTGTTTATTCCCGGCCCGGTGGAAGTGAGTGCGGATGTTCTGGCAAAAATGGCTACGCCCATGATCGGCCACAGAAGTAAAAATGCCTCGGAATTACAACACCGTATCAGTGATAAATTAAGACAGGTATTTTATACCCAGGAAGAAATCCTGCTTTCGACTAGTTCCGGCAGTGGCCTGATGGAAGGCGCGGTGCGCTCCTGTACCTTAAAAAAAGCGGCTGTGTTCTCCATTGGTGCATTTGGCAACCGCTGGCACGAAATGGCGGTTGCCAATCAAGTGCCGGCCGATCTTTTTGAAGTGGAATGGGGCCAGGCGACAACACCCGACATGGTTGACCAGGCACTGGCGACGGGTCAATATGACGTGCTGACCATTACCCATAATGAGACTTCGACCGGTTTGATGAATCCGGTTGAAGCAATCGCTGCAGTCGTGAAAAAGTACCCCGAAATCGTCTTTTGTATGGATGCCGTAAGTTCCCTGGGAGGTACCAAAATCGAAGTCGACAAACTGGGCGTTGACATTTGCATTACTTCCACCCAGAAGGCCTTGGGCCTGCCCCCCGGGTTGTCGATCTGTTCCTTTTCCGCCAAGGCGATTGACAGAGCCAGGCAGGTTCCTTATCGCGGTTATTATTTGGACTTGCTTGCCTTGTATGAGTACATTCAGAAAAAAGACTATCAGTATCCTTCGACTCCGTCGCTTTCGCATATGTTTGCATTGGATTATCAACTGGACAAAATATTGGCGGAAGGTTTGGAAAACCGCTTCCGTCGCCACATCGAAATGGCGGAAATGACCCGTGCCTGGGCACGCCGGTATTTTGAACTGTTTGCCGACGAAAAGTATTTGTCCAATACCCTGACCAATATAAAAAACACTCGCGGCATAGATGTTGCCGATCTAAATAAAAAATTGGGCGAGCGCGGTTTTCAAATTTCCAACGGTTACGGCAAATTAAAGGACAAGACCTTCCGCATTGCCCACATGGCTGAATGTACCAGGGAGGAACTGCAGGAACTGCTGGAGCAGATCAATGATATCCTGAAACTATAATAAAAACAGGAGGAAATACCATGTCCACAATCAGACCATTTCAGGCAATTCGTCCCCCGGCAAGTCTGGCCGCGCGGGTTGCCGCTCTGCCCTATGACGTCATGAGCAGCGAAGAAGCCAGGCAGATGGTAACCGGCAATCCCTATTCGTTTCTGCATGTAGATAAAGCCGAGATCGATTTGCCGTCAGACGTCGATCTCTATGACGAGAGAGTCTATCAAAAAGCCCGCCAGAACCTGGATGGCATGATCGCAGAAGGGATTTTGCAGCAGGACGGACAGGCATGTTTTTATATTTACCGCCAGATTATGAATGGCCGCAGTCAAACCGGGATCGTGGCCTGCTGCTCAATGGATGAGTATCTGGACAATAAGATTAAGAAACATGAATTTACACGGGCTGACAAGGAGCAGGACAGGATTAACCATGTGAATGTTTGCGATGCCAATACCGGACCGATCTTTTTAACCTATCGGAATCGTACGGATATTAATTCGATCATTGCCCAATGGTGCACGCAAGCCCCAGTCTATGAATTTCAGTCGGAAGACGGCATCGGGCATGTCGTATGGGTGATTGATGACCTGCAGGTCATGGCGGACTTGCAGCATTGCTTCAGGCAGGTTGAGGAACTATATATCGCTGATGGACATCACCGCTGCGCATCCGGGGTACGAGTTGGTCAGATGAGACGCCAGCAGTACCCCAATTATACTGGAGAAGAAGAGTTTAATTATTTTCTGGCAGTTTTATTTCCGGATCAGGAACTGCAGATCATGGACTATAATCGGGTGATCAAGGACTTGAACGGTTTGTCCCGGGCGGCATTTTTGGCTGCGGTTGAGGATAAATTCTCAATTACTGCCACCGGCGCGAGCATCCCTTACAAGCCGCAGAGCAGACATCATTTTGGGATGTATCTCGATGAGCAATGGTATGAATTGACGGCCCGGGAAGGCACTATTGCGGAAGATGATCCGGTTGCCCGTTTGGATGTTTCCATCCTGCAAAACAATCTGCTGGGTCCGGTGCTGGGCATTGCCGATCCCCGTACCGACAGACGAATCGATTTTATTGGCGGGATTCGCGGTTTGGAGGAACTGGAAAAAAGGGTCAAGGAAGGCATGGCGGTGGCCTTTTCTCTCTATCCGGTCACCATTCTGGATTTGATGGATATTGCTGATGCCGGACAGGTGATGCCGCCCAAGTCGACCTGGTTCGAACCCAAACTGCGCAGCGGGTTGTTTATCCATAAATTGACTTAAACCGTGCAGATAAAAATAAAAAAAACCTGGACGGTCCAAGACCGCCCAGGTTTTTTTGTTTCCAGGGCTTATTTTTCCGGCCACAAATCTTGCAGGGTTTGGGCCGGGCGGATGAGTCGGACTGTACCGTCTGACTGGATCAGAACTTCCGCCGGAAGCGGCCGGGAATTATAGGTGCTGGCCATGGCAAAACCGTAAGCCCCGGCATCATGAACGATGAGAGCATCGCCTTCACGACAGACCGGCAGAGTTCGGTCATGGGCCAGGATATCACCGCTTTCACAGATTTGTCCCACCAGATAGACGGCTCCGTCATATTCTGCGTACGCCCGGGAATGGGCGGGCACGACGGAAATTTCATGGTAGCTGTCATACATGGTTGGACGGATTAACGTATTGAATCCAATATCACAGCCAATAAAGTCGGTGTGATAATTATGTTTGACAGCTGTCACTGTGCCCAAGATCGCACCGCATTCCGCCACCACATAGCGCCCCGGTTCGATTCGGACGGTGATGGGGCGATTGTTTTTTACCCAGGTTTGGATAATCTCATCCAGTTCACGGCCCAGTTTTTCCAAGTCAAGCCTTGGTTCTGAGGTGTGCTGATAAGGAATGCCCATCCCGCCGCCGAAGTCCAGCATCTTCACTTGAGGCAGGGAAGATGCGATTGTCAGCAACTGGGCAGCCGCAGCTACATATTCCTCCGTTTCCAGGAACAATGAACCGATATGCTGATTTAGCCCGGTGATCGTCAACTGGTAACGCTCAGCGATTTCCTGGGCTTGCTGCAGATCTTCAATGGCGATGCCAAATTTGGCTTTTTTGCCGCCGGTGATGACTTTGTCATGATGACCGGCGCCGATGACAGGATTCAAGCGCAGACAAACCTCGCCGCCGGGATTGACTTCGCCCAACAGGGCCAGCTGGGACAAAGAATCCACCGAAACGTAGATGCCGCGGTCAACCGCAAATTGCATTTCCTGCCGGGAGACATTGTTGCCGATAAACATAATCCGGTCTGGCGTAAAGCCGGCTTTCATTTCCAGGTACATTTCCCCGGGGGACATGGCGTCAACGTCAAGGTCTTCCTCACGAATGATTTTCAGCAATTCCACATTGGTGTTGGCTTTGGCCGAATAGTTCACCCGGAAAGAAGGGTATCGCAATAGGTTCATTAATTCCCGGCATCTGTGTCGTAAAATCTCTTCGTCGTAGACATATAAAGGACTGCCGTATTCCTTGAGCAGATCAAACACATCTGCTTTGCCAAAAACTTTTTCCACATATGCCAAGATCAAACACTCCTCCTTAAAAAAGGCCCCCAAAACAGCCTATAATTACTCTATTGTAAAGTTTGTTGGGGAAAATGACAAGACATGCAATATGTATACATAATTATGCAAGCTCAGAATGATTCTTTTGGCGGATTGGGATAAAAGTCGCCAGCCACAAATTGACCACCGCCAAGCAGGCGGCTACCAGAAATACCGAGATATAGCCATACCTGGCCCAGAGAATGCCGCCGCCCAAAGGAATTAACATAGAGACGGCATGGTCCATGCTGAGCCCCATGGAAAGGGTAGCGCCGAGGTCATCAGGGGTTTCGACGATTTTATGGAGATAGGTGGTGCGGGCAATACGGACGGAAAAGAGCAGCTGGTCGGTAATATAGCAGGCCATGATGATGATGACTGCGATTCGAGCCGGAAACCACATTTCCGCAAATGCATAAAGCCCACAAATGATGATCAACGTAAGTGATTCCAACATGATGATGGTCCTCTCTCCCCAGGCATCAATCACCCTGCCCAACCAGGGGCGGAAAACCAGGTTTAAAACCGTGCCAATAAAGCCCAGCACGGCAAAGGTTGCTACATCCGCCTGATAAACCTTGATCAGAACCCAAGGGGCGAAGGTCATAAAGATTTGTTTGCGCGCGCCGAAGACAATATTCAGCAGATAAAAGAGGGTGTATCTTTTTTTAATGACCAAATGGCGGGAGGGTTTACGGATTGGCTGCGGTTTAATAAGAAAAAGACCGATGCTGGCAATTAAAGCACAGGTACCGGATATGGCAAAGATAGTCGCGAAGGAAAAATGAAAACGAGATGCCCCCCAATACACGATGACAATTCCCAACAAAGTTCCCAGGGACTCCAGCGAACCCAACTGTCCCAACCGACGACCTTCTTCTCCGCTGGTTGACAAGCGCAGGCCGATGGCAGGGGAGACGCTCATAAAAAGATGAGCACCGGTGCTCCAGATCAGCATCCAGACAACAACCGCCGCCATGTTGGGGGCGAGAAACCCTTGTCCCCACAAGGCCAGACTGACCAGCAAAGCGGAAAAGGCTGCGATTCTGGTGTCGGCCAGGAAAACCAAGGCCGTAAACAAAAAGACCACCAGAAATCCCGGCAGTTCACGGGGAAATTCCAGTCCTCCCCGGGCGACTTCGCTGACATTGTGCACATGAGCCAGATAGTTGTTGAAGGAAGGATCATATAAGCCTGCATACATTCCCATCATCAAAGAGGATAGTCCAAACAGCAGGAGAGGGGTGAACGATTTTTTTAAAGTGGTCATAAACGTAAACCTCAATGAATTATTATTATCTTGTTTATTCTAAACTTGTTGAACAGAGATGGAAAGAGGTTTTATCCATTGGCAATCGTTGTAAAGGAGAACAGGTATTGACTAATGGGAGCATGGAGGGGTTCAGTGCAAATGCTTGCCAATGTTTGAAAAGGCAAGGCAAAATCAACTGATGCTTTTGATCTCCGCCTGTTTGGCAACTTTTATCGTGCCATCCTGCACCAGTTTAATAAATAGATTGGCCATGGCCGGGTCAAACTGGGTGCCCAGATTATTCTTGATTTCGGCCAGCGCGCTGTTGATTGTCAGACCTGCCCGATACGGGCGATTGGAGGTTAACGCGTCAAAGGCATCAGCAATGGCCAGACATCTGGCGGAAAAAGGAATATTCTCTCCTTTCAGCCCGCGCGGATATCCTTTGCCGTCCCATCTTTCGTGATGCCCGATAACCGCTGGGATGACATGGTTCAGCGTCGGCAGATGTTTGATGATGGTGATGGACATTTCTACATGCTTTTTGATAATCTCGAATTCTTCCTCGGTAAGCCTGCCAGCTTTGGTAAGGATGTTTTCGGGTATGCCCAGCTTGCCGATATCATGCAGCAATGCCGCTTCCTGCAACACTTCAATGTGCGCTTTGTCCAGCGACATTTCGTTGGCGAGAATGGTAACATAGTTTGCTACTCGCTGTGAATGACCAAAGGTATAATGATCCTTGGCATCAATCGCTGCTGCAAGTGCATAGATGGTGGAAGTATAGTTGGGCTGGAATAAATCCTCTGTATCACAGGAGGAAACGTTTTGCTTGGTAATGATGCGCGGTGTATAGATAACCGTTTGGTTTTTCCCCTGGTTTTTGGCAGTATACATAGCCAGATCAGCACGTTTCAAGAGCTCTTCGGTATTTGGTGCGGCTTGGGGATAGGTACAGATGCCGATACTGGCAGTTAGGAAACGCTGGGTTACATCATTCACATTGAAAAAGCTGGCTTCGATTTCGGTACGGATTTTTTCCGCCAGTTCATACGCTTTTCTAGCGTCATGATACGGTAGAATGACGGTAAATTCTTCGCCCCCGTAGCGGCAGATGGTTCCTTTGTCGCCGATGATTCGCTTCAGAATGTTTGCTACCATTTCCAATGCGCGATCACCTTCGAAATGACCGTAAAGATCGTTGTACAGTTTAAACAAATCCAAATCGATCATCAACAAGGAAACTTCTGATGCACCGATCTTGTCAACGCTTTCAGGCAGTGCCTGGCAAAAATATCTGTGATTGTATAGTTTGGTCAGACTGTCGGTAATGGCATCGGATTGGGAGCGTGAATACAAACGAGCATTTTCAAAGGCGACCGCGGATGACGCACCCAGGTAAGTGAGCAAGTCCAGATCATCCAACGTATAGGCGACATTGTTTTTCCGGTTGGTCAGCATTAGCAAGGCAATAATATTGTCCCTGACTTTGATCGGGATGATGAGTTCGATCCCGGTGTTGTGCAGTTTGCTTTTTTCTTGTTCCCACATGGATTTAAAAAAAGGCTGGTAATACAATTGATCTCTGTTAAGACCGGAGTTATTTTTGTTCATCCATTTTATAACGGGATTATCGAAGGAGATTTCCAGATCCGGCTGGAATAGTTGGGATGAAGTCGCAAACACTCGATAGGTTTTATGTTCATCATTTTTTTGCAGGAGCAAAACATGCGAAGCATTCAAAGCCAGTTGTACAGCTTCAATCAATTCTCTGGCGATGCTGTTTAAATCCAAATTATTGGAAATGCGGTTGCTGAATTGTCTCAAAGCCTGCCGTTGGGTATATTCAGCTTTATAAAACAATTTGTCGACCAGTCGGGATGACAACCGGTACAGGGGTTGCAGAGTAATGGCAACAGCCAACGCGACCAGCGTGGTAAAATAGGGAATGATTTTTTCGTAGCGGGTCAGCATATGGTTTTCGATGAAAAATACGATAAAAATATAAGCGATCGTAAGTGAAACAACAAAAGCTGAATATACCAATCCTCGGGTGATCATGAAACGCAGTTCCACCATACGATATTTGTAAATGGCAATCATAAGCATAAAAGCGTTGATAAAACAAGCCAGAAGATCAATCGGAAACTGCCCCAGGACAGGAATTAAGTTACATACGTTGCCTATAAACATGATAGCGATACCGTTGTTGATTAACCGGACGCTACCGGCAGAAGGAGAATTTTTTATGTGACTTACGCTGCGCTTGGCTTTCAAAAGAGTTGAGACAATCATTGCCAATGCAAATATATAGATAAACGGCGCCAAGGTGCCAATCGAATAAGTGAATTTTCTGACTTCAAATTCCCGACCCCATAACATAACGGTATTAGTTATGACTCCGGCATCAGCAACGATATACCCTTTTAGGTTAATAATGATAAAGGCAAACGTCCCTATTCCCCAGAATATGGTCGGTAGTATACGCAACGAATTGGTGAAAACTGAGACAAAGTAATAAAGCAGATAGGTTACCATGACAGCACCAATAATCATAACTCTATCCCAGAAAAGCACACCGGGATAGAGTTTGATGGACATGAATACGGCTGAAACAGTCCATAAGATCATTGCTCCCAATACAGGTATAAATGCACGGATCAAACGATCCTTCTGGGCGATGCAGAAGAAGAACATCAACAAGCAGTAGCTGCAAAGTGCTACAAGCGGTATATATGTAAAAAACAATTCAACAAATGTCATTTTACACCCCTGTTATGTTTGAACCGCGAGCAATTTTCATGAGTTCAAGCATCTCAAAATGAGAAGGATTCATGCGCTGCGGCCTTTTCCCAAACAACTCCTGGTATCGGTCAATTGTGCCAGTGGGGAGGATGGTAATTTGCAAGGGCTCAATTCCCAGCAACGATTTCAGATCCTTGTAATCACTGTCGATATAACGGAAATAAATGGCCAAATGTTCAGTGATAATGTCCCGGGTCAAACCGTAGTGAATACCCTCCGGACTGACTTCGACATACAGATGCATAAAAGCTGTGTTACTTTCATCAAATTGCTTCAAGGCACACCAATCATGGATATCCAGCTTGGACAAGGTTAGGGCCTCATTTATTGTCGCTTCGGAAATGCGGGTAAAACCGGCAATATCGATCAGATTCGGCTCTCGATCAAGATAAACAAATTGGGGTAAACGCAAATCATCCTGTTCGTTATACAGAGAAATGCATTTAAATATATCTCCGACCCGGTATCGGGCAAAGGCTCCTCCTTTTAAGTTGGAGATGACCAGTTCGTATTTCATTCCTTCCTGCAGTTCATCCATCAAATAAGTGCGCGGGACATAATCTGGGTCTTCCAGGTTTTTTTCCACCTCCGGCCAGGGGATGAATTCATAAAAACAAACATCAGGAAAAAAAACCAGGCCATTTTTGCTCCAGGTTTCAGTCGCCATACAGGTGGTTTCGGTGCCGCCGAATATTTCCAGAGGCCGAATGCCCCAGTTTGCTTCGATTTTGGCTTTATAACCGGCTGAATCCGTTCCGGCGCAGATGAGCCCTTTCAGATTCCAAATATCTTTGGGTCGAATTGGTACTTTCTCCTCGAGACGGTTGGTCCATGCCTTGAGCATGCGGTAATTCATTTTTAGAGAATTGTTCAGCGGATTAATCTTGTCACCGGTACCGCCCCCGGAAGCAAACTGTTCGCCGATTTTTGCGATTACGCTGCTGAGTCCGAAGAAAAGGTCCACTCCTTGTTGCATGCCCAGTTTAAATCCTAGTTTGTTTCTGCCGCTGAAACTCAAGGAAACAGCTTCTTTTTCCGATGGCAACCAATTAACCGATATTTCATCCTGCATTATCAACGGGGCCAGTCCTGTAAGATAAGGCAACGGCGCCATGCCATAGAGAAAATTTTCCCCGCCGCGCAGACTAAATTGTCCTTTTTGCGT
>Ga0116151_10004014_pt1 | contig 13008 bp, 13 predicted proteins | sample AD_UKC117_MetaG_FD_89893 | JGI IMG/M metagenome (GOLD analysis project Ga0116151, IMG submission 89893) | Active sludge microbial communities of municipal wastewater-treating anaerobic digesters from Hong Kong - AD_UKC117_MetaG | ecosystem: Engineered > Bioreactor > Anaerobic > Digestate... | reverse complement strand
GGCGAGTTGAAGGCCCTGGTCGATGAAAAGTCTGCTGTTCTGCGCCAGTGGGCCGAAGAAGGGCGCATCGCGAACCTGCCCCCACAGCACCTGATCTTCGCGATCTGGGCGCTGACCCAGCACTACGCCGATTTCGAGGTGCAGGTTCGCGCGGTCCTTGGCGAAGGCCACGATCCCTACGCCGAGGCGCACGAGTTTCTTGACCTGCTGTTCACCAAACTGATCATGCCCTGAGGGCCAATCGCGACCGCAGTCCCGCAAGGGGGAACGGGGCCGCAAGGCGCGGCCCCTCCTGTCCTCACTCCGCGGCCTGCGCCCCGGGATTGTTCGGGTGCGTCGTCCAGTTCGCGTAGGTGCCGACCTTCTTGCCGGTGCGCTGGTCGACCTCACCTTGGGCAAGTTCGCGCATGGTGATGCAGTTCTCGACCGGGCAGACGTCGATGCACAGGTTGCAGGCCACGCATTCTTCTTCCTTGACCGAAAATGTCCGGTCCTCGGACATGGCGATGGCCTGGTGGCTGGTATCCTCGCAAGCGGCATAGCAGCGGCCGCACTTGATGCAGGCCTCCTGGTCGATCACCGCCTTGGTGACGTAGTTGAGGTTGAGATACTGCCAGTCGGTCACGTTCGGCACCGCACGGCCCACCAGTTCCGCGGTCGAGGTCATGCCCTTGTCGTCCATGTATTGCGACAGGCCCGAAATCATCTCCTGCACCACCTTGAAGCCATAGGTCATGGCGGCGGTGCAGACCTGCACGTTGCCTGCCCCGAGCGCCATGAACTCTGCCGCGTCGCGCCAGGTCGTGACACCACCGATCCCGGAAATCGGCAGGCCCGCAAGTTCGCGCGACCGCGCGATTTCGGCGACCATGTTCAGGGCGATCGGCTTTACCGCGGGGCCGCAATAGCCGCCGTGTGTGCCCTTGCCGTCGATCGTCGGTTCGGGGGCAAAGCAGTCGAGATCGACCGAAGTGATGGAATTGATCGTGTTGATCAACGACACGGCGTCGGCCCCGCCGCGCTTGGCCGCCTCGGCCGGGCGGCGGATGTCGGTGATGTTGGGCGTCAGCTTCACGATACAGGGCATGCGGCTGTACTGCTTGACCCAGCGCGTGACCATCTCGATATATTCCGGCACCTGGCCGACGGCCGATCCCATGCCGCGTTCGGCCATGCCGTGCGGGCAGCCGAAGTTCAGCTCGACTCCGTCGGCGCCGGTATCCTCGATCCGCGCAAGGATGTCCTTCCAGCTGTCTTCGTCGCAGGGCACCATCAGGCTGATGATCAGCGCCCGATCGGGATAATCGCGCTTGACCGACTTGATCTCGCGCAGGTTCACCTCAAGCGGGCGGTCGGTGATCAGTTCGATGTTGTTGATCCCCAGAACGCGGCGGTCGGCGCCATAGACGACACCGTAGCGCGGGCCGTTCACGTTGACGACTGGCGGCCCTTCGGAGCCGAGCGTCTTCCAGACGACCCCGCCCCAGCCGGCTTCGAAGGCCCGGCGAACGTTGTATTCCTTGTCCGTCGGCGGCGCGGAGGCCAGCCAGAACGGGTTGGGGGATTTGATCCCGATGAAATTCGTTGTCAGATCAGCCATTTTCGCCTCCCGTCACGCCGTCAGGCTTGCATGAATGTCTTCAGCCGCATCACGGCCCTCGGCGACGGCGGTGACCGTCAGATCCTCCCCCCCCGCCGCGCAGTCGCCACCGGCCCAGACGCCCGGCACACTCGTTCGCCCCGGACCCGTCACGGCAATCTTGCCGCCTTCGGTCTTCAGGCCCTCAGGCGCACCCTTCAGCGTCTGGCCGATGGCCTTGAAGACCTGGTCTGCCTTGAGCCGGAAGGTTTCGGCCGAAAGCCTGAGCCCCTCGGGTGTGTCCTCTGTATAGGCAAATTCGACCTCGCGCACCGCGCCGTTGCCGTGAACGGCGACGGGGGCGGCGTTGTGGATGATGCGAACACCGGTCTGGGTCGCATGATCCTGCTCATGCTCCGATGCGCTCATCCGGGACTTGCCACGGCGATAGACTATGGTGACGTTCTCCGCGCCCAGAAGCTTGGATTGCACCGCCGCGTCGACCGCCGTCATGCCGCCGCCGATGACCACGACGTCACGGCCAACGGGCAGCTTCGAGAGATCCGCCGCCTGGCGCAGATCGGCGATGAAGTCGACGGCATTGGCGACGCCCTCGCAATCCTCGCCCGCGGCGCGGAGCGCGTTGACGCCGGCAAGCCCCATGCCAAGGAACACCGCGTCATGGCCCGCAACCAGCGCATCAAGCGTGATATCCCGGCCAAGTGCCTGGCCGTGCCGCACCTCGATTCCGCCGATCTTCAAGAGCCATTCGACTTCGGCCGCGGCGAAACCGCCCGCCGCCTTGTAGCTGGCGATCCCGTACTCGTTCAGCCCGCCGGCCTTGCCGCGTGCGTCATAGATCGTCACCGCGTGCCCTTTCATCGCAAGACGGTGCGCGGCGGCAAGCCCCGCTGGGCCCGCGCCGACGACTGCCACGCGCTTTCCGGTTGCCGCCGCCCGCGCAAAGGGGTGATCCCCCCGCGCCATCAGCGTGTCTGTCGCGAAACGCTGCAACCGGCCGATCTCGACCGGCTTGCCCTCGGCGGTTTCACGCACGCAGACCTCCTCGCACAGCGTTTCGGTCGGGCAGACCCGCGCGCACATTCCCCCAAGGATGTTTTGCGAGAAGATCGTCCTTGCGGCCGCCTCGGGCGTTCCCGTGGCGATCTGGCGGATGAAAAGCGGAATGTCGATCGAGGTCGGGCAAGCCGTCATGCATGGCGCGTCGTGACAGAAATAGCAACGATCCGCCGCGACCCGCGCTTCGTGCGGTTCCAGCTTGGGTGCAATGTCGGCGAAGTTGCGGGCATAGTCCTCGGCCCCGAGCCGCCCGGCGACCACACCCGGCGTCAACTGGCTTCTGGTCATTGTGACCTCCCCTTGTTTCTTTCCTGAAACGCTGCCATCGAATCATTTTTTTATCAAGTGGTAAAATTTTTCGCTGCCGCCCTCCCCCCTCCCGATCTGCAGGACGACCGCGCCGACCGGCCATCTCGGCTAGGCAGAGCGCGCCCGGCGGCGTATAAGCGGCTGGACAAGGCCGGGCCCGCGTGGAAAGACGGGTGGCCAGACAGGACCGATCGAGGACAGCAATGAGCAAAACCCCGCACGACAGCGATGTGGCCTTCATCCAGGCCCTGGCGGAGCTTCTGAACCAGAACGACCTGGCCGAACTGAGCGTCAAGCGCGAATACGGCGAACACGACAGCCTGAACGTCAAGGTCTCGAAATACGCAGCCGCTGCGGCCGCGCCGGTCTACCACGCCGCGCCGGTTGCCGCGCCTGTGGCCGCTGCACCCGCGGCACCGTCCGCCCCGGCCGCTGCCGGCTCCGCCCCTGCCAGTGGCGGCGACCCCGCCAGCCATCCGGGCGCGGTGGCGTCCCCGATGGTCGGGACGGCCTATCTTTCGCCCGAACCAGGCGCGGATCCCTTCGTCAGCATCGGCTCGCAGGTGAAGGAAGGGCAGACCGTCCTCATCATCGAGGCGATGAAGACGATGAACCACATTCCCGCCCCGCGCGCCGGGACGGTGAAGCGCATCCTCGTCGAGGACGGCACGCCGGTGGAATTCGGAGCCCCCCTCCTGATCATCGAGTGAGGCGGCGATGTTCGACAAAATCCTGATCGCCAACCGCGGCGAGATCGCGCTTCGCGTCATCCGTGCCTGCAAGGAAATGGGGATCAAGTCGGTCGCCGTCCATTCGGTCGCCGACGCCGACGCGATGCATGTACGCATGGCAGACGAAAGCGTCTGCATCGGCCCGAACCCGTCGTCGCACAGCTACCTGTCGATCCCCGCGATCGTCTCTGCCTGCGAGATCACCGGGGCGCAGGCGATCCACCCGGGCTACGGCTTCCTGTCCGAGAACGCGAATTTCGTTCAGGTGCTGGAAGATCACGGCATCACCTTCATCGGCCCTTCGGCGGAACACATCCGCATCATGGGCGACAAGATTACCGCCAAGGACACGGCCAAGCGGCTGGGTATCCCGGTCGTCCCGGGATCGGACGGCGGCGTGGCGGACATTGCGGCCGCCAGGGCGACCGCCGCCGAAATCGGCTATCCTGTCATCATCAAGGCGACCGCCGGCGGCGGCGGGCGGGGGATGAAGGTCGCGAAGACCGAGGAAGAACTTGAGGTCGCATTCCGCACGGCGCGGAGCGAGGCGAAGGCCGCCTTCGGCAACGACGAGGTCTATATCGAGAAATACCTCCAGAAGCCGCGTCATATCGAGATCCAGGTCTTTGGCGACGGCAAGGGCCGCGCCGTCCATCTTGGCGAGCGGGATTGCTCGCTGCAGCGCCGCCACCAGAAGGTGTTCGAGGAAGCGCCGGGGCCGGTCATCGACACCGAAACGCGCGCGCGCATCGGCCAGATCTGCGCGGATGCCGTGGCCAAGATCAACTATATCGGCGCCGGCACGATCGGGTTTCTCTATGAGGACGGAGAGTTCTACTTCATCGAGATGAACACACGCCTTCAGGTGGAACATCCGGTGACCGAGGCGATCTTCGATGTCGACCTCGTGCGCGAACAGATCCGCGTCGCGGCGGGCCTGCCGATGGAGTTCCGGCAAGAGGATCTGAAGGTCCGGGGCCACGCGATCGAGGTGCGCATCAACGCAGAACGCATGCCGGATTTCGCGCCGCGTCCCGGGCGCGTGACCCAGTTCCATGCCCCGGGCGGGCTTGGCGTGCGGATGGATTCCGCGCTTTACGACGGCTACACGATCCCGCCCTATTACGACAGCCTGATCGGGAAGCTGATCGTACATGGCCGCGACCGGCCCGAGGCGCTGGCACGGCTGAAACGGGCTTTGTCGGAGCTGATCGTCGACGGTCAGGGTGTCGAGACCACCGTTCCGCTGTTCCACGCGCTGCTGGCCGAGGCGGACATCCAGCGGGGCGACTATTCGATCCACTGGCTTGAGAAATGGCTGGCCACCCATTACGGCTAGGCATGGTCCGGGGCCGCGCCACGGCTGCGCGGCACCCCGGGTCTTTCCGCCCTGCGCGAATGCCGGGGGCGTGGGAATGCTGACGGCGGAATTGATGCTGTCAGGTTATGCGCACGGTATCTTCCCGATGGCAGAAGGGCGCGATGCCAACCTGTTGCATTGGGTCGATCCCAAGTTGCGCGGCATCTTTCCCTTGGACAATTTTCACATCTCCCGGTCTCTTCGGCGTCAGATCCTGGCCGGTAATTACACGATCCGAACCGACACGGCGTTTCGTGCAGTTGTCGAAGCCTGCGCAGGGCGAGCGGAGACCTGGATCAATGCCGAACTTCTTGGCCTGTATGACACGCTCCATGCAGCCGGGTTTGCCCACAGCCTTGAGGTCTGGGAAAACGGCGAACTCGCCGGTGGCGTCTTCGGCATTGCCCTAGGCGGGGCCTTCTTCGGGGAAAGCATGTTTTCGGCGCGGACCGGCGGGTCGAAGATCGCGCTGGCCTATCTGATCGATCGGTTGCGGCGCGCAGGCTTCGTCCTGTTCGACACCCAGTTCCTGACGCCGCACCTCGCCTCGCTTGGCGCGATAGAGATTTCGAGGGCAGATTACCGGCGGCGGCTGGCAAGCGCGCTGGAGCTTTCGGCGGAATTCCGTGGCCCCGAAACGCCTCAGCCGTCGGAACTGGTCGCCGGGATGAGGCAGCGCATGACCCAGACGTCGTAGCGCGGATGGTCAAGTGCCGACAGCGCAGGGCTTGAGGCGACCATCCAGCCATCGAAGGCGGTGACCTGCGCCGTAGTGTCGAAGACCGTCAGCCGCGCGAACGCGTCCGACGATGGGTCTTCGGTCGGGTACCGGCAATCGCCCAGAGTGATTTCGATGCGACCGAAAAAGGCGCTTTCACCGTTGTGAACCTCGATGTCCTGGGTCACGCCGGACACCTTGTCGAGCGCGCGCAGGATCGCGCCAGGCGCCTCGGTCGCCTCTTCGGCGCTTTGGGGCGCATCCTGGGCCGCGACCGGCAGAGCCAGCAGGCAGAGGATCGCGGCAAGGTGCCTCACGGCGCCGTCTCCGTTTCGCCGCCGGCGCCGCTTGCGACGAATTTGGAAAGCAGGTTGACGACGCTGATCGCGCCCTGGGTATCCTCGATCTCGTCACCGGGGCCGAAATTCTCGAAGCTTCCGCCCGGCTGGAGTTCGACGAAGGAACCGCCCAGAAGCCCTTCGGAGCTGATAAGGATCGCGCTGTCGTCGGGAAGATCGATGCCGTTCTTCACCGAAATCGTGGCGTCGGCAAAGAAGGTCTGGGCGTTGAGCGACAGGCTGGTCACGGTCCCGACCTTCACACCCGCCAGGCGCACATCGGTTCCGACCGTGATCCCCTCGACCGAACGGAAGCTCGCACGGAGTTCATAGCTGCCGGTCGTGGGGGCAAGGCCGGATCCCTGACCCGCGTACACCAGAAATCCCAAGGCCGCCGCAAGGACGGCGGCGCCGGTCAGAACCTCTGCGGTGTTCTCGGCCATCTTATTCCGGCACCCAGGCCTCGTAGTCCCGGCGTTCCGTCGGCGCGGCGCGGCGGATCGAACCCGTGGGCGCATAGGCGGCATCGGTGCCGGTCAGGTTTTCCTGATGGGGCTGTTCCCAGGCCTTGTGCGCCAGCGCCTTTTCGGTCGGCGGCTGGTCCCAGGTGTGGTGCAGCCAGCCATGCCAGTCCGGGGTGATCCGGCTTGCCTCGGCTTCGCCGTTGTAGATCACCCAGCGGCGCTTGCCGTCGCGGGTCTGGTAAAAGACATTGCCTTCGGCGTCTTCACCGACCTTCACGCCCTTGCGCCAGGTATAGACCTGGGTGTTGAGCGTCTGGCTGTTCCACCAGGTCAAAAGGCGCAGCAGGAATTTCATGAGGCAACCTCCGGGCGTTCTGCCCCCTTATAGCGCAGGCGCGGGCGAGGTCCAGACCCCTGGTGGCTCTGGCCCGCCCCAACGCAGCGGGGCGGAGGTTACCCCGCCGTCGCGGCCTTTTCGCCCTTCTTGTCGGTATGGATCAAGAGCGGCTTCGCACCGGAATCCACCGCTTCCTCGTTCACCACGACTTCCTCTACCGAAGCCATGCCCGGCAGTTCGAACATCGTGTCGAGAAGGATATCTTCCATGATCGACCGCAGGCCACGCGCGCCGGTCTTGCGCTTGATCGCGCGCTTGGCGATGGCCGACAGCGCATCGGTGGTGAAGGTAAGCTTCACACCCTCGATGTCGAAAAGCCGCTGGTACTGCTTGACCAATGCGTTCTTCGGCTCTGTCAGGATCGAGACAAGCGCCGCTTCGTCAAGGTCGGTCAGGGTCGCGATCACCGGGAGGCGGCCGACGAATTCCGGGATAAGGCCGAATTTCAGCAGGTCTTCGGGTTCAAGTTCCATGAACAGTTCGCCCGCGCCGCGCGCCTCGGGGTCTTTCACTTCGGCCCCGAAGCCGATGGCGGTTCCCTTGCCGCGTTGCGCGATGATCTTTTCAAGCCCGGCAAAGGCGCCGCCGCAGATGAAAAGGATGTTCGTGGTGTCCACCTGCAGGAATTCCTGCTGCGGATGCTTGCGCCCGCCCTGCGGCGGAACCGAGGCTACGGTGCCTTCCATGATCTTCAAGAGCGCCTGCTGCACCCCTTCGCCCGACACGTCGCGGGTGATCGAGGGGTTGTCGGACTTGCGGGTGATCTTGTCGACCTCGTCGATGTAGACGATCCCGCGCTGCGCGCGTTCGACATTGTATTCGCTGGCCTGCAGAAGCTTCAGGATGATGTTTTCCACATCCTCGCCGACATAGCCCGCTTCGGTCAGCGTGGTCGCGTCCGCCATCGTGAAGGGCACGTCGAGGATGCGCGCCAGCGTCTGCGCCAGAAGCGTCTTGCCGCAGCCGGTCGGTCCGATCAGCAGGATGTTGGATTTTGCAAGCTCGATGTCTGCGGACTTCGATGCATGGGCCAACCGCTTGTAGTGGTTGTGCACAGCCACGGAAAGCACGCGCTTGGCATGTTCCTGGCCGATGACGTAGTCGTCCAGTACCTTGCAGATGTCGCGCGGCGTGGGCACCCCGTCGGACGACTTCAGACCGCTGGTCTTGGTCTCTTCGCGGATGATGTCCATGCACAGTTCGACGCATTCGTCGCAGATGAACACGGTCGGCCCGGCAATCAGCTTTCGCACCTCGTGCTGCGACTTGCCGCAGAACGAACAGTAAAGGGTGTTCTTGCTGTCGCTGCCTGAATTGTTCGCCATCGTCATCCTCTGAGGCCGGCCGGGCATCCCCGGGTCTTGTTGCAACTGCCCCTTCTAACAAGATTAGGGCAGCCCCACCATCATCACAATGCGAAATCGCCTTCCTGCCTTCGCAGCAGGAAACAATGTCACGCCTTGTCGTCTTCCGTCGCCTTGTCGCGGCTCGACAGGATCTCGTCGATCAGGCCCCAGTCCTTCGCTTCCTCGGGCGACATGAAGTTGTCGCGCTCAAGCGCTGCCTCGACATCCTTCACCGGCTTTCCGGTATGGTGATGGTAGATCTCGTTCAGGCGGTTCTTGAGCTTCTGGGTCTCCTGCGCGTGGATCATGATATCCGTCGCCTGCCCCTGATAGCCGCCAGAAGGCTGGTGGACCATGACCCGGCTGTTCGGCAAGGAGAAGCGCATCCCCTTTTCCCCCGCCGTCAGCAGCAGCGACCCCATCGACGCCGCCTGTCCGATCACGAGGGTCGAGACCTTCGGCCGGATGTACTGCATCGTGTCGTAGATCGACAGACCCGACGTCACCACGCCGCCGGGCGAGTTGATGTACATGGCGATTTCCTTGGACGGGTTCTCCGCCTCCAGGAACAGAAGCTGCGCGCAGATCAGCGTCGACATGCCGTCATGGACGGGACCGGACAGGAAGATGATCCGTTCCTTCAGGAGACGCGAATAGATGTCATAGGCCCGTTCCCCGCGCGAGGTCTGTTCGACGACCATCGGCACGAGCGTGTTCATGTATAGATCAATGGGGTCCTTCATCCGTCCTGCCTCTCGCTGTTCCCGGGGGAAGTCTTGTCCTGAATTCCTTGATCGAGTCTTAGTGTCGCGTGCCGGGGGCTGCAAGGGCTGGCGGGCTTTGTCTGCGCCGCATTCGCCGCACTGGCGTTCGTCGCGAATTCGCGCCACTGTGCGCGCAACAATGTCGGGGGGCACATGTTCAAAGACTATGGTGCAAAGGACGCAACCGATCTTGCCGGCCTGGTGGCTTCCGGCGAGGTCGATGCAGACGCGCTTCTTGACACCGCACTTGCCGCAATGGAGCGGCTGAACCCAAAGCTCAATGCAGTGGTGCTTGTACAGGAGGAGGCGGCACGGGCAGCAATCCGCAGGGGCCTGCCCGAGGGGCCATTCCGGGGTGTGCCCTTCCTCTTGAAGGATCTTGGGTGCGAGGCGATGGATTTCCCGTCGCATAACGGATCCCGACTTTTCGCCAACACGCGATACGCCCTCGACAGCGCGATCTGGGATCGCATCCGCGCAACCGGAGTCGTCGCCTTCGCGCGGACGACAGCGCCCGAGGGGGGCGTGGGGCCAGCTACGGAATCGGCCGTCTACGGCGGTCCAACCCGGAACCCCTGGGACCTTTCCCGTACGCCAGGCGGATCGTCTGGTGGCGCCGGCGCCGCCGTCGCGGCAGGAATAGTACCGGCCGCGCACGGCTCCGACGGTGGTGGATCGGTTCGCATTCCGGCATCGTCTTGCGGGCTTTTCGGCTTCAAGGCGACACGCGCGCGCTTTCCCGACGGCCCCTACAGCGGCGAGGGCTGGGCGGGAATGGCGATCGACGGCTTCCTGACCCGGTCGGTGCGCGACGCGGCGGCTTTTCATGACGCCTGCGCTGGCGCCGACCTTGGCGCCCCATACTGGGCGCCGCCCCTGGGCGCGGGGCACATCGCCGCGATCCGTCGCCCGCCGCGCCGACTTCGTGTTGCGCTTTGCGACACCACGCTGGACGGCCGTCCAATCCACCCCGATTGCGCGGCCGCCGTCCACGATGCCGCACGACTTCTCGAAAGCCTGGGCCACCATGTCGAACCGGCGCGTCCGGCCGCGGATATCGGCGGCATGATGCGGGCCTGGACCGACATCGTCGCCTGCGGAACCGCCCTTTCGATCCGCGCGAAATGCGCCGCACGCGGACACCCCCTGGAACCGGGAGAGGTCGAGAACGTCGCGCTTGGTGCGATTGACCGCGCAGCCGCCGTTTCCGGCGCCGACTATCTGGCCGCGGTTGGCAGGATTCATGCCTTCGGACGCGAGCTTTCGGCGTTCTTCGACCCCTGGGATATCCTGCTGACCGCGACGCTGGCCGAACCGCCCGCGATGATTGGCCGCTTTGCCCATACCGACCGCGACTTCGTCCATTTTAGAACCGGGCCGGGTATGGTGTTCGACTACTCTCCCTTCTGCGCAGCCTTCAACGCGTCCGGCCAGCCTGCTGCGTCGGTACCGCTTTTCTGGAACGGCGAAGGGCTGCCCATCGGCGTGCATCTTGCAACGCGCTTCGGCGCGGACGAGGAACTCATGGCGCTTTGCGCCGAGCTTGAATCCGCCCGCCCATGGGCGGGGCGTCGCCCGCCCCTCACGGTGTAATCCCATGCTGACCGATCTGACCGCCACCGAGCTTTCCGCCCGCATCGCCGCCCGCGAGGTTTCGGCGGCCGATGTGATGACCGCCTTCCTTGACCGGATCGAGGCCGCGAACGCCAGGGTGAATGCCATCGTCTCTCTGCGCCCGCGCGAAGAACTGCTGGCCGAAGCGCGCGCTGCCGACGAGGCCCCCCGGCAGGGCTGGCTGCATGGCATGCCCTTTGCCGTCAAGGACCTTACCGAGACAAGGGGACTGCGCACGACCCACGGATCGCCGATCCATGCCGGCCACGTCCCGAAGGCCGACGATCTTCTGGCCGCGCGCCTTCGGGCGGCGGGCGCGATCTTCATTGGCAAGACGAACACGCCGGAATGGGGAATGGGGTCGCACAGCTTCAACCCGGTCTTCGGAGCGACGCTGAACCCCTATGACCCGACCCGCGCGGCGGGTGGTTCATCCGGCGGCGCGGCGGCGGCGCTGGCCATGCGCCTTGTGCCGGTCGCGGACGGATCGGACATGATGGGATCGTTGCGCAATCCGGCCGCCTTTTGCAACGTCTACGGCTTTCGTCCCAGCTTCGGGCGCGTCCCGCAGGACGCCCAGGGCGATACGTTCCTGTCCACACTCTCGACCGCCGGGCCGATGGCGCGCACCGTCGAGGACCTTTCCCGCCTGCTTGAGGTGATCGCAGGGCCGCACCGGGAAACCCCCTTCGGCCTGCCCGGTGAAAGCTTCGCGGACCGTCTGGACCGTCCGGTCAGGGGCCTTCGGATCGGCTGGCTGGCCGACTGGGGCGGCGCCTATGCGATGGAGCCGGGGATTCTGGAGACCTGCGAAGACGCGCTGAGGGTGCTGGAAGAACAGGGCGCGATCGTCGAACGGGTTGAGCCCCCATTCCCGGCGGAACGGATCTGGGACGCCTGGGTGCGCCTTCGGGCGATGCTGAACAGCAACGCCATGCGGCCACTTTATGACGATCCGGCACAACGCGCGCAACTGAAGCCCGAGGCGGTCTGGGAGATCGAGCAGGGCCTCGGGCTCGCGCCCGAGGCGGTCTATGCCGCAAGCGTCGCGCGGTCGGAATGGTACGCCGCCGCCCATCGCCTGTTTGCCCGCTATGACGCGCTGGCGCTTCCCGCCGCGCAGGTCTGGCCTTTCCCCGCCGACTGGCGCTGGCCGCAGGAGATCGCTGGGAGAAAGATGGATACCTACCACCGCTGGATGGAGGTCGTGATACCCGTCAGCCTGATCGGCTTGCCCGCCCTTTCGGTTCCGGCCGGTTTCGGCCCGGCGGGGCTTCCGATGGGCCTTCAACTGATCGGAGCGCACGGACAGGACGCCGCAGTGCTGGCGATGGGCCAGGCCTATCATCGCGCGACCGATTGGCCCACTCGGCGCCCCCCGCAGGAGTGACCGGAAGATGTCTCGCGATGCCCTGATCGTTGCACATGGCCAGCCCTCCGACCCCGCATCAGCGGAAGCAGATCTGGCAGGACTGGCAAAGGCAGTGGCGGCACATCTGCCGGGCTGGCGCCTGCGGAGCGCCACGCTCGCCGCGCCCGATGCGCTTGCGCCCGCGGTGGGCGGGCTCACCTCCGCACGGGTCTTGCCGTTCTTCATGGCCGACGGCTGGTTCACCCGGGTCGAACTGCCCCGAAGGTTGGCGGAGACCGGGGCGGAGGGGTTTTCTTGCCTTCCCGCCTTCGGATTGATGCCCGAGGTTGCCAGGATCGCGGCCGGGGCGGCCCGTTCAGAGATCGCGGCGCAGGGCTGGCAGGCGCGGGGCTGCACCCTTGTGCTTGCCGCACACGGGTCGGGCCGCAGCCGTGCCCCGGCCGAAGCCGCTGGGCGACTTCGTGATGCCATCGCAGAGGTTCTGCCGGTTCATTCGATCCGGCTTGGCTTCATCGAGGAAGACCCTGCCCTGGAAGATGTTGCGCGGGATGCCGGGCCGAAAGCACTTTGTCTGCCCCTGTTCGTGGCGCGCTGGGGGCATGTCGTATCCGACATCCCCGCCGCGCTCGCCGCCGCCGAGTTTTCCGGCCCCTGCCTGCCGCCGGTGGGAACGCTTCCGGAAGTTCCAGCCCTGCTTGCCCGCGCGATTTCAATGGATGCGCTGACCGCATAAGGGTCGGGGCGCGCCCGCTCCACCAGAACGCGCCCCTGTCCGACTGCGTGCGGCTGCGTCGCGTCGGCATGCCGTGCCGGCCCCGCCCACCTCGGGAAGAAGCGTCAGCCGTGCTTTACCATAACATGCCGCACAACCGTGTAGTCTTCTAGTGCGTAGGACGACATATCCTTGCCATATCCAGACTTTTTCAGCCCGCCATG
>Ga0116151_10004011_pt1 | contig 13013 bp, 7 predicted proteins | sample AD_UKC117_MetaG_FD_89893 | JGI IMG/M metagenome (GOLD analysis project Ga0116151, IMG submission 89893) | Active sludge microbial communities of municipal wastewater-treating anaerobic digesters from Hong Kong - AD_UKC117_MetaG | ecosystem: Engineered > Bioreactor > Anaerobic > Digestate... | reverse complement strand
GAGGGGACGGTGGCGTTTCCGAGAATATAGGGACGGTGGCCTTTCCGAGCATATGGGGACGGCGGTGTTTTGACATAAAAGAGACAGAGACTAAGATGTAATTCATTCATTTTTTTTGCCTTTTCAAAAAAAAATTTTAACAAAATCAATAAAAATTCGTTTATATAGTCAGTGGCATTTTTTGACACCCTTAATCTTATACTTAATAACCTCAGTCAAAGCACATTCCTAAAAATTAATTAAACTAATAATTATATGTAAAGGACGGTTCATGATGAGAAAACCAAGAGAAATTGTTGATGGATCAACATATCATGTTTCTGCGAAAATAAATCGTGGGGAATTTATCTTCAAAGACAGAGCCGATTTGAAAATTCTATTTTTCAAACTTGTAAAGAGAACTCATGGAAAATATAAATTTCATGTTCAAGGGATCACTGTGATGGATAATCATATACATATGACGATTAAACCGAGTAAAGGGGAAAAGCTCGGTAACATCATGAATTCAATACTAAGTACATTTGCAAGAAGGTATAACGTTATTATTAACAGCCATGGTCATGTTTGGTATGATCGTTTTAAAAGCAAAGTAATTGTTACTTTTACTCAATACATAAACACTCTAAGATATATTTGCAATAATCCATTACGAGCAGGCATGGTTAATGATCCATTAAGTTATAAATTCTGTGCTGTTAATGCTCTGTACACCAAGGAGAAAAGCGAATTGGTATCAATAATTCAAAGCATAATTGATTTCAAAAACAAAGAGCTATTAAATATTTATGATGATTATATAAAAGAATTCGATGTCAATAAGGCTATTGAAAAAGACATAACAATAGGTTTTTATCCTAATAATCCAGGGCGGCCCAAAAAGGATAAAAAATGATATTTTTGGCAAAAATTATAAAATATGGAATTTTCAGTTAAGCGAAGAATCAGAGAGTTCTGAAGGAGAGAGTGTCAGGAGAGTGTAAAAAAGATTGTGTAAATAATCATTTACGTATACTATATTTCACTCTTTCATCAAAATGAATTACAATTTCCACTTGTATTTAACTGAGTTCTTCGATCTGAGCATTGTCCATTTTCTGCAAGTAAAACCGAAACGACATTATCACTTTAGATCAGTAACGGTCTTTGTCACTTATTAGCAGCAAATACCTCCGCCCCCGTTTTACCGCATCTGTTTTTTAACACTGTCCCTTTAGTCACGTACGAAAACACCACCGTCCCTGTACGACCAATAACTTTTCGTAACACCACCGTCTCTGTACGACCAATAACTTTTCGTAACACCACCGTCCCCATTAAACCTCCGTCTAAAACCTCCGTCCCCGTTTTACATCACATTGCGGAACACTGTCCCTTTTGTCCCCTACGAAACGCCACCGTCCCTGAAGCTCGGTCCCTGAGCTCGGTCCCTGTAAAAGCTCACATTTTACGCATATAGTCATCATCAACGCGAATTATATCATCTTCGCCAACATATTGACCAACTTGTGTCTCGATTATGTTCAAGGGAACCATCCCATTATTGGTAAGTCTGTGAGAATCACCGATTTTAATGTATACTGATTCATTTGGTCGTACTATCTGTTCTTTGCCCTCTATCTCGACAGTCGCGGTTCCTGTAACGACTACCCAATGCTCACTGCGGTGCATGTGTTTTTGTAAAGAAAGTCGGCGACCGGGTTTAACCATAATGCGCTTAATTTTGAAATTACTGCTCTCTTCTAATACGGTGTACGTTCCCCATGGGCGATGCACCGTACGATGTACTTCGGTAAGTTCTGTCTTGTGTAAACCACCGTCCCCTAAGATATCGACTATTTCTTTTACTTTTTGTGAATCACCGCGTTTTGCAATCATCAAGGCATCATCAGTATCAATGATAATCGAATCACTAATTCCGATGGTAGAAATTGTTCTGTCGCAACCAATTATTAGATTGTTTTTACTGTCGATAGAAACATGATTGGTATCAACAGTATTACCCGCATTATCCTTAGGCAAAACCTCGTACAAAGAGTCAAAACTCCCCAGATCATTCCAGCCAAAATCAGATCTGATTACTGCTCCCTTATCAGATTTTTCCATTACGGCATAATCAATACTGTCAGCAGGTATGGCCGCCATTTTTTCATATGGAACGAAGAGTGAGTCTGTATCCTGCTCAAAACGGCGTTCAGAATTATTATATGCATTTCGAGATGCTTCATAAATCTCAGGTGCATATTTTTTTAATTCATCAAGAAAAACTTTTGCTTTAAAGATAAACATACCGCTATTCCAGTAATAATTTCCCTGTTGCAAATACTCTTTGGCAGTATTTTCATCTGGTTTTTCCTTGAACGCTTTAATTAGATAATTGTCATTGTCCCCAAGTTTTTTTCCGGCTTCGATATATCCAAATCCTGTTTCAGGGTATGAGGGAGCAATCCCGAATGTGACAAGATATCCTTCAGTTGCAAGTTTTTCAGCCTCGATCGCGTTTGCAAGGTAATTTTCTGTATCTTTTATCAAATGATCAGAAGGAGTAACAAGAACGACATCATCTTTATTACAATCCATACATGCGAGAGCTATAGCTGGTGCTGTATTTCGTCCAAGAGGTTCCAGTATAAATCGGGTCATGTTTTTAATAGAGCTAACTCCGGAATCCTCACTCTGATCGGCAGTCATAAAATGCAGATCCCTGTTAGTAACAAAAATAAATTTATCGCATATAGAACTATTACGAACAACTGTTTTTTGAAATAGCGATTTGCCTTCAAACAAAGGGACAAATTGTTTTGGATAAAGCTTCCTCGATAATGGCCAAAGTCTTGTACCGCTTCCACCACATAACACTATATTAACCATTATTAACCTTCCTGTATTGTAAAAATAATTATTCTAAACTTCAGGTCTTCCAACACTGATATATGTGAATTCTCTTTCTTTCATCGAAGAGCACTTGTACTGATTACGCCCGTCAAATATAACAGGTTGTCTTAATAGACTCTTTATTCTTTCAAAATCCGGACGTCTAAAATGATGCCACTCGGTCATTATTATTAAAGCGTCAGCGTCTTTTAGGCAATCGTAATTGTTGTTTACATAATCAATTCCAGAATCAGGCAATAAAGGTTTTGCGTTATTAACCGCTATCGGATCATATGCTGTGAAAATTGCTCCCAATTTATAAAGGTAATTTATAATATCTACAGCTGGTGCTTCGCGCATGTCGTCAGTCTGAGGTTTAAAAGCCAATCCCCATACGGCAAATTTTTTTCCTTTAACAGCTCCACCATAATGGTCAACTATCTTTTGAGCAAAAATCTGTCTTTGCTCAAGATTTACCTCTTCTACAGCATTAAGAATTTTAGACTCCATGCCCAATTGTTTTGAGGTACGTACAAGTGCCTTAACATCTTTTGGGAAACAAGAACCACCATAGCCAATACCAGCATACAAAAATGAACGCCCAATTCTGGAATCAGATCCAATTCCTTTTCTTATCATTTCGACATTTGCTCCCGTAGCATCGCAAATACGTGACATCTCGTTCATAAAACTGATTCTTGTTGCCAGCATACAGTTTGCCGCGTATTTAGTCAATTCGGCTGAGGGTATATCCATACTATAAAATCTATCTTCACTGCGCGTAAATGGCGAATAGAGTTCTTTCATTAGTTCTGCAACACGCACATTATCACAACCAACAATAACACGTTCCGGTCTCATAAAATCATCAACAGCGTCACCCTCTTTTAAAAACTCTGGGTTAGAAACAACATCAAATTCAATATCACTACTATCTCTTTCAGCTAGAACTACTTTTATTTTTTCACGCACTTTTTCAGCAGTACCTACTGGAACTGTTGACTTGTTAATTACGATAGTATACCCTTTCATATTATTTCCAATATCATTGGCTACACTTAATACATATTGAAGATCAGCTGATCCATCTTCTCCTGGGGGCGTTCCTACCGCAATGAAAGCAAATAAGGATTTTTCCAAGCCGTCGCTAACGGAGGTAGAAAAGTTTAATCTACCTTCAGAATAATTACGTTTAACAATTTCTTCCAGTCCCGGCTCGTAAATAGGGATTATACCTTTTTTAAGATTCTCAATCTTATTCTCATCTATATCAATGCACCAGACATCATTACCCATATCAGCAAAACATGCCCCGGTGACAAGCCCTACGTATCCTGTTCCAACAACTGTAATCTTCATAGCTTCTCCTAAATGTTGCAGTATTACAACACTGTTGCAAAATCAGAACATGTTTACAACAGTAACAATTTTAAAATCATGACTATCAGATATTTTATCCATGATTTTACAAGATAAATTTTTACATCATTGATTATGGCAATAGAATTTCATTGGCAGGTACTTTATTCGGCACTATGTTAATTATTTCAAATACAAATACGAATATAGTAATATTTGCAGTTAACCAATTATAATGTTTAATTCTTTTATTAAATCCATAATGACTACATTATTCTTGGATATTTCTTTTAAATAATTATCGATAAATAATTGCGACTCTTCATTACAACAATATTCAGGATGCAATCCTGTAATATTTGGATTTACCGTTTCACCTTTTTTTTCATTATCATAAGAAAGCTTTTCTCTGAGCTTTTCTCCAGGCCTTAATCCGGTATATTCTATTTTGATGTCTATTTCAGGTGTCAGTCCTTTCGATTTAATAATATTTTCTGCGATCTCTTTTATTAAGTATTCTCTTCCCATATTGAGAATATAAAGAGGATGACTCTTCAACACAGCCGCGTGAATTACAAGTAAAGCAGCCTCCGGTATTGTCATAAAATATCTACGCATTTCAGGATGAGTAATTGTTACAGGCCCCCCTCGGTCTACCTGGTTATTAAAAAGTGGTATAACAGAACCGCGACTACCAAGAACGTTACCGAATCTGACCACCGATGTTTTCATTTTTGTGTTATACGACATAGTGAGAATTTCACCGGCACGTTTTGTTGCTCCCATAACCGATGATGGTTCTACCGCTTTGTCGGTAGATATAAAAACAAATGATTTTACTTCATTTTTTTCAGAAGAATTTAATAGAGTACTTGTGCCGCCAATATTATTGAGACATGCTTCTCTAATATTGAATTCCATAAGCGGAACATGCTTATGTGCTGCAGCGTGAAAAACAACGTCCGGTTTGAATTTTTTTAGAATCGAATCTATCGAAGAGCCATCTCGAACATCCGCGATTACATAACTAACACTGATTTTTTTATTGAATCCGGTCATGGTTTGTGAAAGATTATAGATAGATCCTTCTCCATGGCCAAGACAAATAAGACTATCTATATTTAACCTCATTAGCATACGGCAAAGCTCTGATCCTATGCTCCCCCCAGCACCGGTTACTAAAATTTTTTTTCCACAATACTCTTTTGATAGCAGTGTGGTATCGCAAGTAATTTCGTCCCGATCAATAAGTTTAATATATGATGAGTCTTCCAACTCATTTATTAATGGAGAATCGAAGAATCTGGTTACATAGGGAAGTATTTTGACATTAATGTTGCGATCATACTGTAGAACCCTGTAAAGTGCGTTATTGATCTGTTCGGTATTCGCGGAAGGTATCGCAACGATAAACTGTTCAATGTTATCACTCTCTACAATTTTTTCAATATCCTTACTCTCTCCAAGCACTCTTATTCCGTTTATACTGGTACCAATAAGCTTACTGTCATCATCCACAAATCCTGCTACAGTAATCGAACTTTCCAATAACTCGGTGGCAATACTTTGGCCTGCAGAGCCTGCGCCATAAATCAAAACAGCTCCTTTATTCATTTTATCTCCCTTCCACACAATCTTCGGCTGTTTTAATCACAGTTTTTGCTACGTAATTAACTTCGTTATCTGATAATCCTGGATAAATAGGCAAAGAAATTTCACGTTTATATACCCAGTCGGCACCAGGATAATTATGGGCATCAAGTTTGTCTTTATAATAGCTGAATTCATAAAAAGGAATAAAATGCAACGAGCTTGATACTCCTTTTTCTAACAGTTTCTTTGAAAAGTTATGCCTATCAATTTTTAACTCATCAATATTTATTTTTAATGGGTAAAGGTGGAAGGCACATTCTACATAATTTTCAATTTCATATGGTAGTATATATGGGTTATCAGAGAAATATTTGTCATATATTTTTGCGATTTGTTGACGTTTTTGCAAGGAACTGCCGCATCTACGAAGTTGTGATAATCCCAGCGCGGCCGCTGTGTCGGTCATATTGTATTTATATCCGTTTTCAGTAACATCGTAAACGGGACTTCCGCCTTTTCCGTATCGGTTCCATGCGTCACGGGTTATTCCATGCAGGCGAAGAGAGCGTATTCTGTCAAGCTTTCTGGAATTGGCACCAACAATCATTCCGCCTTCGCCAGTAGTTATAGTCTTTGTTGCGTAAAAACTAAAACATCCGTAATCACCTATTGTCCCCAAGGCACGCCCCTTATAAGTCGCAGGAAACGCATGTGCTGCATCCTCGATAACAACAAGATTATGCTCAGCGGCAATACTCATTATTGGATCCATATCAGCCGCGTTTCCGGCATAGTGCACCGGTATTATCGCCCTGGTATTCTCTGTAATCAGGTTTCTGACATGATTTGTATCTATTGTATGATTATCTTTTTCAATATCAGCAAAAACAGGAGTTGCTCCGGTATATAATACAGCCTCCGCAGTTGCTACAAATGTGGTTATCGGAATGATTACCTCATCTCCTGGACCTATATTTTCGGCAACAAGTGCGAGGTGAAGTGCTGCAGTACAAGAACTTACCGCAACAGCTTCATCTTTCTCCAAAAAAGCCGCGAATAATTTTTCAAATTCGAAAGTTCGAGGCCCCATCGTAAGCCAACCACTTCGCATACTTTCGACAACTGCATCGATATCTTCTTCTGTGATATCCACTTTATGAAAAGGAATTTCCATATAATTTTCCTGCCGGGAATATAAAGATTCAAAACAGAGCAAATAATTATGCCCGTGCGTTATTGAGTCAAACAAAAATCATCACCGCCTCAAATACCAGAGTAATTACCCGAAAAACAGGTCACCGTCCCCAATTTCCCGGCAGATCACAGACAGAAAACGTCACCGTCCCCGTTTTCCGGCAAATTACAGACAGAATACGTCACCGTCCCCGTTTTCCGGCAAATCACAGACAGAAAACGTCACCGTCCCCAATTTCCCGGCAGATCACAGACAGAAAACGTCACCGTCCCCAATTTCCCGGCAGATCACAGACAGAATACGTCACCGTCCCCAATCAATTAGTTCCGTTTTTGTTCAATGCGAACCGGAAATCATTTCCTGTCGGATTCTGAAATATTTTTAAATCGAACCATGATGCTGCAGCAAGGATATGATCAAAAATATCGGCCTGAATTTCTTCATAGTTTACCCAATTTGTATCGTTTGTAAAAACATAAAGCTGCAGCGGCAGACCTTTTTCGGAAGGCGGCAACTGTCTTACAATCTGAATCATTCCGTCATGAATCTTAGGGTGATTCTTAAGATAATTTGCAATATAATGTCTAAAAACCCCAATATTGGTCATACGTCGCCCGTTTATCGGTACCGATGGATCAGCTCCAAAACTTTTGTTGTATTCTTCGATCTCTTTTTGACGGCAATCAATATAATCACGCAAATGGAAAATCTTTAAGTACGAATCAAGCATCCCGTCAGTACAGAATTTTATGCTGCTGACATCAATATGCACAGATCGCATAATCCGTCGCCCACCCGACTCCTGCATACCTCTCCAGTTTTTAAAAGAGTTCGAAACAAGCGCGTATGTCGGAATTGTTGTAATTGTTTTATCAAAGTTCTGAACTTTTACTGTATTTAACGAAATATCAATTACATCTCCATCTGCACCATATCCGGGCATCTCTATCCAGTCACCAACCCGTACCATATCGTTAGCCGACAATTGAACACCGCCTACAAGCCCCAAGATGGAATCCTTAAAAACCAGCATTAGTACTGCAGATAATGCTCCAATACCTCCAAGAAGCAGCGAAGGGCTTTTTCCCATTATTCCGGCTATCATAAGAACGATTGCAATTACGGTAGCAAATATTTTGGCCACCTGTAAAAAACTTTTTATAGGACGGGTTTTGGATATTGAGTAGGAGTTGTATATATCGTTGACGGCATCAAGAAGCGCGTACAAAGTTATAAGAGCTATAAAAATAATGTATACCTTTACCCCTCTATTTAACGGTTCCTGCAAATAGTCAGGAAAAAAATTAATAAAAATATAAATTATAACGGCAGGAACACAGTGGGATAAACGTGAAAAAACCTTACGCTCAAGCATAATGTTATCCCAGGTAAAACGGTTATTTTTAATGTACCAGGAGGCAGCTTTAAGAATAATCTTTTTTGTGATGAAATTTGCCGTAAAACTTAATAGAAACACGATAAAAGCCAATACAAAATATGTAATCATGTTCAGATAAGCAGGATCAAAATTAAATTGTGACAACAACTCATTTAAATAAGAAACCAGCATTTTAAACCCCGTTGATATTTTTTCTATATTGTTTAATTATTTTTTTAACTGTCAAGAAATTTCACCGCTCCAGAAAATATCCAAGCCCCGACATTCTTTTCCGTTCATTTTTCACAGCTTCTTCAAGTACTTCACTACTTGAAATAATATAAACGCGTTCTCGTGCTCGCGTCAAAGCCGTATATATAAGTTCACGAGATAGAACCGGCGACATGTAATCAGGCAATATGATAACAATATTGTCAAATTCCGAGCCCTGACTCTTATGTACTGTCATGCTGTAAACAGGTTCACAACTGCTGATTAACGAGTAATTTACACGCTTTAACGATTCTCCGCTCTCATTTTCCAGATAAAACCAGTCTACTCCTTTTTCATTAATTACAAGTCCTGTATCACCATTATATAAACCCAGATCGTACATGTTTCCTGTTACAATTAACGGCTCAGCGTTTCCAGATATTTTCAAATCATTTGTAATAATGTTTTTAAGGGTGTTGTTCACCGACTCGACCCCTCTATCGCTCTTTCTAACTGCGCAAAGAAACATAAGTCTGTTAAAAGATTCTATTTTGTCTTTTATGTTCTGCTGACTCTTAAATGAGCCATACTGTATGCCGGTATCTTTTTCAATTTTACCTATAACTTGTAGAATGCTTTCTCGTATGTTTTTACCCCCATCACAGATTACTACCTGTGAATTGTTTTTTGAACATAACTCCATAAAAAGTTTATGATTACCCGTTTTAACAGCCTCAGCACACATACCAATGCCTCCGGTTATCGAAAACCTGTAACTTTTTTGCAAATAGATCACAGAATCAGTTAATCCGTTTATATTATCGCCACATAGCGTTTCATCAATATTAACGCCACAATTTACGGCAAATTTCTTAAACTCATTTGAATAAAGTTTTCCATTATTGCGATAGCATATATCTGCCATGATCGCACCAGCATCAACAGACGCCAGCTGCCTGCTATCACCTAACAATATCAGTATGCTATCATCTCGAAGCCGAAGCAGTAGTTTGTAGAGCAATGACAATGACATCATTGATGCCTCATCCACAATCACAAGATTATAAGGTAATTTTTCTATATGTTGATCAATATGTTGCCGAGCCGAACCAATAAGACGGTGAACAGTTAACGCCTCGATATCATCATCTTTAAGCCATTTTTTTAAATTCTTTTCCATGGACATATCTTCGGTTACAACGGACCTTGCCTTACTAAAAGCAGTAAACATTCGAGCCGCAGCCTTTCCGGTCGGAGCCGTTAGCACAGCAGTAAAGCTGTTCCCCTTCATCCTTTCGATTGCTGCCAAAAGCATATATATTTTGTAAACAGTTGTTGTTTTCCCAGTACCAGGACCACCTGTGATAATAGTAAGATTTCTTTTTAATGCGGCACGAGCAGCGATATATTGCCAATCAGCTTCTTTATTGTTTTCGTTATAGGCAAATATCTGTTTCGAAACTTTATCAATCTCTTCAGAAACATCGTTTTTTATCTGTGATGCTTTGTCCAATAATAACAAGGCACATTTTTTTTCCTGAAAAAATTGTTTGTAAAAATAGAGAAGCCCGTTAAAATAGACAACAGGAGTTACAGAGCTGCCTGTGCCGACGGTTTTGAATTTATTAAAAAAATCTTCACTAACAAATTTTACAAGCTGATCTGCCAATTCATTTGTCATATTAACCACAGAGTCATTATACTCGTAAAGATTATCATCATCGAAAGGACTAACACCAAGCTGGTAGCAGACATGCGCATTTAACGTAACCCGGCTTAATGCTAAAAGTATAAGATGGTAAAGAGGATCGTAAAACTCCTCCTGTTCCAGAATATAATCACTGCTTAATCGATCCGCTTCACAAAATATTTCTTCTATAAATAGTTGCGAATATCTGTTATAGAAATCATCTTTTGACTTAATATTATTGAAAGTGGTAGAGCTTGTTAACTTTATATCTTTAGCATTATCGATAGTTGTTCCGTTCTTTTTGCTCATACAAAACACCTCTCGACTTCAATCAGAAATTGTTCTTTAGGTCGGTCAAAATAAACACCACTGCTGCAATCCTCTCTCATGCCGCGAACATAAAGATATAAAACCCCGCCAAACATCGAATAGTCAAAACTTCCACAGCGAGATTTAATATATCGCCAAAGAGCAATCGAATAAATAATCATCTGTATATGATATAAATGCCTTCTCATAGAATCTTTTACCTCTGACTCGGAATATGTTCCAGGCAGATAGTTGCTCTTCCAGTCAGCGATAAATATTTTATCTTTATAAACGAAGGTTAAATCTATAAAGCCCTTCATGAAACCGTTTATTTCCGAAACAATCATTGTTTCGTTTGTAACAAATTCAGGGTACTCTTTATTTATGATTTTGACAAGCCTCGTTATATCAACATTGTTAATAGCGAAATAGAACTCCATCTCATGCACCCGATCACGAGAATTTAACATTGAAAGTTTAAAACCTGGCATCACCTCAGCCTTTAAGACAGAAGATACACATTGCTGCATATAATCTTTATAGCACAGATCAAAGCCATATCGGTTAAGCGCATCTTCAATGATGTGAAGTTGCTCCCCAATATCGTTTATAAAATCAATATTTTCAAATACTTTATGAAAGCAATTACCAGCCGATGCTCCGGGTGGCAGCATATTCTCATCACGTTTCTGTTCCGGCAAATGAGTCTCGTGACCCGACTCATCATATATACCAGAGGTAATATAGCTGTAACTATTGATCCTCCAACTTCTATCTATAGCTCTATCGAAGACTCTTCTTTTAAAGTTGGTTATTTTTTCAGTTTTAGAAAACAGTTTATCCGAATCATGTTCACTATTATTAATATGTTCGACGTCAATATTTAAGCCGTCAAATTTTTCTTTTAATATACCTGATAAATCAGGCTTGTCGGTTTTCAGCAAAGAGCGCAATTTTTGCACATAATCATCCGAATTATCATCTTCACTCTCATCAAGCATGTTGGCAAAGAAAAGATAATCAAGGGCGGACGAATACAAGTTGGATTTGTTATTTTTTACATTTCCCCAATACAGATATAGACGATTGCAGGCGCGTGTCAACGATACGTAGAGCAATCTAATATTTTCGGCAAGTATCTCGTTAGCGCATTTTCTGTAATTATCGCAATCGTTTCCACCAACAATTTCCAGACATCTTTCACCGTTCTTATGATAAACAAAATTATTATTAGCAAATGGTTCTGAATTATTCCAACAATAGGGAACAAAAACTATCGGGTACTCCAAGCCCTTACTCTTGTGAATCGTAGATACTATAACGGCCTGTTCGTCGCTCTCCATCCGCACCGGCTGTTCTCTGTCATCATCGTCGATATCTTCATTTTTTAGCATTTGAATATAGAAAAGAAGTTCATCGGGACTCGCACTATTTCGTAAACAGTAGCGATTAAATATTTCTATCAATTGATTATAGTTGGTAATTATTCTATCACCATTGCTCAAAGAAAGAATTCTATTGTATGTATCAAAATCTTCAAAAACAGCACAGACCGCTGTATTAAAACCTGATTTTTTCCATAACTCCGCGTATCTTCTTATATCAAGAAGATAGCCGTTATATTTTTCACTATCATTATGAGCAATGTCGTCAATATCGTTAACAGTAAGTCCGCAAATTCTTGTACATAAAAGTGCCGAAAGTTTTTTCATGCAGTATGGGTCAGAAAGAGATTCTGCAAGAAGCTCAATTTCAAAAAACTCCTCACTGCTGTAAACAGATACGGGATTTATTTCTATTGCGTTTATTCCCTGTTCACGAATAGACGCTGCGATTTTTGATCCTTGCTTACAGGTTCTAGTAAGAACTGCAATATCAGCAGGCATAATAGGCCGTTTGATTTTTTCACCGTCATCTGATTTATCGCCTATCATAGCACTCTTTTTTTCTGATAAAGCAAGAATCTCTTTAATTCTTAACGCAATATTATCTGCAATATGTTGTTCCGATTCAGACTTGTTAAAATTGTCTATCAAAGAAACAATAAAGTTCGAACGTCCATCTTCGATAATGAAATCACTACTTTTCCCCTTAGCGGATAACGCTTTTCTGTATGCGATGCTCTTTTCGATAAACGGATTATTATTGCTAAATATGCGGTTTATGGGATCGATAATATCAGATGTCGATCTGAAATTAGTTGTTAATGAATATCGTTCTTTACAGCTTTTTGCAGCCTCTATATAGGTCTCAAGATCCGCGCCTCGGAAAGAGTAAATAGCCTGTTTGGGATCACCAATAAAATAAAGATAAGTGTTCATATTACTGAAAAGTGTAGAAAAAATATTGTACTGCATCGGATCGGTATCCTGAAATTCATCAATAAAAACAGAGCTAAATCG
>Ga0116151_10004006_pt1 | contig 13022 bp, 12 predicted proteins | sample AD_UKC117_MetaG_FD_89893 | JGI IMG/M metagenome (GOLD analysis project Ga0116151, IMG submission 89893) | Active sludge microbial communities of municipal wastewater-treating anaerobic digesters from Hong Kong - AD_UKC117_MetaG | ecosystem: Engineered > Bioreactor > Anaerobic > Digestate... | reverse complement strand
TCTATACAGAAACTCCCGGTCTCTTGCCACTGACTCGTAAATACTATTCTATCATAAGACTTGTTAATGATGATTCCCTTTTTTAACTGTAGTATTTTTGCAGAACCCGGCTTGTGCAGCAAAGCCATAACCTTCTCAACATCCCGTGATTCCCAGCCTTGCGAACCGCCAACGGATGACAGCGCCATCATGGTCAATCTGCGCTGCACGGCCAGTGGCAGTGTTTTGATACCCTCGGCATCCATTTCCACACTCACATTGTCTTGGGCACAGAGTAACTTTTGCCAATAACCCTGCACGATCTGTTGCAAAAAATCATTTTCTGCACGAATGATTTCCGCCAGACGGCTTAAGTTTTCTGTGATTTGGGGATTGTACTCCGCCTGCAACAGCGGAATTAATTGATGTCTGATGCGATTGCGCAAAAAGCTTTCATCTTGGTTGCTCTCATCGATGCAATAGGCAATTTGGTTGTCCTGCAGATAGGCCAGCAAATCATGTTTGCTGTGCGATAAAAGCGGCCGGACCAACCGGCCGTTGCGGGGCAAAATCCCTCGCAAACCTGGCATGCCGGCTCCCCTGAGCAGATGCAAAAGGACCGTTTCTGCCTGATCATCCTGGTGATGAGCAGTGGCAACAACATCCGCTTGCAATATCTGCAGCAATTCATAAAAAAAACCATAGCGAGCCTGACGACCGGCATCTTCCAGGGAAGTTTTGGCTTGACGGGCCAATCCGCTGACATCAATGGATTTTGCATAACAAGTAATCCCCCAGCTTTGGCATTGTTCTTCGACAAACTGTTGTTCTAGCGCTGCCTCCGGTCGCAACCCGTGATTGACATGGGCTGCCACTAAATGAAAACCCAACACCGGGCGCAACTCCATTAAAATATGCAAGAGGGCCATTGAATCTGGCCCTCCTGATACAGCTGCAATTACTTGGTTGCCGCGCCCGATTAATTCTTGGCTGGCAATATATGCTTTGACGGCATGAATCATAGCTGCTCCTCTTCTCGCTCAGTTACTACTATCCTACTCAAGATACGGTAATTGTCAAGCCAAGGGGACAAAGCATTCAGACTGTCTGGGCATGTGGGGGAAAATACACCTTAAAAACAGTTCCTGCTTTCCCTGTATCAAATGCAATGTGCGCTCCGTGTCGCTCTGCAATCCGGTAACAGACCGCCAATCCCAATCCCACTCCATTCTCCTTGCTGCTAACGAAGGGCGTCCCAATCAAGTCAACGATCTCAGGAGCAATCCCGCAGCCCTGGTCGGCAATTGTCAGCACCACTATGCCAACGTTTTCCTCAATAACGATGGTTACGGTTCCTCCGGCTGCCATCGCATCCATCCCATTGCGGACCATATTCAGGATTAACTGACGAATTTCATTTTCATCCAGCAACAGTTGGGTCTCACTTCCCGTAATGATCTTTATTTTTTTCCCGTGTAACAACGCTTCAGCCTCCAACATCGGTCTGATTCTGTCAATGATGGAACCAAGCTTGTGCGCTCGCAGATCGGTTGCCTTATCTTTGGCCAGACTTAAAAACTCGGTAATAATTTCATTGGCCCGGTCCAGTTCTTCGATCATCAGATCATAATATTCTTTGTTTATACCACTGTTTCCCTGGCCGAACATCTGTAAAAAACCTCGCACTGAAGTCATTGGATTGCGTATCTCATGGCCAATCGAAGCAGCCATCTGACCCACCAGATTGAGCCGATCCAGACGAGCCATTTCCTGTTCATAACGTTTCTTTTCCGAGATGTCTTTCAAGACGGAGAGGCGACACTGTTTGCCGCTCAGATTAATGGGTACGGAAGAAATTAGTAAATCGATCCTTTTACCGGTTTTGTTGGTGGTCGTCACCTCAAAATTCTTAATAATGCCGTTTGCTTTCAGTTCTTCCCCAAAAAGAAGGTAGGATGGATCAACCGCTTTGATTGCGCCGATTTCAGCGCCGGTATGACCAAGCATCTCCTCCCGGGTAAAACCATAGACATCCAAAGTCGCCTGGTTGACTTCAATAAAGGTATCGTCTTCCATATCCATAATAACGATCATGTCTGGTGTGAGATTGAAAATTTTGTAAAACCGGTCCTCTGATTGGGCGAGATCGACCTCACGCAGCTTCTCAGCCAGCCGACGGTGACGCGCTTCGCTTTCCTGCAGTGCTTGTTCAGCTTGCTTACGGGCGGTTATGTCCTTGCAATAGAAGGACAACCCTCCGTCGCGGGCTGGATAAACACTCACCTCAAACCAACTGGCCATCTTCACACTGAACGTATCATACGTCACGGCGACCCTTTTCTGCATAGCCCTGTTGATCAGTTTGCAGATACGTGGCTTTTCAGGCTCAACGAGGATCTCCCACAGATATTGCCCATACAAATCCTCCTGCGTTTTTTGCCACCATTCCTGCACCTTCTGATTGGCATAAATAACACGCCATTCGGCGTCAACGGCATAAAACGGGTCACTGATGGACACCAGGGTAAACAAAATATTTTTCAGATTTTCCTCACTTTGATGCAGCTTGCTTTCAATCTGCTTGCGATCGGTTATATCAAGCATGGCATTCAGACAAAAATGATACCCGTCAATCGCAATCAATTGGGATGATACCTGGCCATAACCGATTCTTCCCTCTCTGCTGCGGTATTGAACTTCAAAGTTTTGTATTCCCTGGTGATTCTTTATTTCCCTAATCTTTTGCTCATCCTGAACCTCATCAATCCATAAACCCAGCGATCTGGCCTGTCGACCAACCACTTCCTGACGGGAATAACCGAAAGTACGCTCCCAGCTGTCATTGACATCCGCATAGGTATAATCGTCCAGATTTAAAATCGACATGATTATACTGGTATGGCGATAAGCATTAAAAAATATATCCACATTGGGATGCTCGCTGATGTTAAATTGACTGCCGGGTATCTGCAGACGTTTATCCTCCATCACGTCGTTCTCCTTTAACTGACTGAATCAATGATTCTTTTGCTGATGATTCGCTCGGCCAATGTTATGTTATCACAGCCTCATTCCAATCATTGGATACTTTTGCTAAATATCCTTCTGAAATACCGAAAGTTTTCTGGATTTTTAGCAAAATAAATCTCCCTCACCGATGACTGACGATGAGAGAGATTTGATTTTTTATGCGATTACCATCAGGCTATATCCAATCTTAAGCAGATTGCGGTCATATCATCGCCCGGCTTGCCTGCCGCCAGACTCAGCGCTCGGTTTATCACCATCTGGGCAATGATGTGCGGATCTGTTTCCCGAATCTGGGCCAATAAACGCGGTATCCAGATATCACCATTCTGTTCCCGGGAAGCTTCCATCACGCCATCACTGACCATCAGGATAATGTCCCGAGGCAGCAGCGTTTTCCTCTCACTGTTGACTTCCACCTCTTCCAGGATTCCAATCGGCAGGGAGGAAGAACTAAGTACGGTAATTTGTTTGCCTCTTTTAATATAAGCCGGTGCGCTGGCAATTTTAATGAAATCAAGCTCGGCGTTGAATAAATCGATCAGCATCATATCCATGGTGGTAAAGCTCTCGCCGCGGGAGCGCAGCAACAAAACAGAATTAATCGTCTTGAGGGCCAATTCTTTGTCAAACCCTCCGGCCAGTAGATCCAACAGCAGCTTGACGGCGGTGTTGCTTTCTTCACACGCTTTGGCGCCAACTCCCATACCGTCACTTAAGACGACCAGTTCCTTGCCTTCATCCAGCGTCTTGACAATCAGGCTGTCACCGCTCTTTTCTTCCCGGGCAACCTGGGCCACAGCACTCACAACCTGGTAATTAAAAGCCCGTTTAAGGGTAAAATCACACGCTCCGCGGCCCATTATGGCGGGACAGTTTTTCTGGCAGACTTCCCATTTTTGTCCCAAGGCAGACGACAGGGCCGGTGCAATGCTTAAATCACAACCGCTTCCGTCTACACAGGATGCGCTGATCACGTTGATCGACAATAATTCTCCCTTGCAACGGACCGGACTGACATCCTTCAAATTGATTCCCAGCCGTTTACAGGCTTTCAGCAATTGTTCCCGCAATTCCACATCAATGGAAGAATCCACTTCAATTTCATCCGCCAGGTTGCGGACCAGCTGACCCACACCCTTGAGTTGGCGTGCAACCAGTTGGCGTGATTCGCCCATTTTTTCCGACCAGTATTCATTGATGCGCAGGTTGTCAAAAAGATAGTTTACCGTGGTCACCAATTCACGTCCGTGCAGACAGCGCTTTTTTAATGACAATGGCATATCCTCATAATTCAATTGCCCTGCACTTTCCGCCTGACAAAAGAGTTCCAGGATCTCTTGTGCGGTACGCTGATAATCATGATTCCAGCAATGCGTGAAGCGGTGGCATCCTTCACAGAAACCATTTGATAATTCATCATATAAATAGTTCAGACAAGAATTGCCCGGCAAACGCACCGGGTCTTCTTCCGTTCCGGTTAGCGTTGAACTCAATTCATCAAAGACCTGGGCAAGATGATGAATGCGATTGCCGATAGTTTCATTAAGATGCCAATCTGTCTGGGAGTTTGCGGTGGTGAGACCGGATAACCTGCCCAGACTCTGTGTCGGTAGTTTTTCTTTTAATGACTCCGGCAAAAGCATAAAAACAATACTGGCAATGCCGGTTTCCCATAAACCCAGCACAATCAGCTGGCTGTCTGCCATAAACATTGACAACGCCAAGGTTCCCAACATGTATCCGACAATGACCCCCAGTCGGCCAAAGCTGCGAAATATTCCCGCCAGCAGTCCGGATATGGAATACATGCCCAAGGTCTGGGCAAAAAGGCTGGACGCAATGGAAGGAAGGATCCCCGCCATTACCCCCATGATGGTTCCTCCTCCGGTTCCCCAGAGATAGGCAGCAATCATAATCGCCAGACGACACAGGATACTGCTGACCTCCAAGCCGAACAATTGAAGATCACCGAGGCCCATGATAAGACCCATTCCCAGAACCATAAAAGCGCCCATTTCTTCAAAACTAAAACTTGCCATGGGTTTCTTTTGTTGGATTACTTCCAGACAATGCAGCAATACATAACTGATGATTCCGCTGATCAAGGCTTCAAAAACGATCACCATTTCCTGATAAAAATTTAGCCCGCTGATCATCAAAGCAGCACTTTTTATGACCAAAACAACGGCTGCAGTGATTACCGGTATCCCCCACCAGCTCTTGCCTGATTGTATTTTTTCCGTGTTCAGAATCCACACCATAACCCCTAAAGCAACCATGTTAATGACGGTTGCACTGGCGGGCAAAACCGTAGCCAACCCCAACAAACTGAACAGCAGCCCAATCAAGCTGCGCTGCAGATTTTGGACAGCAAAAACAGCGACAAAAGCAAATATAAAGGGCAACAGTTCGCCCAGAATAAAAGCCCGGGAGAGAATCAACGCCCCCCCGGCCAGAAGCAGGTTTTCCCAGCTCAACAATTGGCCAAGCCGTTCTGCAGTAAATTTCACTTTACCGGCGGGAATCATCTTTCTTAACTGTAGTGGTTGGCCCCAGACTATACCGATCTTGCGTCTCATCTTTCTGGAACCAGCCTCTTCCTCCATCCTCTGATAAGGATATATTTCCAGACGTTCCAACATATCGTCGCCTCCTTGTGACTGAACCTGAGTTTAAACATTATAGCAAGGAACCCGGTTATAAAAATGTCAGCCCAAGGGATAAGACTTTATTTTATTCAAACAAATTCTCTGTATAAAATTCCTGCAGTCGCAGCTTACTCCAGACTTCAACATTTATCCAAGGATTATACAATCATATCCGGCCCACACCTCAAGACGTTTTACATAGCCGTACGATTTTCCTTCCATTTCCAACGCACGATAGCCTTGATAACAGCCGGAGATTCAAAATCTCCCGGTCTCGACGTCAGACATCGCAGTTGGCTGAATCTGTGCACATAAATAAGGGAGTGGCCATCTGAACAGGCCACTCCCAAAATCTTTATTTTGAATACTCCCAAAACATTTACCAAAATGATAATAAAAAACTATTTTCTCAGATATGCCAGCCAATAGAATCCGCCGACAAAGATTGCTCCGCCGACAATGTTACCCAGGGTAACCGGCAGCAGATTGGCGCTGAAGAAATTCGCATAGCTGAAGAACTGCACCACTTGATCAGCCGTCATATTGAATACGCTGACCGGTACACCGTCTACCATTTTGGTAGCTGCAGCGACCATATCGGGGTTGGCATTGGCGATGGTGATACCCATCGGAATAAAGAACATGTTGGCAACGCTATGTTCGAAGCCGCTGGCAACGAAGGCCATGATCGGGAAGAAGATAGCAAAAATTTTGCCGACAATGTCTTTGGCGGCAAAAGCCATCCAAACCGCCAGACAAACCAGCCAGTTACAGAGAATACCGCGGCAAAACGCCTGTCCCCAAGTTAATGCCAGTTTCCCTTTGGCGATTGCCAGTGCTTTTGATCCCATGGCAGTAAGTGTTATTGCCCCCGCGGCATCGGCTTGTCCCCAGTAGCCGCCCCAGAAGACGATATAAACCAATAGAACTGAACCAATGAAGTTGGCGACGAATACAACGACCCAGTTGATAAGCAAGCCGCCCCAAGAGGCTTGACCGTTCATGGCCGAAATAGCACAGGCCATGTTGTTGCCGGTAAACAGTTCTGCTCCGGCAATGACTACCAGCATCAGACCGACGGAGAATACTGCGCCAAACAGGAATTGGCCGCCCGGGGTTCCTCCTGGTAAAAGTGTGTCCATTGATCCGATCTTGGTTGCCAGGTTCGCTCCAAATCCAATGTAGGCACCTGCCAAAATACCCAGAACAATCATCTTGAGAAGTGGCAGTTCAGCCTTGGATTTGCCTGCTGCACATGCGGTTGCCGCAATCTCTGCAGGTGTTAAAAATCCCATTACAATTCCCCTTTCCTTTATTTTTTCCCGACGTTTCAGTTATGAATTTCAACAATCTTTTTTTGAAAATCATAACTTTTTACATACTCGTTAATCATTCTACGAAAAGCAAATAAATCCTGCTTAATATATTATTTTGTTTATAAATATTCTTGCGACCAAATGATCCCTTGCAATAAATCGCTGTCGCTGACAAGGATTGACGATTTTCCCAGCAACTCCATGATCAGCATGGTAATAAGAACCCCGGCATTAATAATATCGGCCCTTTCCGGCTGTAAACCCGGCAGTCTTTTACGCAGCGGCAACGGAGTTCTTTCCAGCAGTTGATAAATATCTGCTGCTTCCTGACGTGTCACCTGATGCCCGTGTACCTTTTTCGAATCATATTCATCCAGACCCAATTTAACGGATGCAATCGTACTGGCTGTTCCGCCTACCATCACCAGAGGATATTCCGCAAATCGACCTTGCATGGCTTGGACCGGTTGCAAACGCTCGGCAATGTCAGCAGCATTCATCTGCATTTCTGTGGCTCGAACCGCACCCACCGGCAGAGAAATGACAAAATCCTGATGATTGCATATGAATTCCGTACTGCCGCCCCCCAAGTCGGCGACCAACGGTGGGTGATCCAGCTGCAGACCTTTTTCAACGCCGATATAACTCAGCTTTGCTTCCTCTTCCCCGCTAATGATTTCCACCGACATATGACTGCGGCGGACGGCTTCTTCCACAAACGCTTGTCCGTTGCCTGCCTCGCGAACCGCGCTGGTAGCAACTGCGCGAGCATATTGAACATCATATGCCCGCAAGATCGGCTCGATCTTCTCCAGCCACTGCCAACTACGCTGAGCTGCCTCTCCGCTGATCTGTCCGCTTTGACTTAAACCCGCCCCGATCCGTGTGGTTTCGATTTCCTTGTACAAAGTCTCCAACCTCTGACCCTCTCTGGCAGCGATCAGCAGCCGACAAGAATTGGTGCCAATATCAATGGCCGCACACCTCATAACAAACCTCCTATTTATTCTTGTTGAATGATTGACTGCACAAAAAAGCACTTCGTTTAGAGAAGTGCTTTGCATATCTGTTTACTGATAGTTCTTTCTTCTGCGAGGCTCAACTTTATTCTTGAGGGGCTGCATTCTTTCATCGCTTTCTTTTAGAAACCTGCTGATTTTGTCATCCAGCGTAACTGGTGCTTCAGGTTTTTTCGGCCCGCTGAACCCTCTATTGTCCCTGCGCGGTTCAGAACGATTGTATTTGGGTTGACTGGGTACTGGCGGAACAACTTTGGGTGGAAGTGCCTGCTTAATAGAAAGTCCAATCTTTTTGCCGTCTATATTCAGCACTTTTACCTTGACCTGGTCACCCTCTTTGATGTAGTCTTTGACATCCTTCACATAAGTGTCTGCGATTTCCGAAATGTGAACCAAACCTACCACGCCACCGGGCAACTCAATGAATGCTCCAAACGTTGTAATCCCTTGTACTTTGCCCTCAATAATCTCGCCAGGCACAATATTCGTCTGTTCAGTTGGCATAAAAATTAAGATCCCCCTCAAATAATACTATGTTCATTGTATTAAAAGCATCGGGGCTAGTCAACCAGAAACAGCGATTAATCCTCCTGTAGATCAATGATTACTTTTTCACCGTTCTTCACCATTCCCAGTCTCTCCCGGGCGAGTTTTTCGATGGTTTCAGGTGCTTTTAAATCCCGGAGTTTATCCTGGTATTGGCGATTGATTTCTTGCAGCTGGGCTTTCTCATTTTTTAATTCCCGCTTTTGGGCAGACAGCTCCATGATTGTTTTCCCCCGCGGCACGATGGTTACGAGCAAGACGATGCAAATCAAGCCGCTCATCAACAACCGCCTTCTTTTATTCTCAGGCTTCATCCACGTCCTCCTCTGCAAAAATACCCATCACATCTCCGGGAAGCACGATGACAACTTCGTATCCCTTGCTGCGGGCACGATTATATAAAGTAGCCACTGTACTGGCGCTCACTTTGAGCATACGGGTAATCTCTTCGGTGCTTTTGCCCATTTCTTTCAGTACCACGACTTGTCTTTCCCTGAAACTAAGCTTTTCGGCTCCCCTGATTTCGATCTTCATATTATTAACCATAACTCATCCACATATTTTCCACAATATGTGGACAAAACTTTTTTTGCGTTTTTTTGGTTTATTCACGGGGGGATTCGTCAGGGGAAATCGGGGGATGATGCTGACGCCATTTCGTGCGGATTTTTTGAATCAGCCATAATCCAGGGCGGCGGATCCAACCAGCCATCAAGGTAGCGAAATGTACCCCTGCTGCGGCCATGGTTTGCATAGGCTGATATAAATAGGGCGCCAATGTTTTATAATAGAATAGTGCTCCCAAAACTAAGAAAACAAATGTATAAAACCGCAAAGCGCCTTGATTGATGAACAGCATGCCCAGCGATACGATCAGGATCATCAATACCCAGAAAACAAAGTCCAGCAAATACAAGATATGCTTGCCAGCTTTCCAGGCTTTGATGACTAGTTGATAAAAATGCAGAACAAATCCGGCGATTACGCCCAACAGCAAAGTGAAAACAAGTATTTGTATCTGGGTAAACAGACCCAGCAATGGAATCCCCCCTACTTCAAGAGTCGGTTAAGGATCGTTTTTCCTTTGTTTTTGAGATTTGTCCCCTGGGGTTTGTAAGCCAGTTGGTTGATGCTTCCCACGACCGCCACCTGTCCTTTGTCAAGATTGAGCATGGTGATATGCAGTTCCTCTCCTCCTATCTCCAGATAACCCATCACTGTTTCGAGAATAATTTCTTCTTCATCAAAATTGATTACGTTGGTGATTCCGCTTAATTCAACTGATTTGCGATTCGCCATCATAATGGAATGCTCGTTCATTGATCTCACCTCCTTCATGAGCGCTCCATCATCCGCTTATGCTATGCAGATGATGAAATCTGCTTTGCCAATAGCTATGCAAACCGTAACCATTTTATTCACAAACTGGTTCTCCTCATTTTATGTTTAGCCTTGGACAGTGTCTTCGCCTGGCCAAAACGGTCAAAAAAAAAATACGTCCCGTATTTACATACGAGACGTTCCATTCATTCGATTATCTTGTATAGGTTGCGCGCTTCACTGGCTTTGATGTTCTCCTTGATATCAAGTACCTCAAAAACGGTTTCCCGCTCCCCAATCCGTAAAGTGATTCTGTCTCCCTTTTTGATTTCGGTTGATGGCTTGGCTACTCTGCCGTTCACCATCACTCTTTCATTTTCGGCAAAATCCTTGGCTACGGTCCGCCGTTTGATAATCCTGGATACCTTTAGAAACTTATCCAGACGCATTCTAATCTACGGCATCTTTTAATGCCTTGCCCGCTTTAAAGGCCGGTACTTTGGTGGAAGGAATGCTGATTTCCTCCCCGGTCTGCGGGTTTCTGCCTTTTCTGGCCTGACGTTCCCTTACTTCAAAGGTGCCAAACCCAACGAGCTGTACTTTATCACCAGCTTTTAATGCGCTTTCAACGGTGGCAAAGAAAGCATTGACGATTTTGTCTGCATCCTTTTTAGTTATGTTGGCCTTCTGGGCAACCTCACTGATTAATTCGGTCTTGTTCAATGATATCCCTCCTTCTGTAGTATATTATTGGCATATTATGCTATTCTATGCCGAGCCTGTTTATCCTCCTTTTATCGATGTAAAAGTTGTAAAGTTGATTCTCGCAGCATGTTCATCGGCAAGCTGTCCATGACTTATAGCCCTTGGGATTTGGCTTCTTCCCAGAGTAGATCAAGTTCTTCCAGGCTCATGTCAGTAAATTCCTGGTTGCTGTCTTCCAATCTTTTTTCGATATAATGAAAGCGCCGGGCGAATTTATTGTTGGATGACTGTAGGGCTTGTTCCGGTTCGACGCCTTCCAGTCTGGCAATATTGACCAGTGCGAAAAACAGATCCCCGGTTTCCTCAAGCTTGTCCTTCGCATTATCAGCTCTTACCAATTCCTCTACTTCTTCCTGAAATTTAACCAGCGCACCCTGTACATCCGGCCAGTCAAAACCTACCCGGGCTGCTTTTTCCTGCATTTTTTCGGCCCTCATTAAAGCCGGCAAACCCTGGGGTATGCCATCAAGCAAATATTTTTTGCCTTCTTTCTTTTTAAAGCCCTCCCATTTATTTAACACATCCTCGGCAGTTTCCAGTTGCATGGTGCCAAAAACATGGGGATGCCTGTCCACCATCTTACGGCTGACACGTCGGGCCACATCAGCAAATTGAAAATGTCCTTCCCGTTCAGCCAGCGCAGCATGAAATACAATTTGTAAAAGCAAATCCCCCAACTCTGTCGCTAATTCATCCATATCGCCATGGTTAATGGCATCAATCACTTCATACGTTTCTTCAATTAAGTAGCGCACCAGGGATGCATGGGTCTGTTCCCGATCCCAGGGACACCCGCCTTCTCCCAGAAGCCGGTCCATAATAGCAATCAGTTCTTCCAAGGCTTGCCCGTTACTGCTCATCATTTTTCTTCTCCTCCGTCTTTACAAAGGGGGACCTGTCTGCTCACCCCGACCTATTAATTTTTTGATCATCTGCATATCCAGTTCTTTAAAAAGCAGCAGTAATGCAGCATACACTGCTACCCCAATAACGATGGCCAGCAAAGTAGCCCAATGGGAATGAAGACCGATTCCCACCACAGTGCTGTAACTCATCTTGACACAAACACCCATGGTAACAGTAATCAGAGATAATTTCAGCAGGCGGCCGGTTTCAAATTTTACCCCTGTGTATCGTTTCAGGAAAAACAAGTTCAGCATCGATCCAATCCCAAAAGCCAAAACCGTCCCAATCGCTGCGCCTCTGATATTGAGCATTGGAACGCTGGTTAAACTGTAGTTAAAAACCACTTTGAGCAAACCGGTTACCAGCAGGCTGCGCATGGCAATCTCCGGTCGTCCAATCCCCTGCAGTCCGGCGCTGGACAACTGGAAGGCAGCCAACACAATGGTTGAGAAGGCCAATATCTCCAGCGGTATTCCGGCTTCGGGAGCAGCATACAAAAGATCACAGATTTGTACTGCCAGTACATACAAACCGGCAGCACAGGGCAGCGAGATCAGCATCCCGGCTCTTATACCGGAATTAATGCGGTCATTTAAACTGCGGTGATCCCGGTTGGCCAGTGCTTCCGACACTGCCGGCACCAAACTGGTAGCGATAGAGATGGTGAAAATCGTAGGCAGGCTAATCAATACGGCTGCCATTCCTGATAGTTGACCGTACAGGGCTGTCGCCTGAGAGGTGGTATAATTGATGGCCATTAAACGTCCCGGTACGATAATGGCATCAAGAACCTGCACCAGCGGCAACACAACGGCGCCAAAGGACACCGGAACAGCCAGCCGAACAAATTCAGCAGCAAGATCCTTGCCCCGTTCAGAACTGCAGAGAAGCTCTTCACTGTTTTTGGTTCGCTGAAAACGCCAAAAGAACAGGACCAATACGATCAGTCCAGTGATTCCTCCCACGACCGCTCCAAAGGTAGCTCCCGCGGCAGAGTACTCAATTCCTCGGGGAAACAACAGATAGGCCAGAATGAGTACCGCGGTCACCCGGAATAACTGCTCAATGACTTGGGATACGGCAGTTGGGATCATCCACTGATGCCCCTGGAAATACCCTCGAAATACCGACATCAGTCCTGCAAAGAAAACCGCCGGGGCCACCGCCCAGATCGCATGATAAGCACGTGGTTCATGCAACACTTTGGTGGCCAGGAACTGGGCCGATTGCATGATCAACAGGGTCAGGCCCAGACCCAGCGCAAACATGATGATCAAAGAAACTCTGAATATTCGGCGGCTGTCGCCTCCAAACCCTTCCGTTTGCCTTCGGGATACCAACACCGAAATGGCTACCGGCACCCCTGCTGTTGCCAGAGAAAGGATGGTGGTATAAATCGGATATGCCATCTGATAGAGGCCCATTCCTTCCCCACCCAGCAAACGGGCCAGCGGAATACGATACAAGGCGCCCAGAATTTTACTGATCGCTCC
>Ga0116151_10004004_pt1 | contig 13027 bp, 10 predicted proteins | sample AD_UKC117_MetaG_FD_89893 | JGI IMG/M metagenome (GOLD analysis project Ga0116151, IMG submission 89893) | Active sludge microbial communities of municipal wastewater-treating anaerobic digesters from Hong Kong - AD_UKC117_MetaG | ecosystem: Engineered > Bioreactor > Anaerobic > Digestate... | reverse complement strand
GTTCGGCACCGACTTGGCCCGGGTCAAACTCAAGCGCCTCTATCCTCCCTTGAAATCTTCTGAAACCCCGGTGGACCTAGAAACCTCTGAACCTGTCAAAACTTCTGTGTCAGCCCACTAGATAGCTTATCTGAGTAGGGTCGTAAGTGACCTCGATCGCTTCGTAATGGCCGTCGTGATTCCCATGGTAAGTGGGGTTCTCAACCGGCCCCCCGGTAAACCCCGAAACAACATCCATGACGCCCGGTAATTTCTCGAAGTCGGCCTCCATACACCAGAAACAACCGCCGGCAAAGACCGCCTGACTCGGTCCTGTCGCCGTTGCGTTCGCTGAAATCAGACATAAGCCCGATAGAAAGAAATAGCATACGGCTTTGAAAGTCATGTTCTCGGTTCCTGTGTGAATTGATAAATAGAAGGTTTTTGGTAGCACTGCGGGGGTGTAAGTCCAAGCCCCATTTGCGATCGATTGGACTTTAGACCCGGGAGACTGACCGGTAATTGCAACGGAATATGCAACGCTGGTCATTCTCGTGGTGGAGTTTGCAACACTTCACGGCATGGCGGCCCTGAACCTGATGATAGACCTCCGTCGCGAGCAGCATACCCAGCGAGGACGCGGCAAAATAGATCCACAAATACGCCCACTGGCCGGCAACCCAAGCCGAACCCAGGGAGCGGGCCAGGGATCGCGAAACAAGGCCTGGATGGAAGCGGCGATATCCGCCGGTGACAGACTGGCGGTGGCGACTTGATACAGCAGCGGCTGGAACAGGTGATAGTTGCGTTTGTCGATCACCGTGACCCGACAGGCCGCCAACCGCAAGCCTTGCGCCGTTTTCAGCCCGCCGAAACCGGCGCCCAGCGCGCGCAGTGGGTCAAAATGACACTGTCGCACCATAGTGAACGGTTCACTTTTACTCATCCAGGACTTTTTATGGGCAAACCCTTCCATCGGTAGAAGGATTCATCGCCGGTTTGGGTCGAGTTTTTTTGATCAATAAAGTTAATCATAACATTAATCTTATTGAGGATTGTTAAGCCGTAAGCCGCTTATGCGGCGATTTGGCAAGGAATGTGATCAGCAGATGCCATCGACTTTTGACCTAACCCTCGGTGGCTTTCCTGCCCTTGGCGCTCATCCACCCTGCGGTGGGCGTAGCGAAAAAACAAGGCCCGTAAAAGCCCGGATCAGCCCGGCGTACCCGCGCAATCCGCTTCAACACCCCGGAGATTTGAACATGACCCCCATGCCACGAACCCCGATTGCCATCGCGCTGGCCATCCTGACCGCGCTGTCCAGCGCGACCGTCCTGGCCGCTTGCAACGCCACGATCAATGGACGCCCAATGAGTCTTCAGGAATGCGCACTGACCCTTCACGTCTACGGCCAGGTCGTGCCGGGAAACTACCTCGTCGACAATCAAGGCAACTGGGTCAACATTAACAACCCCAGGCACCACGGTAACACCTACCGAGACGCTCAACGTCCGCGTGGCGGTTCTTGGGGCGGCCAATCCTCGGTCAGCCCGCGTGGCGTCTATGACTCGACCGGCGGTTGTGAAGGCGGTAGCTGCGTCAATATCATCGACTAAACCACGATCGTGGGTCTTCCACGTCGGGTATTTTGCCCAGATGCACGAATCGGACGCTTTCAGAGTCGGCCCACTTGAATTTTTAGGGGTCCATGCCCTGCAGTTTGCGCCGTAGCCGCCAAGCCGCAAGTCGCAGGCCGAAGGCTAAAAATCGGATATCCACCAGCGTGTTGCGAGGTCGGCTTCATTGGATGTCGATCTGTGCCAGGCTCCACAAGAACGCTCGAAGAACCCGAAAAATTTGGGATTCGAGCCATAACCTCTGAGCGAGATAATTGATATGGGAAAGCTCCGCCTGTCCTTTGACGATGGACCCCAACCCACGGACGCGCTAACCAAAATCCTCACTATTCTGGCGGATCACTCGATCATCGCGGATTTTTATGTCAACGGGATTGAGATGGGTAGCGCCGAAACCAAGGCCGCCGTCAGAAAAATCCATGACAAAGGTCATCAGGTGGAAAATCATGCCTGGAGCCATAAGCGGCTTGACACGATGTCCCTGGAAGAAGTGCGCAATGAAGTTGGCCGAAATCAGGATGTTATCCAAGAAGTCACCGGGCGGTTTCCGACCCGGCTTCGCCCACCTTATGGAGCAGGCACATATCCAAAATTGCTCGATACGGAAGTGGTCCAGGTCGCCAAGGAATTCAATCTGACCCTGACCTTGTGGCAAGTCGATACGCTAGATTGGAAATCACCGATCAGTGGTAAATACGACAAGATTCTCAGCGACGTGAAGGCCAAACAACATCTGGAACTGACGGATATCCTGATGCATGTTCTTCACAATATGGCTAACGGCCTCAATACCTTGATCGAAAAATTGAAGGAGAACGATTATGAGTTCGGGTAAGCGCGTCTTAAACCGATGGGTTATTCTCGTTTTCTGCCTAGTCTTTTGCCTGTCCAGTGCTTATGGAGAAAGACTGTCAAGCCTTGAAATCGAACAGGCCAGCGCTAAATTCAAGGAAAGCGGCGCTATTGAAAGCTTGATGGTTTTGCTAGCGTCGCTGGAGCGGGGAATGTCCATTTCTGAGGTTGAAAACCTCGTGGGAAAGCCGACTTACTCCCCCGTCGACGGTCAGCACTACTATGCCACGGATGCTTATAAACGCATCGGCGAACGCGAGATCCCGCTGGGGCTGATCCTTGATTTTAGGAATGATCGCAGCGCACCGACGGGCAAATTAGAATCGATATTTTTTGGGCCAATCGGTGAATAATCGGGTCGTGTCAATGGTCGCCTCTGGAGGTTTGGAATGAATCCTCAAATCTGCACATTGGGAATGAGCGTGTTACTCGCGGAGTTGGCCCAGCGCGTTTATGGTCCGTCAACCGCAGGCGAATTTGTCAATAAATACCGCTCGATCGAGGTCATCGGCTTAAAAGTCGAAGAGGGAGAAATACGCCGCTCGGGCGTGATCATTACCACAGCGGCTACGGCCTATGTGAATAACGGCCACAAAGTCGCCAGGACCAATCCCAATTATGTTACCCCCGGCAAACGACATAAACTCCAAGAAATTCTTCTGAGCCTTGACGATAACCGAGAGCTGAAACGCTACGTATCCTTTGACAAAGTAGGAGCGCGGATATCCGTTTCGAACGGTCGCGAGGAACTGTTTTCCTACACGGCTAATGCCATCAAGCAATCCCTGATGGGCAAAGGCTCGCCGGAGCAAGTCAAGCAGACCGCAAACCTCATGAATCTGTGGCGGGTCTTTCAGGCCGACGTTAAAGAGCGCAACCGATCCACATCAACCCAGGTGACTGATAGCTTGACGCCGAAAGCAGCGAAAAAAGAGGGGACTGACCAAACCACCTATCAATACAGCTTTCCCTTGAATGACATTGGGCAGCTGGTGCGCGACTATCTCGGCGTCGATTGTAATGGCTTTGTTAATCTCTACCTGATGTCAAAATACCCGGATTTGACCATTCGTTCTGCCCATGAGATGGAGGATGTCTATGTCCAAGGCGGCAAACACCAGAACAAAGTCAACAAGAATCTTCGGAACTCGACCGAAGAAATTCAGCCCGATGATGCCGTGGTCTTCTACAAGAATCACTACCATCATATTGCGGTAGTCAACACGGTTTTTCGCCGCAACCAAGACATCGCCGTCGTCTCCCTTGCAGAGTCCAGAGGCAGCTCGATGGGGGGTGTTCAAACCAACACCTTTACCATTCGGCGTCAAACGACGAAGTACCAATTCTCGATTGATGGGCGCAATGAAGAGTTTGTGAAAATTGTCGCGCCCGACCGTTGGAAGCCCTAAGGACAGTTGTATTGCGTTATTTTCTGACCTGATTTTCTGACCTGATGGATACGAATTTGGGATATTTTGGTATAAAAACCCTGTTTGCAACACGACCGCCTGGTCGGTGAGGAGAATGAGCGTGAGGCGATTCATCCGTAACGCCGTCTTTTTGAGCGTCGGGTTCATTGCTGCGGGCGGGGCTGCGGGAGGCCCTTCCGCCGAACCTCCACAGCGCGCCATCGAATCGATCACGACCGATCTCGGCGGCCGTTCATGCATGACCTTTATCGACCCCGATGATCCGAATGACACGCCTTACCGACAGTGTCCGGGAGTATCGGGATACACGCTGCGGGTGCGTCGCGTCGACGCCGGGCGGGTATCTATCGACGTCGTTACGCCAGAACGGCAAAAATTTCCGCTGGATTATCAGGAATTCATGACGCGCCAGATGTTTCATCTCGACCAGAAAGCGGAATGGCGAGTCTTGAGAAGAGGGGGCCAGAAAACGCCGATTGCCCTCATCGTGCGCGTGTATGCTCAGGAAAATCTTGATGAACCCGAACAGGTCACCCAAGTTTATTGGACGGTGGCGAAAATCACGCCGGAGGCCATCTGTGTCACCGATCGCCTTCTCGACGGCGCACTCTCCCCCGCACAGGTGCGCGGCGTGGCGGATTTAGCCCAAGACCAGCCTTGTTTGGAACCGCTGCCGCCGATGAACGGCCGATCATAAGATTATTCACTCTTCATGCGCGATGACTGATCCCATCACCCCTGACAGCAACGGCTGCTGCCTCGCGCGGTATCCTGCATTCAAGACGGGGATGAATGGTTTTTATGAGCCGGCACGGACCGGCCCTACCGAAGGAGAAGAGCCATGCCGACGCCAGTGGAGTTCATGCAGCAGTACCGTCATCTTAAGGTCAAGGCGGTCCTCGACGATCCCGTGGCCCGGGTCTGCCGGGAAGTGACCTATCAGGTTCAACTGAAAAAGTACTTCATGATGGATTGGGACGCGGGCACCGAGGAACGACGTGATTACAATGTTGTCACGCGCGGCTCGAAAGATGATGCCTGGTTCCAAGCGAACAAAGACCGGATTCGCAACGCCGCCATGGGCAAAGGAGCCCCGCATGACTATGAACTGGCGTTGGAATGGGCGGTGCGCTCGAAAAAAATCAAGAACGTCAATCAGGCTACGCTTCAGACCTACTGCGACGAACATCTCGGCATCGATTGTTCCGGTTTCGTCACCAACTATCTCATCGCCTGTGGTAAAAAGACTTACTCGAACAACACAGTGCGCAACACGGGCGCTGCGTCTTACTACAATGTGGCCAAAGCCATTAATGACCCGGCCATCGTCCGCCAAGGCGACCTGCTGGTCTGGATGCAGGGGAATGCGGTCAAGCGTAGCCCTGGACACATTGCCGTCGTCGAATCGTATGTTCCCCAATCCCGGGTCGGCGGAAATATGCGGGTTGTCGAGGCGACGGGCGCCGCCGCTGCCCATCCCAAGCTGCTGGATTCTATGTATGCTGTCGAGCAAATCATTAACAAAGGGGCGGGGGTTCCCGTCATGATTCTGGTGGTCAAACGGCATGGCACGTCCGGGAGTCGGGTGGCGGTCATACGAGTGTAGGGTGTGGTCCAGGCCATTGGATCGCAGAAAAAAGAAACCACCCACTCTGCGGTGGTTTTTTTGCACTGCACTCTGATCGCGATTGACCCACAGAAGAGGGTGTTTTTGCACAACGCCCCGAAAAGGTGCATTCCAACAAAGTTGCAAAAACCTCTTGCCATTCCCATAGGTTTTGAAAGTGGTTTATGAAAGTATTAAGTGTTTGTTTTATATGCGATATGAAAAATCTTGCGAAAAGGTCCGTTTTTGAAAGCTGAACACTTACCAGGGTTCTGGTTTAACTTCTTTGCAGTATGATCTATAAGAGAGGATTTACTCTTAAATAAATCTATAATTCAATATGTTGTTTTATTTGCGCGTCGGCTCTCAAGTTTTGAAATACACCTTTTCGGGGCGTTGTGCAAAAACACCCAAGGGCTTACAGGCCGCCGATACGGAATACGCCCCGGGTGAGATCTCGCTGCCCTACGGTGTGGATGTCGAACTGAACGCCACTGTCCAGGCGTCGGTCCCGGACGGCGCCCGCATCGGGCTGCTGGATAAAGTAACTGCGACCGACGCGAACGGTGTTGGAGTGGAGCTCACGAAGGGGACTGAGCTGAAAGTCGGCGCCGTCGCTGATGCGCGAGTTCCGGGAAGCACGGCCCTCACGCTCGTCGAGCCGGTGCCGGACACGCCCTACCCGCAGCTCAAACTGCGGCTTAAAGTTGCCAGTCAGGCAGCTTTATCCATCGATACGCCGATCGCGCTCGTCAATGCGACGCAGGTCGCGCTTCCCGATGGCACGGCAGCGAGCCTCCCGGCAGGGAGCACGGTCGTTCTCGCGGCTGGCACGGAGATCGGGGTACCGGGCGGGATTGAGGTCACCGTTCTCCGCCGGCGCATGCGGCCGGTCAGCGATCTGTACGCGGATTTTTTCGAGTCGAGTTACGACCCGAACCCAGAACTGGTACATAGACCCTACCCGGCCAAGGACCTCGACTTCTCGTCAAGCGGCGCCTACGCCGTTTACAACTGGGAGCTGTTCTACCATGTGCCGCTCACCATCGCCATTCATCTGAGCAAGAATCAACGCTTCGCCGAGGCGCAACGGTGGTTCCACTATCTGTTCGATCCCACCGACGACAGCGATGGCCCGACGCCGGAGCGTTTTTGGAAGGTGCGACCGTTCCAGACCACGGATGTCAAGAAAATCGAGGAGATCCTGGTCAATTTAGCGACCGGCGCGGATACGGCGCTCCGCGACGAGACGATCCACAGCATGGAGGCCTGGCAGGATAAGCCGTTCCGCCCGCACGTCATCGCCCGTTACCGGCAGCAGGCGTACATGTATAAGACGGTCATGGCCTACCTGGACAACTTGATCGCCTGGGGCGACTCACTATTCAGGCAAGATACCGGGGAAGCCATCGACGAGGCGTTGATGCTCTACGTGTTGGCCGCGAACATCTTGGGGCCGAAACCCCTGCCGGTGCCCAAGAAGGGAACCGTGCGGCCGCAGACCTACGACAATCTACGCAACGATCTGGCACAGTTCGGCACCGTCATGCGGGACGTGGAATCCGTACCACCGTTCGACCTGATGCCGTTCCCTGCGTCCGGTTCGGGCGATAATGCCAAGCTAGCGATTCTGCGCAGTCTGGGCAAGGCGCTCTACTTCTGCGTGCCGCGCAACGACAAACTGCTCGGCTATTGGGATACAGTGGCCGACCGGCTCTTCAAGATCCGCAACAGCTTGAACATCCAAGGCGTGTTCCGCCAACTGGCGCTATTCGAGCCGCCCATCGACCCGGCGCTGCTCGCGCGCGCGACCGCGGCGGGACTGGATGTCGCCGCAATCGTCAACGGTCTCAACCAGCCGCTGCCGCTGGTGCGATTCACCTTCCTCGTGCAGAAAGCTATGGAGATTGCCCAGGAGGTGAAATCCCTGGGCAACAATCTGCTGCCGGCGATGGAAAAGGAAGACGGCGAAACCATGGCCATTCTGCGCACCAAACACGAACGTGCCATTATGGAGATGGTCGAGCATGTGAAATACGCCCAACTCCAGGAAGCGAAGAAGTCACTTGAAGGGCTCATGCAGACTCTGGCGCTGGCTGTGCAGCGCTATACGTACTATGAGCGACAACTTGGCAAGAAGCCTGATGAGATTGAAAAAGCGATTCCTGTACTGAGCGAGCTGGACAAGGACAGTCTCGATAAGATGAAGTTTGCCATGCAGGAACCCACCCTCGGGCTGCGTGAGATCGAACCCGATTTTTCAGAAGACTTACTCGGTAGGGCTGGAGGGCGGGTGATCAGTTCCCACGAAGCAAATGAGCTAACGCTCATGGATGTCGCTCAGGGCCTGCAAGATACTGCAGCCGCGGTTGACATGACCGCCTCAATCCTAGCGGCTATCCCATCGATCGGCGTGCATGTGCAACCATTGGGGCCTGGAGGTTCAGCAACATTTGGGGGCCAACATCTGGTGAGCATATTCAGCGCAATATCAAGCGGCTTGCGAGGGATTGCGGGCAGGGTGTCCTTTGAAGCGAATCTTAGTGCAAAAATCGGCTCCTACGCCCGTCGTGAACAAGACTGGGCCTTCCAAAGCAATCTTGCCGCTGGTGAGATCAACCAGATCTTCAAGCAACTACGGGCTGCCCAGATTCGCGAAGCCGTCGCTGATATGGAGTGGAAAAACCACCAGCAACAAATCAGGCATATTCAGGAAATCGAATATTTTCTGACTGGCGAAGAGGATCCAGACTGGACTCAGAAAATCGATCCAAAGGAAAAGAAGGCGACCAATAAAGCCCTCTATACCTGGATGAAACGCGAGGTCAAGGGACTCTACTCACAGTGTTTCCAGTTCGCCTTCGACATCGCCAAGAAAGCCGAGCGCGCACTCCAGCACGAATTGGGCAATCCGGAACTGAGCTACCTCCAATTTGGTTATCTGGCCGGCAAGGAAGGCTTGCTGGCCGGCGAGAAACTCTACCTTGATATCAAGCGGATGGAGATGGCGTACCATGAACAGAACCAGCGCGAACTCGAGTTGACCAAGCACGTCAGCGTACTCCAGATCGATCCGCTTGCGCTCGTGCAATTGCGCACCACCGGTCGCTGCACCCTGCGGTTGCCCGAGTCCCTGTTCGATATGGACGGTCCGGGGCACTACTTCCGGCGCATCAAAACCGTGGCGTTGAGCATCCCCTGTGTGTCCGGACCCTACGCCAGCGTCAATTGCACCCTGACTCTGCTCAAAAGCGGCATACGGAAGACGCCGGTGATCGGGGACCAATATGCCCGTGTGGATGCCGAAGACAGCCGGTTTAGCGACAGCTTCGGCAGCCTTCAATCCATTGTCACCAGTTCCGCCCAGAACGACTCCGGTCTATTTGAGACGAACCTTCGCGATGAGCGCTATCTGCCGTTCGAGAACTCAGGGGTCATTAGCGAGTGGCAACTTCAGTTACCCGCAGACCCGAGCAAGAAGGAACCGGCGCAGTTCGACTACAACACGATCAGCGACGTCATCTTGCACATCCGCTACACGGCGCGGAATGGTGGAGGGCTGCTGCGCAACGGCGCCATCGCGAACCTGAATGAGCTGATCGCCGCAGGTGAATCGGCGGGTTCAATGTGATTGTTTTCCGTGAGACAGGAATTCCCTGCCGAGTGGGCGAAGTTTCAGAATCAAAAACCCGCTGACGGTCACCGATTCGAGTTGGTTCTTAATCTGCTTTCGGAACACTACCCGTTCTGGAGCCAGGGACGGGTCAAGGCGGTGACGCGCGTGGACGTCTTGGCTGCGAGTAAGGTTACCCCAATCCCTGGCAGTATCGACATTGCTGATAAAGCCGATAAGAACGACAGGACTACGAAGATCGATTCGCTCGCCAAGGATGCCAGTCTGGGCGGTCTCCTTGTTGGGAAGTTTCAGGAGATCGCCTTGCCAGCGCCTGAGGGCGATCTCTCCCTCTTCATTGATGACAACTCACTCAATAACCTGTGGATTGGCCTGACGTGGGGCGAAGCGTAAACGGTAGATAGAAATGAAAGAGGGTGAATCGGGCCGCTGGCAGATAGAAAGCGTTGCCCCAGGCGATACGACTCGAACCACCGCCTAAAGAGCGCGACGCCTAAAGGCGGTATATACCACGGCTGCCGCTTTGCGCGGCTAAAGCCACAGCATGGAAATCAATAACGGAAAATGTCATGGCAGATTTGCTTGCACCTATTATGAGCCGGTACACCCACTATGCGATGACGGGTGATGGAATCCCGGAGATCAACTCCCTTTCCTACCTGTCCTTTGAAAGTGGCTATACCGATCCTCTGCCAGCACAACGGCTGGCGCTGATCCTGGTCGAACCGCGCCTCTTCGAACCGACAGGCAATCCTGCCTTTCGTGCTGACCTAATGCGTTGCCTACAAAGATTCAAGGGAGATCTGCGCGCAGAAGGATTACTCACCCGCTTTATCAGCGCCAACATCTACCGAGGCCCAGTCCACAAGGATGGGCGGATTGTGCTTGCTTTGCGCCGGTTCTTCCAGGAAGTCAAAGCATCCTTTGTCAATTTCGAAGGGTTGATTCTCCTTGGTAATTTCCCCGAAGCCTCGCTCGTGAGAAGAGTCTCCTGGTGCCCTGGCTTCCTGAACCCGCGACAACTTATCGTAGGAACCGAGCTAATCAGCTCTCGGGCGGAGATCGTTTTGGCGGATCTCACCGGCAACTGGGAGAATCTTTACCAGCAGGCCAATTTCGATGCAGAGGACATTACGGCGACCCCCGATACCGCCACTACGGCGGCAGGGTGGTTCGACGGCGAGTCGGTAAGAAACTGTGACTTCACGTCCACCCGCTTTACCGTCCGCCGCAGCTCTACCTTCAGGGACGCATTTTTCATCGATGACACGACTCACACCGTTCTCGAAAACAGGACCTCGCCGAACCCCCTCCTCCGCGTGCGCCTGCGCCAAGCTGAACAAAACAACGAGGTTGATCTCAGCGACCGCTCCCTGGTCAACATCCTTTCGAGACCGGATATCAGTGTCTCGCGCATCAACGCTTTCCGAGCGGCTGTAAATCCTAACCCTTCTCTGACAGGGACAGGTGGTGAGACGTTTCTGGACGCCGCAGGTAACCCGCAAACCGTGCCTAGCCCTACACCATTGTTTAACGAGGGGAATCAGCATAACGAACTCTTCAATTTCAATGATATAGATTTAGAGAGGCGATTGATGATCAGTTACTTCAATCGCAACCACCGCTTTCGCAACGGTGCTTTTTCAAACCTTCCCTTCCGGGCATCCGTGGTGTCCGGCACCACGGACTTCAATCCCGACCGGTATGAAGGGCTGGTGAACGCCGCCGCATCCGACTTTCAACCCTGTGTGAAGACAGCTAATGCCGACCTGCGACAGTACGTGCAGTTTCACAAGACACCTGCCGTGCTGAAATACATCATTGCTCACTCAGATGCTCGATCTTCAACATTTCGCGACGGATACGACGTGGCGGCATTCACGACGGAGGTGGGAGGAGCGCCCTTGCGGTGGATTTTCCGTTCCGGTCAGTACAGTCCCAGCTTCGAGGGATTGGGTGGCGGCGCCGACATCTTCACCCATCGCGCCCTGTGGCATTACAACACGCTACAGCACGCTGGCGCCAGCCTGATCATTCACGGCGGCTGCAACGTTAACAGCGTCGATGAAACGCAATCCGACATCTACACCACCTCCAGATATGCGCACTGGAACAATGCCGAAGGGATTCTCTGGTTCACCAACTGCGTGGCGCTCTTCTCCCGGGCTAAGGGCTTCAACGATGCTCCAAACGGTTTTACGGACGGCTATCGTCTGTCGGATAGGGCCAACTTCGGTAGCTGCTGGAAAACCTACTTCAACGCCCAGGCCAACGACGGTGGCCTAAGCACCTACAACATCCAGCGCAAGCGAGCCTATTTCTGGAGCATCAACGGTGATTGGACCCTGCGATTGCGCAATGGGAACGGGCTCGGCATTCTCTCGTTAGAAGGAGGCTTGCGCTCAGAAGAGGTTCACCCAAACCGTGCCTGGATCGATGGTTGGAACTTTGATGCAGCCTTGAACAAGATCAGAGGTATTGGCGATATCGATGGCGATGGGCTCGACGAGTTTGTGGTCACCAGCGACTGGGGCATTGGGCTACTCAAATACGACGGGATACACTTCCGGGCGCTCATGACCGCGCCGAGAGACACTTGGTTTGGTGGTTGGCGGTATGATGCCACCATCAATCCCGGACGAGACAGGATCGTGGGGGTGCACAACTTTACCGGCACACCAAGGAACGAGGTCATGATCTGGAGCTCATGGGGTATCTGCACCCTCGAGTACAACGGCGCATCGCTTTTTCCGAGCCGCATCTACGCCAACGGCACCCGGCTTGGCGGATGGCTCATCAACACCAGCGATAACGTGTATTGCGGCAGCGGGCAATTTGACGCCGACCCTCGGAAGGACGTGGTCCTAATGAGCCCCTGGGGCTTGGGGATCATCTCGCTGCAAGGAGGCAACCACGTCTACATGGCGCCCAACGGCACCCGCTTGGGCGGTTGGCTGCTGAACAGCGGCGACAACACTGTTCGCCTCATTGCCGACCTGGACGGCGACGGCATGGATGAAATAGTGATCAGCAGTCCGTGGGGAATCGGTGTCCTGAAAATGGTAGGGGGAGCGCTAACATCAGTGGCTATGCATCCCAATGCTGAGAACTTGGGAGGCTATACGGTCCACAACAGTCACACCTTTGCTCTGGCCGACAATCTCAGGAAGGGTGTAGAGAAGCAGATTCTGGTGATGGATGGGGCGGGAATCCACATGCTTGGCCTGACCGGCAACAGGCTCACGCGTCTTGCCTTCGCCGCCAATGGCACCCGAATCGATGGTTGGGTGATCGACACCAGTAACAACCGCTTGCAGCCTGCCGGAGACATGAAGGGAGATCGGATGGCCGAGTTCGTCATCCGCAGCCCCTGGGGGATCGGCATTATGGGGGTTGATGCCGCCAATCGGGTACGTTGTTACAGCATGCTCCCCAACAACTCCATGCTTAACGATTGGTATCTGCAGAGCGGTGATGTGATTGTCGGTTTCGGCAATCTCTCGGGCGGTACAGATAGAAAGGAGTTACTGATCGTAAAGCCTTTGCTGGTCGGATAGCGAGGTGATGTCGCCACCCCTCAGTTACCCTACTAGGCCTAACAGAAGGGTCGGAGAGAAAAACCGCCAGATTTTTGCAGGACTTTGATCTGTAATACTTTATGAAAAAGCTGTTTGATGGATTATCGTGCAGAAACATCGAAACTTATAAAGTTTTTGCACGTTGATTGATGCTTAGGTTTTTGCGCGAAAAACGCTCAGGCTGCCCCGCTGCTTGCGGCGGGGGGGAATGAGCGATCTTGGCGGCGGGCTCCATGCCCGCTGCCAAGATCAGATCGGTGCGCTACATTATCCGCATGGTTTTCCGACGTACCTCTCATGCCGTTTACGAT
>Ga0116151_10004001_pt1 | contig 13029 bp, 9 predicted proteins | sample AD_UKC117_MetaG_FD_89893 | JGI IMG/M metagenome (GOLD analysis project Ga0116151, IMG submission 89893) | Active sludge microbial communities of municipal wastewater-treating anaerobic digesters from Hong Kong - AD_UKC117_MetaG | ecosystem: Engineered > Bioreactor > Anaerobic > Digestate... | reverse complement strand
GGTGCACGAGATCTTTTCGAATGAGAAGATCACCAAGCTGATGGTCCGCCATCCGGAGGCCCAGCTGATCGCCCATCCGGAGTGCGAGGCGCATATCCTGGAGAAGGCTCACTTCATCGGATCGACAACAGGCCTGCTGAACTATACGATCAACAATCCGGGCAAGGAGTTCATCGTGGCCACCGAGGCAGGCATCATCCACCAGATGCAACTGCGCTCGCCGGAGAAGACCTTCATACCGGCCCCACCGGAAAACACCTGTGCCTGCAATGATTGCCCGCACATGAAGCGCAACACCCTGGAGAAGCTGTACACCTGCATGAAATATGAGCTGCCTGAGATCCATCTTGAGAACTGGATCATCGAGCAGGGCCGCGCCAGTATCGACCGGATGCTGGAGATCTCGGCAAAGGCAGGGTTATAAAGATTGAATTTGACCAGAATTTTATATATTGCGTACGAATGCTAGCTCAACATCCCGACGTAATGTGATCAGGCAATATATACTTCGACATCCAATTCAATCTATTGGCTTCGTCACCATACTTTGTGCATTAGCCTTATTGCTTACAGATTATTATCAACTTTATTCGTTCAAGCGCCTTGCCAGTGAGTCCCAGCGGGCAGAGGTTGTTCCAGTATCAATCAATCTGGCCGGCAATCGATTAAATGATGGTAGAAATATCACATTCTATAATAGTGACCTAGGTAATATTCCGGATAATTCTATCACATTCATATCGCAGGATACTGAGGGAAGGATTTGGGCGGGTAGCAGCATTGGACTACTTAAATATACTTCACACGGATTTATCTCCGCACCTATTCTCGGATCAAATACAACTCTTCATTTCAATACTGATGTCATCGGGTATAATACTTCCGTTCCCGGGTTCATTTATTTGTATTTTGTGACTATCGGTTTATGTCAATATGACATACAGAATCGAACGATGGATTTGCTTGTACCTGCCCAATATCATCTTAATGGGGCAGACAAGGTATCCATTGGGCTAAAAGGTGATTTGATTTATTTTTCTCATTCAACACCGGGAGATTTATTTATATATAATTTAAAAACAAAAAATATTTTTGAAACTAGAGAACGTGTGTGTGGAAATTTTGTTCGCGGCGTAAAGGGTGGAAATATTGGGTTTTACAGTCCTGATGTGAATTCGGACTGCTTGGTATATGTCGAATTGAAAGGCGACACTATAGAGTACAGATCAGATCATTCTGTTCCATCAGGTTACTATAATGTTGTTGAAATGGCTGGGGACACCGTGATGATATTTAATCGAAACGGTATGACTTCACTGCTGCATGATCGCCGGACAGATACCATGAAAGTTGTTAATTGTGTTACTGGCCCTGAAGGCAGGAGAATTTTTAGCGGAACAATTACCTCGGTGCGGTTTGACTCCTTGTCAAGAGAGTTGTATTTTTCTACATGGGGGGGGATTGCGGTTCAAAGTATTGATACTTGGGAGATAGATGTTATAACCTCAAAATCTGCACGACAGGATCAATTGCCAATTGAATATGCACCTGTAGTAGACATTCTAAAAGATAAAAGTGGTGACCTGTGGCTGGGGTATTATGAGAATGGCATAAGTCGAGTGGAAAATTTGAATGTTAATTTTGGGAACTACTTGGGTAATGATAAGAATCTGGATAGGGCGCTAAAGGAGGTTCTCGGTATCCGGCGTGGAGTCAATGGAGAGTTGTTTTATTTGACGAAAGGAGGTCTTGTCATTCAAGAACCTGGATATGGATCTTACCAAGTTCTTCGTGACGAGGTAACTGTGAATGGGACATGCAATAAGGATTGGTTTCGAGATATCATGCCGTTATCCACCCCCAACACGTACCTGGTTGTAACCTATGGCAATTATCCATTGATCTTGGAGATGAATGATCTGAAGTGGGTGTTTCGATCATTGAAGCCAGAGGATGCACCATTTCCTTGTTTGGCATTCGCTGCAAAAGTTGATACGTTTCTTGGATACAGGATTGTATCCAATTGGGGTCAGGGGGATGTTTTAGTAGCGACAGACGCTGCAGGGGAGAATCTCTATCGGTATGTACGAAATTTGGATGGTGAATTGCTAACGTCTACCAATCTGTGTAGTGATATCCATGTGCAGGGAGAGGCCATATACATAGGGACTACAAATAAAGGAATAATCAAGCTCTCATTAAGGGGGCCAAATGGTCCATATGTCCGTAAGGATACCTTGTTTATGGATCTGATTGAGCAACCAATGGATACACTCAGTCAAGCGGGGAACATACTTTATCATTCATTGATCTACTCAATTATTGAAGGTCGTTCAGATACGGTTATTGCTTTTTCAAATCGGGGTATTTTTAAAATCGCGACTGACAATAGTGTCAGTTATCATGATCTTCCGGACTTGGGGAGTACTGTTATTCGATGCGGGATGCAGTCCACAGATGGACATTTTTGGCTGGGATCGCCTGTCGGATTATTTGAATATGATTCTAGTATGGTGAATCTACTTCATGTTTATAATAGAAATTCCGGATTGATATCCCAAAACATACAGTGCATTTTTCAAAATTATGACGGGCGTTTAATGCTGGGTACAAGATCTGGAGTGTCGTATTTGAAAAATGATTCGTTCAAATTGTCACAACCCTCTATTTTGGTGGATGAGGTCTTCTTTGATGGAGTGAATGTCTTGCCTGATCAAAATATATATATCAGTTCTCCTGGAAATAAGAATGTTCGATTCGAATTTATTAGTACAGATTATGAAAACTTGCCTCGTCATGAGGTTCGCTATATATTGAGTGATGTCGACGATCACTGGTCTGAAATTACTCCTTCCAGGGATCTTTTAATGCTGTTGAAGCCTGGAAGGTATGAGTTGAAGATTCAGGAAAACGATAATTTGGGTGAGTGGTCTTCACCCATGACCTCCGTTTTCCTCTACATACCTTGTCAGTGGTATATGAGCCTGTGGTTTTGGACTCTAATAGTCGGTGGTTTGTTGACGGCACTATTGTGGGTTTGGTTGGATCATCTTGAAGCAGCCAGGGACAAGCAGAAGTTGAGTGAAACCATTCAATACTTGAGATTGGAGACCATTCAAGCGCAGATGAACCCCCATTTTGTATTTAATATGTTGGGCACGATCCAATATTTTATCTTGAAAAACGATCGTCTTTCAGCGAATCGATACTTGGTGAAGCTTTCTAATTTGATACGCAATTTCCTGGATTCATCTATCAAAAGTTCAGTGGGTGAGAATGGATATATTCGAAGCGAAATATCCTTACGAAAAGAGATAGAGCTTGTTACGGACTATATGGAGTTTGAGAGGATCCAAATGAATGAAAGCTTTGAATTTTATTTGGAGATTGATGATGAGATCAATATTGACAATGTCACCTTGCCCCCCATGTTGCTACAACCATTTTTAGAGAATTCTGTCAAGCATGGAATCGCTTATCTGGATCATGGAGGAATTATTCGCCTGAAGATCTGGCAAGAGGAAAATGGGATGCATGTAAAAATTGTTGATAATGGAATTGGACGACTTGAGTCCCGGAAGAGGCAGAAGGATTCCCTGCGTTCGTACAAGTCACATGGTACTGATTTGGTCAAGAAGCGGATAGAATTGCTGAATAGAATTGGTTATGAAATCAGGTTGACAGTTACAGATTTGGAAGAAGGGTATGAGGTATATTTGATTATTCATTAATTGCATGGATGATGTTAAAGGTTGTAATAGTAGATGATACCAGAGCGAACCAGGAGATTGTGAAGGGATATTTTGATATGATGTTTCCTGATTCAATTGAAATTTGTGGAATGGCCATTGATGTCCAACCCGCACTTCAATTGATTTCAGAGTGCAATCCTGATTTAGTTATTCTGGACATTCAATTGAAGACGGGAACAGGTTTCGATCTTCTCGATGGTCTTTTAGAAAGAAGTATCCCCATTCCTGAAGTAATATTCATAACGGCATATGGAAAATATGAATATGCCACAAGGGCATTTGAGTATTCTGCCATTGACTTTTTGACGAAACCTATCGATCCTGACAAGTTTCAAATTTCTATTCAACGCGCTATCTCAAAGATTGGAGCCATGGGAAAGAGCGAGCCTCAAATTAAGATGTTATTGGATCATGTCAGGGGGGGAGGGGTCAAGCATACCAAGGTGGCTTTTCATCGAATCAAGGGTATGATTGAATTCATTGAAGTGGATACGATCCTGTATTGTGAAGCGGATGGTTCTCTGACCAAAGTCTACCTTGAAGGAGGTGAGGTTGTGACGGTGATGCGCCATTTGGGGCACTATTCCAACATTCTCATTCAAGATTTCAGTTTCTATCCGATCAGCAATAAGACGCTTGTCAATATGGACTATGTCAAGAGTTATAATCACAGTGAGCTGGCGCTCACGCTCACTGGTGGGCAGGTGATCTATGCATCCAGGCGGGGTGGTTCAGACTTCAGGAAGCTCCTGAATGGTTAGTATCAGACCTAAGGGAAGGTCCGGTCCCCCATTTTTGACCAGCTATTCCTTAAACCTACCACTTATTCTAATCTTGCTAGCGGTGAATTCTACAGATGATAGATTTGAATCATCATTCAATCATAATCATCTGGGAAATGAAGTGTACGGTCTGTGGTTTTGAGGAGAATCTCGCTAATGCGGCTGTATGTAAGCAGTGTGGAGCTGCTTTTCTGGGCGCGAGTGCCTTTGAAGACAATAAGAAGACAACGCTGAGTCTTGGACAGGATCCGCATACGGTTACCAAATACACGGTGCTCGGCAAGCAATCAGGTGCATTGGAGCAGCCATCCAATTCAGAGGGCCGCCAGTGTACACATTGTGGTTATCAAATGCGAAAGGGCCTGGATCTGTGTCCCAATTGTGGATTTGAGCATACATCATCAGTTGGCAATGCTGTTGTTCCAGAACAGAAGAGCACGACGAGAGTTGGTCCAAAGACGAAGCGAATAGAAGAATTTACTGGCGAGTCAGGAGGTCCGAGAATTAGTTTGATTCCAATAAATAGTAAGAAGGCTTCAAGCCTGGAAACCTATGGTCAAGAGTTGGTGCTTGATCGGGGCAAGGTGGATGAGACGGATGACACTATCTCAACCTCGACCCATCTTCGTATTTACTTTGATGAAGAAATGAAGGAGTGGAGGCTGGAAAATGCCGCCACGAACAAGGCGGTTTTTATTCAGGTAGAGGGAACCGTTTCAATTCAACCCGGGGCTGTGATACAAGTCGGTCAGAATAAACTATTTCAGTTCAAGATCGAGGATTAATTGAATGATCAAGCTATGTTAGGCGTGAAGACCAGCGGTGTGTTCTACGAGAATGAAAGGATTAGTCTTCCTGAAAAACTTAATTTCAGGCAGGGTGACTTATTGCATCTTCATACTGGCCGCTACGCAGTGTCCCGGACCCTTGGGCAGGGTGGATTTGGCACGGTCTATCAATTGCTTGATGATCGGGGTGAATCTTTTGCTTTCAAGGTTCTCGATCTATGGCGGATGAAGCCCAATGAGTTTGATCAGATATCAGCACGGTTTGAGCAGGGCTTCAAGGCGGGCCAGGTAGAATCAAAATATCTCGTAAAAAATTATTCTCAAGGTAAGATTGCAGGGAACCCGTATATATTGATGGAGTTTTGCAGGAATGGTAGCCTTGGATCTCGACAGCGTGAGTTTTTCAAGTTTGAACGATTCGAAGATGTGGCTTTGGCTATTTTGCACGCACTTCATGACCTGCATTTAAGTGGTATCATACACCGGGATGTCAAACCTGATAATGTGTTATTTGATGACCATGACACTCCTAAATTGACAGACTTTGATATTTCTGGAAATATCAATCAGCGGATGACATCTGCAAATTGGCGGGGAGCAGTCAAGGAAATCTGGGGTACAGCGGTATATGCCCCCCCCGAGCAATTGAACCACAAGGATGCATATGCTTTGACCCGGCCATCTATGGATATGTTTGCATTTGGGGTAACCTGTTATGAAACATTGACAGGTGGAAAGTATCCATATGGGAACTTTGAAGAATTTGAGAAGAATCCACTTGAGTTTTACAAGAAAGTGAAACAGGGTAAGTTTGAGCCTGTTACAGCATATCGATCGGATCTTCCGAGAGTTTGGGTAGATGCTATCCATGCTTGCCTGGTGGCTGACCCGGAGAAGCGAGTTCAATCTCCCAAAGAGATACTGGCTCTATTCGGATACCGCAAACCCGAATTGAATTATAATGAGTTTGTTCAGCATAATGAATGGGTCTTAAAAGTGATGAATGGTGAAGAAGTCGGTCGTGAATACAATCTGACTCGGTTGTCTAAGAGCGCAAATCGGCAAGTTCTTCGTATTGGGTGGGATGCAAAGGGAGAGTCCGTCAATGACGTTCGACTCAAGGAGACTTTTACCAAATATATCTCTGAGAGTCATGCGACTTTGGAATGGGATCGAACAGAATGGGTTATACGAGATGGACAATGGTCACGATCAAAAGGGTGGCAGTCATCGTTGAATGGCACATTGGTCAATCAGGAGAGGATAGACAGTCTCACCGGCCGAAAGCTTCAGCATGCTGACATATTAATGATAGGTGAGACCACTTTGAAAGTTCTTCATATTTGAAGCCGATGTCTGTGTATCAACAAAAGGATAGATTTGATGAGTACCTGATGGAAGAATACATCGGCACAGGATCATCAGCTGAAGTCTGGAAAGTAAGTGATCCAGATGGACATACGTTGGCGTTGAAGATTTTTGCGCCAGGTTCAGGACTTGATGATTATGGTCGATTGGTCTTTCGAGAGGAGTTTGAGAAGTCCTTTAGTCTGGAGCATCCGAATATTCTCCAGTCTATCCGGTATGGCGACTATGACGATAAGCCATTTATTATCATGCCCTACAGTGAGCAGGGTTCGCTGATGAAAGTCCTGAGGGATCGGATGTTCCAACGGAAGCGTGATGAACTTTCGTTTGAAACGTTGTTCACGGAAAGGGAGCTGGCCCTGATCATTCGTCAAGTGGCCGAAGCTTTGATCTACCTCAAGGAGAATGGCATCATCCATCGGGATATCAAACCGGATAATATTTTACTCGGGCAGCAGGATGGGCAGGTCCTTTACCTGTTATCAGATTTTGGAATCAGTACAAAGATTCGCAGAACTATTCAGAAGCAGACGCGACAGAAGATCAATACGGATTCTGGGATGACTCCTGCGTATGCGCCTCCTGAAGTTTATCGCGGAGAGGTGTTTTCAAAAAGTGATATTTTTTCACTCGGGGTTTCCGTCTTTGAACTGGCGACGGGAGAGACACCAGCAGGGGCAAGTGGTATTGGTATCGGACTGGCCATGTTGAACGGTGCCGATGTGCCTTCTTTGAGTGGTGACTATTCCGTTCGATTTCAGGAGTTGGTTGCGTCCTGTATGCAGTTGGATGAGCAGAAGCGTTGCTCTGCAGAGGATCTGCTTTTTTGGTCATCGCATTATTTGGATCAGGGATGGTGGCCCGTTATTCAATCTCCATCAGAGGTCCAATCTTTGGATCTCCATCAAGCTACTGCTGTTTCTGATGACCCACAGAATGTGGCCGGGGTTGAGGATCAATATGATAGTGAATACCTTGCTTTTGTAAAGAAGTATGGACAGCAGCAAGTTGACAGTTCAACTCACGAGTCAACACAGGTTCCTTCTCCTGAAGCAAGTGAACAGAAGGCAAGTAATGCGAGTGATCCTGTGGTTAATTCCCCGCGAAATCCCAGGAACACATGGTCATTCTATGGCAGAAACTACTCTGTTAGAGCATCCATGATCTCTTTGGTCATTGTGCTGGCATTAGGTTATTTGGGCGCTGTTTTTCTCATTCAACGTTCTGCTAATAATGCCTGGATCAATGGTCATGTCTCTATAGCATCCCAACGGTATTCGTGGGTTTGTACAATGACCGGGATGGACAGATTTTGTGAAAGAGCAGGAACCATGAAGACATTGGATGAGTCGTTCATCTTCGGAGGGACGTTCATCTATAATCGAGCTGTTGTTCGGGATAAGTCGACAGGTAAAAAGGGATTTATTGATAAGTCAGGGCAAGTGGTAATTCCCGCTCGGTTTGACGATGTGGGTGGTTTCAATAAATTTGGCCTTGCGGCTGCCGCTTTAGAAGCTGGAAAGTATGGCATGATCGATCTGAACGGCGATTTTGTAATCGAGGCGAAGTACAGTGGGTTGGATGTCAAGGAGGAATTTGTAGTAGGTGATCAAAAAGACACAATTTATTTTCAAACGCAGAATACGAAGTAAATACAGGATTATGACACGAGATACAGTACAACTGTCTGGCGGAAACAGTCTCAAGCAGACGATGGTCCAGGGATTTCGGGCAATGAGTGGTAAGGATGTACCCAATTTTACCATATTGTTTCTGGATCCTACCCGAAATAAGCTGAAAGGGGATTTTATGAATGTGGTTGTCCCTTATGTGGAGATCGGGAGAAGCTCAAAGTGTGCTATTCGTTACGGAGAGGATTATCCCACCGTAAGCCGGGTGCATGCAGCATTGCAATCCATTAATGGGCAGGTGGTGATCAAGCATTTGGGTACCAACCCCACTTTGGTGAATGGGCAGCCCGTCCAGGATTCAATGGTCTTGAATAATGGGGACGAGGTTCAGTTGTCTTACGAGGGTCCACGGATTCGTATCAATACCTCAGCTGTGAAGACTTCCACCATGAAGTTTACACAGCGTATGGCGTTGTATACCAGTCAGGCGTTAGTACCATACAAGAAGGCTCTTGCCATTCTGGGATCGCTATTGATCCTGGCCGTGGCTGGCTTTGGCTATGCCAATTGGCAGCAAAAGCAGACTATTGATCTGCAAGGCATGACCATTGAGGAGCAGCAATCTCGGATTGCGGATCTCGATTCCAAACAGAATATGAATGATCAAAAGGCTAATCAACTGAGAGGACAGTTGGCCTCCAACCGGCAATACACAGCACAGCAAAGATCTGAAATGGAAGCTGAATTGAGACGATTGGAAGAAGATAACCGGATGATTGCTTCCGAATTGCAGATGTTGGCTGCTAACGCTGAGGCTGAAAAAAGCAAGATGAGTGGAGCTCAATTTCTAAAGGATCATGAAGGCGATATTTATTTTGTTTTCGCTACGGAGATGACGATAATTCCACCAGGAGGTCAACCTCAAGTAGTGACTGAAGGATTATGGACAGGCACAGGTTTTATTACCAGTGAAGGAAACTTTGTAACTGCGCGACATGTGATCAAGCCCTGGAAGTATAATGATCCAAGTGATCCTAACGTCTTGGATTATAATGCATTTGAAATGTCCGGTGGGCAAATTGTTGTCAAGTTTAAAGCCTATTCACCTTCTGGGGATAAATTTGATTTTACTTCGAATGAAATGAAGAGCTCTGATGCGAAGGATGAGGCATTTGATAATAATGGGAAGGCAGTTAAGATCTCTCAAACAAGCGAGACTGACTGGGCATATATGCCTATCAATGATCGCCGGGGATCACTGGTCCCAGATCGCAAATTGGCTTCTCAATTAAATCCGGGCGATGTGGTGCATGTAGCAGGTTATCAATATTCTTATTATACCCAAGACTTGGAGAAAGGAATTTCCCCAAATTATTCTTCAACTCAGGTTGCTCAGTCCGGGCTTCGTCAGGGAGTGATTCAAACCTCCAATCGGGGATTTGGCCAGGGTTCCAGCGGCGCACCGGCGATCGTTGAAGTCGATGGTGAATTCAAATTGGTTGGTATTGCTGTTGCCGGAGTCGGATCCGAGCAGGGTTTGATTGTACCGATCGGAAATCTTCGTTAATCCATTTAAAATGACTGTCATGCGAACAATTAACATAACGTTCTTTCTTGCTTTTCTTCTAATGACCATCCGTGTCGAAACGCTTGATGCCCAGCAAGGGAAATTGCCTCCGTTGCCAGGTACTGAAAAAAGTAAAGCAAAACCAGAAGGTAATCTGCGGCCTTCCGATACCACAGAAGGTGTTACGGAGGTCCAGGAGAATAGTGAGTATCTGATCGGCATGGCCGCAGCCATGAAAAATATGGTGCTCAGTGCCATTAAAGATGCACTCTTCGTCGTAAAGCAGGATTATTATATCGAAGATGGAAATGGTAATAAAACGGTTTCTCCGGGCAAAGACTATTTTGGACGGAAGTATGGGATTGCTGTCGCTGCCAACGGTCGATTGTGGACAATGAGCAGTCAGATCTCGCCCTGGTTAGCTGATGAAGGATTCAGTAATGTCTCCGGTGTAAAGACCCCTGTTCGTTCCACGACAGGTGTTCGCCGGCTGGATGATTTCCGAAGTTTCAAGAATCAGACCATGGTGGCTCATGTGGAGAATAACCTCTATGTGGGTTACTATGACTACCCTGAACCCATACGGTATGCCTCGATCAGCAAGAATCTCCAACGTACGGAAGGACGATTAATCCTATTCTATGTAAATAATGGAGAAGATCCGGAGACTGCAGAGGTGCAGGCAAAAGTGTTTAATATTGATCCGGACTGGAACACAAAAGGCATGATCAGAAATCCGTTGCCAGACTATAGCGATAAGCTCTTTCTGGGTGGGGTTTATGTCGTCGAAGAAAGTCCCCAGAATGTCGCTCCGCAAAAGGCAAGCGAGCAGCCCAGGAGCGGAAGAAACGGTCGGGGAAATAGTAAGCCAACTGAATCTGGGAAGACAGAAGGTCCGGCATTGGGTACGATCCAGTTCAAAGTGGTCGGACTTTATCAGCGGCAGGGCAATGACAAGTATATTGTTACGCTGCCGGCTGAGATCGAAATGAAGGCTGAAGGTGGAGAGGCTCAGGAGAGTCAATCATCTCGATCTTCTCGTTCTGGACGGTCAGGCCGCTCGAGTCGGTCGAGAAGGTAGATGGTCTTTCATCTTCTGCGTACGATAAATCAAACACGCCTTGCTGGAATTGCAAATCATAGGAAGAACCCATGTGGGTCAACAACGGACTCTCAACGAGGACACCCTGGCCTTTGGGTTGGATAACGAGTGGTCCCAGTGGGCAACTGTTGAAACGTTACCTGATGAAACCGTCCAGCTAGACCGGGCCGCGATGATCCTCGCTGATGGCATGGGTGGAGCGGAAGCAGGAGAGATCGCGTCTGCACTGGCCTGTTCGTCTATGCAGGAGTACTTTTCAAGTGCCTTGTCATCCGTTCAGAAAGACGATGATGATATCATTATTCGTCTGCGACAGGGATTGCTATTGGCACATGATAGCATTGTTGCGGATACGATGCTTCATCCGGCACGAAGAGGAATGGGTACCACGATCATTGCCGGTCTGATTGATTGGGGTAAACTCTATGTGATGTGGTCGGGTGACAGTCGGGTGTATCGTTACTTCCCGACAGACCAGGATTCAAGTGGAAAGGAGCATCCTGATCATCTACAAATGATCAGCCGCGATCACAGTATGGTTTGGGACATGGTCCTGCAGGGTGAGTTGACAGCAGAGGAAGCACGTGTGCATACCTACAGCAATGTCATCACCCAAAGTCTTGGCGATGTCCAGAACAAGCCATCTCCTGATTATCGCGTGACCCCGCTCTATAAGGGAGATGTCTTGTTGTTTTGTACTGACGGGCTGAATGGGATGCTGAGCGATCAGGAAATCCAGGATCTTTTTCGAACCCATCAGGACTTGGTTCAACTTGCCGATGCACTCATTGAAGCAGCCAACCTGGCCGGGGGGACGGATAATATCACCCTGATCCTGGTTCGCGTAACCAATGGACCTGGCCGACCACATTTGGAGGATATCCACATTCAGGATAAAGTGGTCACCGAAGGAGGGGCTTCCCTGATGCAGAAAATGAAGCAACCTGTCGATGGGCCCTCCGTATCACCTCCGGACCATTTAAATCAGGTCTCGCAGCTGGACCATCCGGGTCGGAGAAGAAGAACCCGTATATGGCCATTCGTGCTGCTCTTTTGCCTGTTACCCTTGTTTTTGATCGGGTTGTGGTGGTACTTGAAAGTTCCGGAAAGCAACCTGTCCATTCAGGAGCGCATCCAGTTTCTTCAGGCAGAGGACATCTCATCTTTTCTGAGTAGCAAAGAAAAATTTAAATTTGATAGCCTGGTTCGCGAATACGAGTTGGGTCAGATCAGTGAGGATAAGATGCGCGGCGCCATTGAATATTATGAACAACAGGCTGGTGTATTGAACCCAACGGGCACGTTTGGAACAGTACCGGAGGGAGAGCGGACGGAAGAAACGGAGGTGAAGCGAGAAGTGGTGGCATCCGATAGATCCATGCCTTTTTGGAATAAGCATTTTCATAAGCTTCAGAAGGATGTCCGTGTATTGATGACAGGCATTCGAAGTGATCCAGGGCTTGGACAGAAAGAAAAGGAAGAATTTCTTACTGCCTTGATTATCCTGGAGAAGGAGATTCTGGCCTCATTTGATGAAACAGGGGTGGTCAAGTTTAAAGACGTCGAGGCCAGGGAGAAGCGTGATGAATTGCTGAAAAAGTACAAACAAGTCAGTGAGAACTATCGAAAATGGAAAGAGGAGAAAGCAGTTCCTGGCCAGGAAACAATCAGTCCGAAACAACCCGTATCCGCTCGTCAAGGTGAAGGAGAGTCAGTTTCAGACACGGTAAAGCAGCATAAGCAGATGTCTTCTCCACCGATTGATTCAGTGAAACAAAGCAATAAGAATGAATAATCTACCAAACCATACGTGCCGATCAGGAGGGCCTACCCTATTTACTCAGATCACACTGGCCATTTCATTGATGCTCCTTCTCAATGGTTGCTTCGGGTGTGGTGGTGACGATCAGGAACTGGGAATCGCGGTGAACGGGCGGAGTGATCTGCCGGCTGAGGGTGAAGGTATCTATGGGGTGCAGGTCCGGACCGATTGTGCCATGGATTACTGTGTACCCGTTGGCGAGACGGTTAAATAAAAG
>Ga0116151_10003993_pt1 | contig 13049 bp, 8 predicted proteins | sample AD_UKC117_MetaG_FD_89893 | JGI IMG/M metagenome (GOLD analysis project Ga0116151, IMG submission 89893) | Active sludge microbial communities of municipal wastewater-treating anaerobic digesters from Hong Kong - AD_UKC117_MetaG | ecosystem: Engineered > Bioreactor > Anaerobic > Digestate... | reverse complement strand
TCCGGCGGGGCTCGGCCGCGAAGGATTCGCCAGAGTGACGATTACTTCTTGTCCTTCACTTCGGTGAACTCGGCATCCACCACGTCGGCGTCGTCGGCCTTGCCGCCGGCCTGCTGGCCGCCCGCGCCGGCACCCGGCTGGGCGCCGCCTTCGGCCTGGGCCTGGGCGTACATCTGCTCGCCGAGCTTCTGCGCGGCCATCGCCAGCGCCTGGCTCTTGGCTTCGATCGTGTCCTTGTCGCCGCTCTTGATGGCCTCCTCGGCCTCCTTCATCGCGGCCTCGATCTTGGCCTTCTCCTCATCCGACAGCTTGTCGCCGTACTCGGTCAGCGCCTTGCGGGTCGAGTGCACCAGGGCGTCGCACTGGTTGCGCGCGTCGACCAGCTCGTGGGCCTTCTTGTCTTCCTCGGCGTGCGCCTCGGCGTCGCGCACCATGCGCTGGACCTCGTCGTCCGACAGGCCGGAGTTCGCCTGGATCTTGATCTTGTTCTCCTTGCCGGTGGCCTTGTCCTTGGCCGACACGTGCAGGATGCCGTTGGCGTCGATGTCGAAGGTGACCTCGATCTGCGGCATGCCGCGCGGCGCCGGCGGGATGTCCGACAGGTTGAACTGGCCCAGGCTCTTGTTGCCCGAGGCCATCTCGCGCTCGCCCTGCAGCACGTGGATGGTCACGGCCGACTGGTTGTCGTCGGCGGTCGAGAACACCTGCGAGGCCTTGGTCGGGATCGTGGTGTTCTTCTGGATCAGCTTGGTCATCACGCCGCCGAGGGTCTCGATGCCGAGCGACAGCGGGGTGACGTCGAGCAGCAGCACGTCCTTGACCTCGCCCTGCAGCACGCCGCCCTGGATGGAGGCGCCGACGGCGACGGCCTCGTCCGGGTTCACGTCACGGCGCGGCTCCTTGGCGAAGAACTCCTTCACGCGGTCGATGACCTTGGGCATGCGGGTCTGGCCGCCGACCAGGATCACGTCGTCGATGTCCGAAACCTTGAGGCCGGCGTCCTTGAGCGCGATGCGGCAGGGCTCGATCGAGCGCTCGATCAGGTCCTCGACCAGCGACTCGAACTTGGCGCGGGTGATCTTGATCGCCAAGTGCTTCGGGCCCGAGGCGTCGGCGGTGATGTAGGGCAGGTTGATCTCGGTCTGCTGGCCCGAGGACAGCTCGATCTTGGCCTTCTCGGCGGCTTCCTTCAGGCGCTGCAGCGCGAGCACGTCGTTCTTGAGATCGACGCCCTGTTCCTTTTTGAACTCGGTGACGATGTAGTCGATGATGCGCTGGTCGAAGTCCTCGCCGCCCAGGAAGGTGTCGCCGTTGGTGGCCAGCACTTCGAACTGGTGCTCGCCGTCGAGGTCGGCGATCTCGATGATCGAGATGTCGAAGGTGCCGCCGCCGAGGTCATACACGGCGATCTTGGAGTCGCCCGGCTTCTTGTCCATGCCGAAGGCGAGCGCGGCCGCGGTGGGCTCGTTGATGATGCGCTTGACCTCGAGGCCGGCGATGCGGCCGGCGTCCTTGGTGGCCTGGCGCTGGCTGTCGTTGAAGTAGGCCGGCACCGTGATCACCGCCTCGGTCACTTCCTCGCCGAGGTAGTCCTCGGCGGTCTTCTTCATCTTGCGCAGGATCTCGGCGGAGACCTGCGGCGGGGCGATCTTCTTGCCGCGCACTTCCACCCAGGCGTCGCCGTTGTCGGCCTTGGTGATGGTGAAGGGCATCAGGTCGATGTCCTTCTGCACTTCCTTCTCCTGGAAGCGACGGCCGATCAGGCGCTTGATCGCGAACAGGGTGTTCTTGGCGTTGGTGACGGCCTGACGCTTGGCCGGCGCGCCGACCAGGATCTCGCCGTCCTCGGCGTAGGCGACCACCGACGGGGTGGTGCGCGCGCCTTCGGAGTTTTCGATGACCTTCGGCTTGCCGCCTTCCATCACGGAGACGCAGCTGTTGGTGGTGCCGAGGTCGATACCGATGATCTTGCCCATGAGAGTTCCTTTTTCGTCTGGATTCGGGTGGCGCGGCCTGCGGCGCGCCGTTCTGGTTCGAATATGGGGCAGGCGGCGACGCTTTCAAGCGCGCCGCGCGAATTTGCCTGCGCTTCTTACTGGGCCTTGCCCTTGGAGACCATCACCATCGCCGGGCGGATGACGCGCTCGCTGAGCAGGTAGCCCTTCTGCAGCACGGTGACGACGGTGTTGGGCTCGGCGTCGGCCTCGACCATGCTGATTGCCTGGTGCTTGTTGGGGTCGAACTTCTGCCCGAGCGGGTTCTCCTCGGCAAGCTTCGCGCCCTCGAAGGCGGAGATCAGCTGCTTGAGCGTCAATTCGACGCCCTCGCGCATCTTCTCCACGGTCTGGTTCTCGGTGGCGAGCGCGGCTTCGAGGCTGTCCTTCACCGGCAGCATCGCGGTGGCGAACTTCTCGGCGGCGAATTTCGACGCCTTGGCGATGTCGTCCTGCGCGCGCCGGCGCAGGTTCTCGGTCTCGGCCTTGGCGCGCAGCCAGGCGTCGTGGTGCTCGGCGGCCTTCAGCTCGGCCTGGCGCAGCGCCTCCTCGAGGCTCGGCATGCTGTCGATGCCGTTCTCCGGCGCGGTATCGGCCGCCGCGGCGGCGGCCTGGAGGTCGAGCTCCGGGCCGTTCTGCGCGGGCTGCTGCGCGCCGCCCTGCGCGGCCTGCTCCGCCGGCTGGTCGGTAGGGTTCTGGCTGGCCTGGTTCGGGTCCTGCATGTCGGTTGGCTCCGTGTTGGAATGCGAAACAGCCGACTAATTGGGGATGGTCGGCGCGAGTTCAAGAGGCTTGAGTGAAAAAACCTCCGCGACGGCTCTGCGGGCGAGGGGTTTCGGCGCGGCGAGGGGGGATTGCCATAGGGGGCCGACATGGCGTTGATGTATGACCGCTGCGCGAGGGCGCATCAATGAGGCCACGGCTGATCGCCGTGGATGACGAGCTCGCGGAAATGGTGATCGGCAACACCTGGACGCTTCAATGAGGCCACGGCTGATCGCCGTGGATGACGCACATGGGCGCACGACACGCTGCGCAAGCTCTACCGGCTTCAATGAGGCCACGGCTGATCGCCGTGGATGACATCAAGTGCGTGTTGATTGATGAGTGCCACCTCGTGCTTCAATGAGGCCACGGCTGATCGCCGTGGATGACGTCGTAGATGACGCGCGACAGCGGCGCGGGGGGCTCGGCTTCAATGAGGCCACGGCTGATCGCCGTGGATGACTTCTCGGGCGGCAAGTCGATGACCGCCGTTTTTCAGCTTCAATGAGGCCACGGCTGATCGCCGTGGATGACATCACGACGTTGGTCACGTCGGGGTGGCGCAGCGTGCTTCAATGAGGCCACGGCTGATCGCCGTGGATGACTTGTCATCACGTTGGCGTTTGCGACGTGCTTAGGCCAGCTTCAATGAGGCCACGGCTGATCGCCGTGGATGACTTGTCGATGATCTCGCGCGGGCGGTCGCTGTCTGCGCTTCAATGAGGCCACGGCTGATCGCCGTGGATGACCTGGCGGTGGAGAGAAGTCGCACGGCTGGTATCGCCGGCTTCAATGAGGCCACGGCTGATCGCCGTGGATGACCGCCCGCCCCGTTTGACCGTAGCTCTCCCGAGTTTGGCTTCAATGAGGCCACGGCTGATCGCCGTGGATGACCCGCAGTTCGAGGTCTTCGTGCCGGCCTTCGCGGCGCTTCAATGAGGCCACGGCTGATCGCCGTGGATGACGACGCTCGTCGAGCATCAGCGGGGCGTCACGAAGCGCCGGCTTCAATGAGGCCACGGCTGATCGCCGTGGATGACGAGGTTGAGGTAGTCGCCCACCTGGTTGTCGAGCGGGCTTCAATGAGGCCACGGCTGATCGCCGTGGATGACCTTCGCCACCAGGTAGAGGATGGGCGTGACATCGTCGCTTCAATGAGGCCACGGCTGATCGCCGTGGATGACCCCGCCGAGATCCGGCTGAAGCAGAACCCCATCCTCACGCTTCAATGAGGCCACGGCTGATCGCCGTGGATGACCTGCCGGGGCAGCGCCCCGCAGCCGTTCCTGTTGTCGAGCTTCAATGAGGCCACGGCTGATCGCCGTGGATGACGCAAACAGCCCCGCTCGCTCGCGTTCGAGTCTCTCGACGCTTCAATGAGGCCACGGCTGATCGCCGTGGATGACGCTGCTTTTACAGATCGGCCAGCCGATAGCTTTGCAGCTTCAATGAGGCCACGGCTGATCGCCGTGGATGACAGGCGCAGAAGTCGAGCAAGGAAGGCGCGATCGCCTTTGCTTCAATGAGGCCACGGCTGATCGCCGTGGATGACTCACCGACGGCACCGCCGATGCTTTTGGTAACGCGATGCTTCAATGAGGCCACGGCTGATCGCCGTGGATGACGTATCGAAAATTCGCGGTGTCTTCCATAGCAAACTGCGCTTCAATGAGGCCACGGCTGATCGCCGTGGATGACAGGCCGCGCAAGCCCGTGGGGATGCCCTGACCGAAGCTTCAATGAGGCCACGGCTGATCGCCGTGGATGACTAAGGCCGCCTGAGGGCGTGTAACACGCGTTATAACGCTTCAATGAGGCCACGGCTGATCGCCGTGGATGACCGGCGGCGAGGCGAGGCGTATGACTGGGAACCGTTGCTTCAATGAGGCCACGGCTGATCGCCGTGGATGACCGCCGCGAAGCGGCGCGGGGCTTGTCCCTTATACAAGCTTCAATGAGGCCACGGCTGATCGCCGTGGATGACGAATGAATCGGGTTAATCGCAAGCGCGCATGCAGTCGCTTCAATGAGGCCACGGCTGATCGCCGTGGATGACGCATCATGTTCGCGTGGAGCCTGGATGGTGTCGGCGCGCTTCAATGAGGCCACGGCTGATCGCCGTGGATGACGGCACGAAAAACACGATCATCAGCTACCAGTCCAGCAAGCTTCAATGAGGCCACGGCTGATCGCCGTGGATGACGGCGCTGCGGCGGCTGCGCTGGTCGGTGTCTCGCCACAGCTTCAATGAGGCCACGGCTGATCGCCGTGGATGACTGCCAGCGCAGTCGAATCGCGAGCTCCGCAAACACGCTTCAATGAGGCCACGGCTGATCGCCGTGGATGACTTTTCCGTCATGACGAGGATGCAGTTGTGACCCTCGCTTCAATGAGGCCACGGCTGATCGCCGTGGATGACCTCGGCCTACACCTCGATTGCCACCACCCGCGCGCTGCTTCAATGAGGCCACGGCTGATCGCCGTGGATGACGGCGTCGCTCGAGAAGCCCGGAGTGCCCTTGCGGTGCTTCAATGAGGCCACGGCTGATCGCCGTGGATGACAGCCCTTGCGAAATCGCCTGTTGCCGCTGGCGATCTGACGCCTTTTGCGAGGGCTGTGTGTGCATACGTCCCAACGCGTCCGAGTCAAGCCGAATACTACCCGGGACCTGGGGGAAATGCTCCATGTTTTCAGTTTCCTATGACGCCGCGAGCGCTGGCCGAGGCAAAGCGCGGCACTGGAGCGCTCGCGCGTCCTCGGCGGGAAGGAACGCGGTCTCGGAGGCGTCAGACGATGATGGAGGCGCGTTCGATCGGCGTAAAGTTGCGGCCCAGGCTGGTGATGTGAGGTGCGACCTTGTCGGCCGGGCCCACGTCCATGAGGACGACGTGATCGTCGGCATGATGGATCATGCCGTCGAGCAGCGCGATCAGTTCAGCATGGCGTCGCCGGTTCATCCGGCACTGGAAGACGGAGAGCTGAAGCCATTCTCCATAGCCGTTCATGATCCTGAAGATGCGCCGCCAGCGCTTCGGGTCGCGGATGTCGTAGGTCACGATGTATAGATGCTCGTCCATGGCCTCACCGTGTCGTGAAGTTCGGATAATCCGGGATCTCGCCGAGCAGAAAGCGGGCGAGTAGCCGGGCCTGGACTTCGAGCAGCCGCCGATAGCTGATGCGGTAGCCGAACAAGGGGTGAGTGATTTCGTGGCCGAGGCGGCGATCGAAGGTGCCGATGAAGCGTTTGCGGCCGTCGGCGGTCAGCGCCACGCTGCCGGCCGCACGGATGAAGTCGCCCGGCTTGACCTCGCCGTTGTTGATCGCCTGGATCACGCAGGAGTCGGCGATCAGAGGCCGGAACGGCTCCATCATGTCCAGGGCCAGCGCCGGGCGACCGTAGCGCGGCTGGTGGTAGAAGCCGCGGTAGGGGTCGAAGCCGACCGCGGAAAGCGTCGTGGTCCACGCGCGTGCGAGCAAGCTGTAGGCGAAGGAGAGCAGCGCATTGACCGGATCGGTCGGCGGGCGGCGGTTGCGGGTGGTGAAGTCGAAACCCAGGCTGGCGTCGGGCAGGGCATCCTCGGGCGCGGCGCGGAGCAGTTTTCCGAAGCTGCCGAAGTAGCGCGCGGCTGCGGAGCCTTCGACGCCGAGCAACTCCTGGAGGCTCGCGGCGTGCTCGGCGCGTCTGGCGTCGGTATGCAGTGCGGCGATCAGATCCTCCGGCTTTTCCTCGTCCTTCCAGTTGCGACGCAGCAAGGTGCGGCAATTCTGGATCTTGGCGACGACCAGGTTGCGGGCGAGATGGATGCACTGACGTTCATCGAAGCTCGCGCGGTATTGGGCGGTGCGGACCTCGACGTTCTTGTGTCCGGTGCCGACCGTGTGGCCGATGAACCAGCCGCCGTAGGAATGCCAGCTCACCGGGATCTCGCGCTGCATCAGTTCTTGCAGCGTGGGCGTGGTGATGTAGACGTTGCCCATGACGACGACCTGCGAGACATCGATCAGCCTCACCGTCTGCACCTTCTCGTCGTCGACGCTCACCTCCAGTGTCTCGCCCCGTTTTGCGAGCTTGGCGCCGCGCGCCTGGATGTAGAGCGGTAGCGCGTCGTCGCGCGCCACGGCCAGCGGTCGGGGGGCGATCTTCTCGTGACGGATGAAATTGACCTCGTCGGGCAGGCAGATGCCGACCAGCGAACAGCGCGGGCACTTCGGGCTGTCCTCCAGCGGGGCCGGCATCTGGCCTCCTGCCGCGACGAAGCGCAACCCATCGACCGCAGCGCGCGCGAGGGTGCGCAGATCATCGTCGAAGGGCACGGCAACGCGTTCCCGCGATTCGGCGAAGTAGAGCACGCCTTCGTCGCAGCGGTAGCCGTGTTCTTCCAGGATCATGCCCTGCACGCAAAGTTGCACGCGCTCGGGATCGTAGGCGCCCCGCGCCACATGCGGGCGTTTGCCGCGCTTGTAGTCGACCGGCGTGGCGTGCTCGCCGTCGCTTTCGACGAGGTCCATACGTGCGATCAGCCCGAGCCGTTCCGACGACAGGGTCACCGAGCGCGCATGAAAACGCTCGCCCTCGGCCCCAGCGTCCGCATCGGGCAGTCTGCCGCCGGGCCGGTCCACGCGCCGATGGCGGTAGCGCCCGTCCACGGTGTCTGAAGACTCGGACCACTCGCCCTGCACCCACTCCAGGTAAGCCAGGCGCGGGCAGTACTGGTATTCGTTGACCATGCGCGCCGGCAGCAGCGGCATGTCGCCGGCCAGGGCGGGGAAGGGTAGCGGGAGTTCCGGTTGAGGGGCGTCCATTCCTTGGTTCCTCCTGTTGACATGCTTTGGCAGCGCGTCATGGCGCCCTATTGCGGCGGTCTTGGCGAGTCGATGTCGATCGAACTGGCCGGAGAGGGAGGAGGCAGCCGCAGGGAGAACGCCCGGCGCGGTGCAGGGGGTGTGGTAAGCGCTTCGCGCGCAATGAGGCCGCGGCGCCGGAGGGAAGGGCGCCGCGGAAATGGAGTCCGGATTGTCAAAGAGCTTGTTCGACGTGGAGTCCGATCGTCAGGTGCGGCGCAATCGCTTGCCTGCCGCCGTCAGGCGATACTTCTGCAGGCGACTGTTGGGCTTTTCCGGGATGGTCGGAGTGATGGCGCCGCGCTCGACGAGGCGCCTCACCACCTCGTGCAGTTGTCCGGACGGCCTGTTGCGGCCGAGCGCGCGTGCAAGCTCGGTCTTGCCGAGCGGGCCGGCGAGCAGTGCTGCCAGGACTTGTGACTCTACCGGCGACCCTACCTGCGACTCTACCTGCGACTCTACCTGCGACGATGAGACCGTATCGTCCGGGATCCGCCACTGCCATAGGAGGCGTACGCCCCCATCGAACTCGACTTCGGGCGCTCGCGCACCGGCTTCGTGGCACGCGTCTCGAATCTTCTCGTAGCCGCGTCCCCATGCTTCGATGAGCCCCGCACGAAAGAACGTGTTGGCGCCATCCGGGTTCGGGGGTCTCGAGTCGTGTGGCTGCAGCAACTTGTCCGCAGTCCAGGTCGGTGGCAACTGGCCGGGGTTCCAGATACGCAGCTTGTTGCGATAGACACGAATCTGGATGGGCGTACCCGAGCTGTAGTCCTTGTGGATCAGCGCATTCAGAACGGCCTCGCGCAGGGCCTCGCGTGGGATCGGGAAGGCCTCGAGGCGCTGCAGGCCGCGATAGCTGATCCACGCCACCATGTACTTGGTGCGCAGCAGTTCGACGGTCTGCTCCATCTGCGTGAAGAGGTCGCCATGCACCTCGTCGTGAAAGGCGAGATCGCTCTCGCTGCGGAACATTCCGATCTTCACATACGCGCCGGTGAACCAACGTTCGGGGTCTTCGTGGAACAGCAGGAGGGCTGCGCGCTTGAGCATTCCAGCTTCGGTGAGTCGAAGTCGCTCCACCAACTCGGCGCGGCTTGCCGAAAGTGCCCTCGGCGGCAGCCGATCTCCACCCTTCGCGTGCTCCTTGAAGCGCTTGAATGCGATCGGGCTCAAGTCCCGAATGCCGACCCCGGGCACCGGCGCGTTGTCCCGATGTCGCCCGAGCTTGCGCAACAGGAACGCCGACAGGGCGTTGCCCGTGAGGTGCTGCTTCGTGCTGCCCGGGCGGAAGTGGTATTCGCCCCGGTAGCTGATGGGCGTGGGAGATGGCTCGACTTCGATCTCGACGAGCATCTTGCCTTTCGCGTCCACGGCACGCACCGGAGGGATGATCCCAAGGGTGTCGCGAATCTTGTTCGGCAGATCGACGAGCAGCCGCTCCGCGTCGGTGGCGCCGACCGCTACTCCCTCGTCGTTCCTGCCAATGATCAAGGTACCGCCATCGGCGTTGGCGAAGCCGCAGAGCCAGCGCAGGTAGTCGTCGCGCCAGGATTCCTTCCATTCGACGAGGTGGGTTTCCGGTGTCACGGCGTGGGTCCGGCTTGATTGTCTGTTCCGGCTAGAGGCGGTCTTGAAGCAAACAGACCGCCACCGTAGTGCATGCTCTTGCCAAGCAGAAGAGGTCCTGACACGGCGACCGCGAATCGTAGCGACAGCTCTTCACCCTCAGTGGGGCGACGCTCCACCACCAGCGGAGCAGGCAGCCCGCGCCGCCGAACTTCCGTCGTCACGTCGCTCTGCAAGGAATCCGCACCATTGCGCTTGGCGTGCCTTGTGGCCACGTAAGGCGATCTGGCAACCCATACGATCGCTGCGGCAAAGAGCGGGTCGGTGTTCATATCCACGGTTTCCTGTACCAGCCGCAACTTTCCGTTGGTGCCGGCGCGCAGCACGTCGAACCCCGCGAGTGCTCGGGCGAGTGTCTCCAGGTGATGGCGTTCATCCTTCGAAGCTTCCCGGTGTTCGATGATGTGCGGGGCGACAATCAGCAGGCGCCCGCGTTCCAGGTCGGGCACGAAGGCGAGGTGGGCATGTCCGCCATTGCGTGCCGGTTTGCCGTCCGGCTCATGTCCGGTAAAGAACAAGGCCAGGTCAGCCGAGTTGCCGAGTACTGCCTGTACCCGAGCCATCACGGCGCGGCGCAAGGCTCGTGCCAGTACAAGCGGTTCGGCACTGGCAGGCATGCCATCCACGATCGCGAATGCGAATACGCCTTTCGCCTTGCGCACCGGCGCCATCAGGCCCAGCCCCAGATAGCGCCCGCTACCCAGCACGATGGGGCCATGGACCGGCTCGGCAAACTCGATCTGCGCATGCCATAGCTGATGTTTGGAGAAGCGCGTCCCGTCCGCAAAGGCTTCGGCACGCTCGCCCCTGGCCTCGAAGGGTTCGCGCTGCACATGCACATGGGTGATGCGGTCGCGCAGCCCGGCGTGACGCAGCGCCTGGGCGATCTCGTGACATGCCTGCTTCTGCTCCGAAGAGTACTCTGCCCCGCTCTTCCCTTGCTCATGCCGTCGGGCCGGATCGATGCGACGGCGCGCCGCTGTCGGCAAGGCCAGCGGCGTCACGCTGCGCCACAGGCGCGACGGGGTGGCCGCTTCGCCAATGCCATAGTGCATCAGCATCGCGTCGTCATCGGCCGGGACCAGTTCTACCGGCGAGCCCATGATCTCGCCGGTTTCGATATCGACGTCCTGCGCCTCGACCTCCAATCCGGAGAATGCCCAGGTGATGTCGTTTGCAGAAATCGGGCAGTCCGGCGGAACCTCAATCAGCACGCGGCGAATGCCGCGATCCACGTGCACGTGGCCGATCGACGGCAACGGAATGATGCGCAGCCGCTGTGCCTTGTCGGCCTCCCCGGCATTGCGTCCGATCAGGATGCGGCTGACCAGCCTGCGATCGAAGTGCCTTGCCAGGCGCATGAACGCACCGCTCTCAGGAAGTCCGTCCTCGCCGTCGCAGCCTCGCAACGTCTGTACCAGTGCGGCCGCCTTCGTCAAAGGTGAGGACGCGAAAGGCGAACTGGATGCGGTCGCGCGACGCAGGTCGAAAAGCGTGCGAACCGAAGGGCTGTTGTACGCCACTGAGCGGAAGTATGGTCGGGGCGCATTGGAAAATTCGGTTCTGACCGTCCTGCCATCGACGATATGGCGGAAACGCATGGCGCTTGCCTTGTAGCGAGCCTCGAGGCTTTGGAGCGAACCCGCGATCGGGCAGGCGAGCTTCATTCCTACACTGCTCGAGGACGGCCGGTAGATCGCGCCCGGATATTCCTCCAGGCGGCTTTCGGTGGCGGCTTCATCCAGCACCTCGCCAATCGCCCAGGCCATGTCCACGCCACGCCCCAGTTGATAGAGACCTTCGGCAATGCGGCACAAGCACGCCGCATCCGCCTTGCCGTCGTCATCGATCCGCCAGACGTAGAGTAGCGGCAAGGCCACATCGAACAAGCGGGGGCGGATGTGCTTCATCGAACTGCGTATCTCGGCCACACGCCGGATGTCTCCGCCCTTGGCGTCCAGGTCGTTGTTGGGCACATACAGGCCGACGTGTTGGCCGGAGTGCGCAGTGGGCGCTGCGAGCGTCGGCGGGGCTTGGCGCTCCAGCCATGCCAAGGCATCCCGGCTCGCATCATCGAGACCAGGCTTGGCCGCGGCCGCCACCAGTGCCTGAAACAGCCGCGCAGGCGATGGCGGCCAGTCGCCTGTGCCATGGTAGCGACCGTCGTGGAAGCGGACGGAGAGGAACAGGGAGTGGGTCATGAGGCAGGCTGTTCTTCGTTAATGTCCCTCTTAGCGATGATCTTTTTCGCCTCCTTGATATCGAACCTGTATTCCGATTCACTGTCAGGCCAATAGTGGGAAATGAGGGCACCTCGAATAACGCGAGGTTCTCGTTGAATCCCGCCGCCAAACAATGACAGCGACCGAACTCGGTTCAATTTCTCCGGCAAATCACCGCTTTTCTCTGCGGTGTCGCCCCGTTTTCTCTTCGAATCGCCCGGAAAACCGGCGATTCGGCCCATTTCGGGCGTCAGAAAGCCTCGATTCCGGCCTTCTGGAAGTACACCAGCCGCTTCAGGTTGTAGCAGGCGGCCATCATCGTCATCGCAAAGTTCGCTCGCGCCTGGCCGATCGTGCGGATCAGCTTGCCACCCATCTGATCGATGGCCGCGAACACGTGCTCGACACGGGCGCGCGTCTTGGCGATACGGTGATTACGCCCTTGCTGACACTCAGACAGCGGCTTGTTGCGCGTACCCTTTCTCTGAATCTGGTTCCGGTAACCCTTGTCCTTCAACCAGTCTTCACGCCCCTTGGACGTGTAGCCCCGGTCCGCAAAGACGTCTCGGCTGGTGTTGAACGTGTAGAACACGTTCTCGAAGTGCTGGCTGTCGTGGGTGCTGGCAGTGCCTGTCTCGATCTTGCGGATGACCTTGTACTTCTTGTCCACGTTGATCGAGAGCTTGTAGCCGAAGTGACTCTTGCCGTGCTTCTTGGTCCAAGTGGCATCGGTGTCTTTCTGGCGCCGCTTGGCCGGCTTCCAGTCAGCCGGCATCGCCCCTTCCTTGACGAGCTTGTTCTCCTCACGGCTGTTGCGTTGCTTGGGCGCGGGCACCAGCGTCGCATCGATGATCTGACCGCCCCGAGCGATGTAGCCGTGCTTGAGCAGTTGGGTCGTGACTCCGTCGAACAGGACCTTCGCGCCGGCTTCGCCGATGCGGTTCTCGAACGTCCACACCGTCGTTCGATCCGGAATATTGACCGCGCTGGCCAACCCGCAGAAGCGCTTGTAGCTCATCCGGTCAAGCAACTGGTACTCCATCTGTTCGTCCGACAGGTTGTACAGCCGCTTCAACACCAGAATGCGTACCATCGTCTCGGTCGGATACGGCGGACGACCGCCTTGCGGACTCACCGGACGCGGCGCCACCCGATCCACTTCCGCCGCCAACGCCCCGAAGTCGATGTACGACTCGATCTCGGCCAGTGGATCTCCGAGCGTGTCGATCTTCTTGCGGTGATGCTCGTCGGCGAACAGGTCGGTCTTGATGGCGGTGCGTTTCTTCATGGCTGGCGGCAGAGAACGAAATCAGGACAATCCAATTTTACCAATCACAGAGGTGCCGAGGTTTTTCGAGGCGCCCAGTTGCTCAATCTCGCAGATGTTCCTCCGCGAAGCGCCGGAAGATGGCCATCGAGGGGGCTTCGGTGCGGCCGGCGAGGGTGACGAAGGCGAAGCGGGCGCCGGCGGTGAGCGGCGGGGAGACGGGGAGTTCGGCGAGCTGGCCGGCGGCGATGCCGGCGCGGGCGGCGGCGACGATGCCGATGAAGATGGCGTCGGTGGCGCGCACGGTGTCGATGAGGCTGGTGATGTCG
>Ga0116151_10003990_pt1 | contig 13051 bp, 14 predicted proteins | sample AD_UKC117_MetaG_FD_89893 | JGI IMG/M metagenome (GOLD analysis project Ga0116151, IMG submission 89893) | Active sludge microbial communities of municipal wastewater-treating anaerobic digesters from Hong Kong - AD_UKC117_MetaG | ecosystem: Engineered > Bioreactor > Anaerobic > Digestate... | reverse complement strand
GGGATAGTCCTTGTAGGCATCCGGCATCGGGCCGCGCACGCCATGGCGCATCATGTCGGCATAGCCGATGATGGCGTTAAGCGGTGTCTTCAGGTCGTGGCCGAGGGAGGCGAAGAAGGCCGTACGGCGTTTCAGGCTGGCGCCGGCCTCATCCAGCGCCGCGGCGGCTTCGGCCTCGCGGCCTACCGCGTCGGTCCGGTCGGTCAGCACCAGATAGGCGCCGCCGGGATGCGGCGTCATCGCATAGCGCACGGGATGGCCATTGCTGAGATTCAGTTCGCCGCGGCTGGGGCCGGCGCGCGTCTGCAGCATCATGGGTGAAAATCCCTCGCCGAAGACGTCGCGGACCAGCGTGCCTGCGCCCAGCGAGACGAGCCCCATGCGGTCTCCGGACAGGCTGCGCACGAGGCCGTCCAGGGTCACATCCAGCAGCAGCACGCCCGAGGTGGACGGCACCGGCAGGACCGGCTTCGGCAGTTCAGACACCATCGGGGCCGGTGCTTCATCGGCCTGCGCCTTCACGCGCCGGTATTCGTGCACCATGAACCAGACCAGCAGCCCGGCCAGCACGAGCGCCGCGAAGGCGATCAGCTGGGACACCGCTGCGAAGCCGGCAAATGCCTCGCCTGTCGGGAGAAATCCGAGCCGAACAAGCACCAATGCGGCGAAATAGGCGCACGCGCCGAAGAAGGCCGCTTCGGCCGCCATGGCGAGATGGCCGAGATTGAGCGCCACCAGCGGCGCGATCACCAGCAACACGGTCAGCGGCGACACCGCCGCCCCGCCCAGCGCCAGCGCGAAAGTCGCAAAAACGGTCCAGGTGATCACCAGGAATGGCGGGGCAAAATGGTTCAGCTGACGGTCCCGGCCAAGCAGCAGAACACCGGCGAGACCCGGCAATGCGGCCAGCCCCAACCAGGCGAACGAGCCCGACACGGATTCGCGTGACAGGAGAGTCCCAAGCGCAGCTGCGACGATCATGCCCAGCCAGCCAAGGTGGACAAAACGTAATCTCTGCCGCTGTTTTTGGGGAAACATCTTAATAACCCGGTGAGATTCATTAGGCATTGTAAGCAGGCCGGCGACCCTTGCTGTATTTGTAATGCAAGAAGCGGGCAAGCCGAGGTTCCCCAAGCCGGGAAGTTCGGGCAGATAGTATCGCGTGTCGCGTGAGGAGGGATGAGCGAGCATGAAGACCATCAGAATGATCGGGGCTTTCGTCGCTGCTGCGGGTATGGCAGCCGGAGCCTGGGCACAGAGCGGGGATAAGATTTCTGATTCAGCCGCCGTCTACGCCACCTACCAGTCCGAAGTGACGGACGTGAAAACCAAGCCGCTCAGCTCGGCCAACGACATCGACCATGCGTTGACGTCGCTCGGCGGGCACAATCCCGACCGGCTCTCCAGCGGCTGGATCTCGTATTCCGCCCTGATCGCCTCGCAGGATCCCGAATATCGCGCCGCCGTGCACGACATCGAAAGCTTCTACGGCCGTGACGCCCTGCTGAAGGGCCTGTCCATGGACGCCCGCTACGCCCGCAAGCTGAATGGTGGCGACAACGCCGTCAGCGCAGCGCTGACGGCTACCGATGCCGACAGCCGCCGCCTCAACAGCGCCGCAGCCTATGTCAAGGAGCAGGCCTATTCCCTTCAGGCCGCCGGCTGGGCCAAGGCCAAGATCGGCAATGCACGGGCCAAGGCCTCCAAGCTCGACGACACACAGAATGCCGGCATCCCGGCTGCCGCACCGCTGCTGACCGCCTTCAGCGCACCGGACATCGACAGCGTGCTGGCCCAGGCCGGCGTCAGCGGTGCTCCGTCACTGTGGGATAACGTCTCGACGGCCGCCAGCGCGGTCCGCTTCCCGGCCGCTGTCACCTCGGGCCTCAATCTCAACCGCAAGCGCGTGAAGTTCGGCAAGGAGCCGATCGCCGACCAGATCGCCACGCTTGCCGCCTACCGTGTCCTTGGTGCGGATTCCGCAACGCCGGGCCAGCTCTCCGCCGCGATGAACGAGCGCGAGACGGAAAACTGCATGAGCATGGCCAACCTCAACCTGCAACAATGTGTTGCGGCGGCGAACCAACAATACGAAGTTCCTTTCTGCATCGGTGAGCATGCGCTCTCGGATGTCGGTAAGTGTATCGGGGGGGTCTACCAGTAACCCCATCTACTATCTCTCAACCTGTTTCCCCCGGTGCCTTGCGGTTCCGGGGGTTTTCTTTTGCGCCCGGATGGACCATGTCACGGGCATGAGCCTTGCCGACGCTGCCGACCAGATCCGCGAAGACTTCTCCTGGCTGGAGGATTGGGAAGCGCGCTATGCGCACATCATCGATCTCGGGAAGGCCAATCCCCACCTTGAGCCGCATGAGCGCACGGAAGAGACGCGCGTGCGCGGCTGTGCAAGCCAGGTCTGGCTGGTGACCGGCTGGGACGACGGCCGGCTGGTGCTGCGTGCCGAGTCCGACGCGATGATCGTCTCCGGCCTGATCGCCCTCCTCGGGCAGCTCTATAATGGCGCGACCCGCGAGGAGATCCTCGGCTTTGACGCCAAAGCATTCCTGGACGAGATCGGTGTCAGCGGCGCGCTCTCGTCCCAACGCACGAACGGGCTTGCCTCGATGATCGCGCGCATTCAGGCCGACGCAAAGGCGCTGCCCGCCTCCTGACCGGCAAGCGGCAGGCCATAGGCGGCCGCCAGCCGGGCCAGCGCCGGCCCCGCCATCTCCGCGCCGCCGCCAAACACATGCCCGAAGGCTGCAGCCGTCAGCCGGTCTACCGCCAGCGCCTCCACATACATCATTGAATCCGCACCGAGCGCCGCATCCAGGTCGCCAAGGCGGCGCCGCGCTGCGGCAAGGCTTTCGTGCGAATGGGCCTTCAGCCGGCCCGGCAGCGCGGCAAGGTGATAATCGCCCCGGAAGCGCATCGCAGCGGCATTTATCCGGCCTGCCGAAGCAGGCGCGCGCGCCGTCAGCTCATCCAGAAGCGGCCTGGCTGCCGGCCGGCCCGCCTCCGGCATCGCGATCGCCAGCAGGGCCCGCGGCACGCGCGCGCGCGCGCTCACCAGACGGTCCGGATCTTCGCGGTGTGCCTGCAGGCCGCAAACGTGCGACAGCCGCGCAACGACATGTGCCGGCGCCCGGCCGCACCAGGGGCTGCGCTCGTCGGTCAAGCGGTAGACGCGGAAGCTCGCCCCGTCGCGGACGAACAGCCCGCCGGCCTCGGCAAAGCGCCGGGCCCGCCAGCCGGATACGGCGCGTTCGGGCCTATTCCGCACAGGCCGCCCCCATATTGTCCGAAGGCAGCTGGCGGAGGATCGCCACGCTGGTCAGGCCGACCGACAACTGCTCGATCCAGATGTCGAAATCCGGATCGTCGCGCAAATCCTCGATCAGGTGACAGGCGTGCGACACGGTGGTGCGGTCACGCCCGAAAGCCCGGGCGACGCGGCTGAGGCTCATGCCGAGCCCGGCGCGCACAAGATACATTGCAATCTGCCGAGCCCGCGCATTGGCCGGACTGCCGCGCGATCCCGCCAGCACGTCGTCGACCTTCAGGCCGAGCGCGTACGCTGTCAGCGCGCTGGCAAGATAGGCGCGGTCTTCATCTTTGCGGGGATCGAAAGGGGACACATCTTCCTCCTGTTGTCAGAACAGGCAGAAGACTACCCGATTACGGGCAGTGTAGGATAACTTTCCTACTATTATATTTTGCGTACCCAAGTGCGCGGGATGGTGCTAGATGAGTCTGCATAGACCCAGTGGCATTTCCGCGTCTGTTCTTCGATTGATTGCGATTACGGTGCCTGAAGGTGGAGCCATATTCGTGCCAGTTGAGGTTTATTTGGATGAAAGCAAAGGCAGCAAGCCAGAGCGGATCATGTGCGTTGCCGGGTACTTATTTGAGCGAAGCCAAGCAGAGAGACTGACCGTCGAATGGAATGCCCAACTAGAGCGGTTTGATCTTCCGTTCTTTCATATGGTGGACTGCGCGCACGGAAGCGGGGAATTCTCCAAGCTGGAAAAGCCGGAACGCATCGAGTTACAGACGGAGCTAATCAAAATAGCCAACAAGTACGCACGGGCTGGGTTCTCCTCTACGACGCTATCCGAAAAGTTCCCTGCGTTGAGCATTTTGCACCCTTTGCAAGGCGGACTTGAACAGACCTTCAATTCAATGTTCTGTTTGTCCGGGGTACGCAGGTGGGCAGATGTGCTGCAATACAACGGCCCCATCTCGTATTTTTTTGAAAGCGGCAATCGGCCTGAGCAGGCCGAGGCGGGCCGATTCATGAATATGATTTGCGAAGATCCGGTAGCACGTGAAAAATTCCGATACCATTCTCACGCGTTCATTCCAAAGGAAGGCAATCCGCCGGTTCAAGCTGCCGATCTTCTCGCGTGGCAATCTTACACTGACCGGAGGCATGCGCTCGAAGCAAAACCCCGCCGTGCTGATTACGTCGCGCTACTCGGACCAAACCGCATTCTCAGCCGTCATTGGGATTTGGAGGAAACGATAAACCAGCTGGTAGATTTCTACGAAGCTGGGGCGTTGCCGTTCAAGCCTTCTTAGATGCCGGCACAATCTTCCTGAAGGCCCGCTCAAATTCCTTGCCGGATTCATCCGCGCCGCTCTCACGGGCGGCGTCGATGAACCGCTCTCTTTGCGACTTCTCGTCTTTGGTAGGCGGCTTCTCTTTCGGCATACCAGTTACGCTCTCGCACGAGTTGTTTCATAGGTCAGGCGCTTGCCCGTGATACCTGCCAGCACGGCATCGGCGCGGGCAACATCATCAATGCCCAGCTTCGAGCGATTGTTGAAGCGGAAATCGAACTCGGCAAGGTAGCGGTGCAGGTGCTTCTCGGCGCAGTGCTGGTAGGTGCCGCGCATCCCGCGCTTGAAGACGCTGAAGTAGCCCTCGGCAGTGTTGTTGTGAACGTCGCCACGCGCGTATTCACCGCGCGCGTGGTCCACGGTCTCATGGGTCAGGAAGTGCGCGTCCGAGCCGGTGTAGAGGCGCGAGCCGTCAGTGTGCAGGCGGGACTCGCGGTCAATGTTGTCCCGCACGATGCGGGTCACAGTCACCTTGTCCGCGCGTGGGACGTGGAAGGAGCGAACCTGGCCCCCGCGTTCGACCAGCGAAAGGATTGCGCGCTTGTTGGCCGGGCCACGGCCCTTCTTGGAGCCCTTGAACTTCTCGCCGCTGGTGCGCTCGGAAAGCTGGTCCTCGACCTTGCCGAAATAGGTTTCATCCGCCTCGACAACGCCGCCACCGCCGCCCATCGGGCCAAGCGCTCCGGTCCGCATGGCTTCGCGGATGCGGTGCGACATGAACCAAGCGGTCTTCAGGGTCACGCCGAGCGTGCGGTGAAGCTGGTTGGTCGAGATCCCCTTCTTGCTGGATGCCAGCAGGAAGATTGCCTGAAGCCAGAGGTGCATCTTGACCTTGGAGTCCTCGAAGATGGTGCCGACCTTGACCGTGAACGGCTTGCGGCAGGCATAGCACTTGTAGACGCCGATGCGGGTGCTCTTGCCCTTCAGCGGGCCTGACTTGTCCACCACGCCGCAGTGCGGGCAGACCCGGCCATCTGCCCAGACGCGGTTTTCCACAAATTTGTAAGCGGCGTCTTCATCGTGGAAGTGGGGCGAGGAAAGATAGGACATGACGTGTTCTCCAGTGGGTTCTACACTACACTGGAAAATTGGGTACGGCAAGTATAATATTAGGATAACTTTCCTATACCAGCAAGGCAGCGCCCGCGGGCGCGTCAGGATCAGGCCGCCGCGCGCCCGGACTTTGCGGGGACAGGTGTCGCCGCCGCCGGGCCGAGCAGCATGCGCCGGTTGCTGATCAGCTCGTCATGGCAAAGCACCTGGCTGATGCGGCCGTCGGGCCCGGCCAGAGGCAGGCGCAGCCAGGCATGCAGGCGCCCGCCGAGATCGATGACACCCCCCACCGGCAGCTGGCGGTCAATGGCAGCGGACAGGCCGAGCGAGTAGGCCTCGGCATGCTCGCCGGCGACATCCTCGATGAAGCGGCCGCGCGCCTCGAACCCGAGCAGATCGCGGAGTCGCGATCCGGCGATCCGGAAGCGGCCCCGGCCGTCTTCGCAGACTTCGACAACGGAGATGCTGGCCAGCATGCTGCGGAAGTGCCCCGGGTCGAGCGAATCACGGCGCACAACGCCGTCCGCTCCTCGCAAGGCACACCAATAGTTCACCAGCTGCCGCTGAACGGACGTCACGCCCTTGAACACACCATTCTTGGTCATCTTCAGCCACCCCCGTGGTGATTCGCTAAGAATCACCTATCGCGCGAGTTGCCGCCCCGAATCAAGAGTCGACGTGATATTTTATTAACCAAAGTTACCGGAATACTTCGTTGCAAAAACGAAACGAAGTATTCCCCGCGAATACTTTCGCGTCAGCTGCGGCCGAGGCCCATCTTCTTCGCAAGCTGCGAGCGCTGGCGCGAATAGCCGGGCGCGACCATGGGATAATCGGCCGGCAGGCCCCATTTCTTGCGGTATTCCTCAGGCGTCATGTCATAGCGCGTGCGCAGGTGGCGCTTCAGCGATTTGAACTTCTTCCCGTCTTCCAGGCAGACCAGGTAATTCTCGCTGATGGACTTCTTGATCGGCACGGCCGGCTTCAGCTTTTCCGCCTCGGGGTCAGCGCCGGTCAGCGAGGCGAGCGAGCCGTGAACCAGGCGGATCAGGCCCGGCAGATCATCTGACGAAACTGAATTGTTGCCGACGTAAGCGGATACGATGTCGACCGCCAGTTCGATCAAGTCGTTATCCCCCAACGACCGTGTCGGTGCCTCAGCCATTGTTCCATCCCCTGAGCAATACTGCCGGGGAACGAAATAATACGCGTGAAAGAAAGGTAAATGCTAAAAACGCAGCGACGAGTTCATCAATTACAGTTGGATGAATGCTTGTTCATGTACGTGACGTTGTGCAGTTACTTAGCCGGCCGCGGCGAATGACAGGAGCAGCACCACGCCCAGCAGCGCCGCGGTCCACACCGCCATCGCCCCGGTCAGGCCGCCCCGCGCCAGCTCGCCACGCGGGCTGAACGCCGCCTCGATCCAGGCATAGGCGCGGTCCGTCATCCGTCCGAAGGCGGCGGTCATCGCCGGGCCCGCCTTGCCCCACACCGTGCCGGCCCAGCTGGCGAGGCCAAAGCCCAGCTTGCGATAGAGCCAGTCGGTGTCGAGGATGACGCCCCGCTTTTCGGGCGGGTAGAAATGCACCCGCTTCAGCAGCACGAAGGCGAAGATGGCGAGCACGAGCAGCTGCATCTGCGTCAGGATGTGGTCCAGTGTGAACAGGTGGTGATGGCTGTAGCCAAGCGCCTCCTCGCGGTAGGGCAGCAGGCTGTAGAGCCACTGGTGACCGATACCGGGCACAATCGCCGGCAGGCCGACCCACATGGACAGAAAGGCCGCAAGGCCCATGGCCAGAAGCATGTTGAACGGCGCTTCCTTCACCCGGATGCCGCTGTCATGCCCGAAGAAGGCGTAATACGGGATCTTGATGCCGGAATGTTCCAGCACGCCCGCCGAAGCAAACATCAGCATCAGGAAGATGATGGCATAGCCGCCGGCCGCCGCCTCGGAGATGATCATCGACTTGGTCACAAAGGCCGAGAATAGCGGGAAGGCCGAAATCGACATCGCACCGATGATACAGAACAGCGTCGTCCACGGCATCGAGCGGTGCAGCCCGCCGAGCTCGCTCGCCTTCACCGTGCCGGTCCGGTAGAGCACCGCGCCCATCGACATCATCAGCAGGCCCTTGAAGAAGATGTCCGCAAAGGCGTGGGCGACGACACCGTTGATCGCCAGCGGCGTGCCGAGGCCGACGCCGCAGACCATGAAGCCCATCTGGTTGTTGATCGAATAGGACAGCACCTTGCGCAGATCGTTCTCGATCACGGCGTAGAAGACCGGGAACACCGTCATGATCGCGCCGATCCAGATCAGGTAGTGCTGGCCAGGGAACATCCGCGCAAGCGCGTAGATCGCAAGCTTGGTCGTGAAGGCCGACAGCACGACGGAGCCGACCACGGTTGCCTTCGGATAGGCATCCTGCAGCCAGTTGTGCAGCAGCGGGAATGCGGCCTTGATCCCGAAAGCGAAGAAGATGAACAGCACGCCCGGATCGCGGAGATCGGTGAACGCCTCCAGTGCCAGCGTCCCGCGCGAATTCAGGACATAGGCAATGCCGGTCAGCAACAGCACGCCGGACAGCACCTGCACGCCCAGATAACGCATCGCGGCCTGGTAGGAGGCGCGCGTCTGCGCCCTGAGGATCATGAACACCGAGGTGACGGCCGTCAGTTCCCAGAACACGAACAGCGTCATCAGGTCGCCGCCCAGCGTCGCGGAGACGGCGGCCCCGCCATAGGCCAGCGCCATGCCGTCCTGGATACGGTCATCCGTGTGCAGCGCATAGATCGCGTTCAGCAGGGCCGCAATGAGAAATGCGAGGCTGAACACGAAGTTCAGCCCGTCAACCCGGTAGAGCACCAGCTTGAGGCCGAGGATGTCAGCCGAGGCGAGGTCTACGTTCGGGGTTGCGGTCACCAGCAAGGCGAGACCGATCATCGGCACGGCAATCGTCACGGCCTGGCGCACCTGGCGCGCCGTGATGAACAGGCTGGCGACACCGGCAAGGATCAGCAGCCATCCCGGATTGAGACTTGCGAGCATGGGCGGCATCAGGCGTCTCCCTCTGCCGGATAGGTCGGTGCGGGCACGTCTTCGACCTGCACGTCCGGGTCGATGCCCGCGGGCGGCCCGCCGGCATCGCCATAATAGTTCTCCCCCCGCCGCAGCAGCTGGCCGAGCGGCCAGCCCATCAGCACGGCGAAGGAGAACGACACAAAGCCCCAGATGCCGTAGAAGCCGGTCGCCTTCGCAAAGGCGAAGCTGTCATGGCGGTGCACCACGAGATCGATGGAGATCATCACCAGCGACAGCACGGCCATCACCCAGAAGATCATGTTGGCGATGCCCTTGCGATGGGTCCAGCCGAACAGGATGCGGGCGACGGGGTGAATGCCGTCATCGCCCGGCGTGTGCAGGTCGTGCACATGCTCGGCTGCCCGCCTCACGAAGCGGCCGGAGGAGTCGCGGCCGGATCCGGTCTCGTCGCTCATGGAAGCCCTCCTGCCGCCACTGCTGCGGCACGGTCGCCCATCGATGGGGCCAGGAAGTCGGACACCGGCCCGACGGCGAAGAACAGGATGAGGCACAGGAGCGCCGTGATCAGCGGCGCCAGTACGGTCGGCATCGGCGCGCCATCAGGCCGCTTGAAGGGCTTCGGCTCCTTCGTGCCGGGCGGTGGCATCAGCGCCAGGAACGGGATCGGCAGCAGGTAGGCGATGTTCAGCAGCGACGAGACGATCAGCACGATCGGCAGGTAGGCATTGCCGCGGTCGATGGCGCCCTGCATCAGCTCGTATTTCGGCCAGGCCCCCGCCAGCGGCGGAATGCCGATGATCGACAGCGAACCGATCAGGAAGGCGATGAAGACCAGCGGCATCTTCCGGCCGAGGCCCTTCATGTCGGAAATATTGGTGGCGCCCGTCGCGACATAGATCGCGCCTGCGCACATGAAGAGGGTCATCTTGCCGGCGGCGTGGGCAGCGATCTGCAGGCTGCCGCCCAGGAAGCCGCTCGAATTCGCCAGCATGGCGCCGGCCACGATGTAGGACAGCTGGGCGATGGTGGAGTAGGCAAGCCGCGCCTTCAGATTGTCCTTGGTCAGGGCAATCAGTGAGCCGACGATCATGGTGAAACAGGCGACCCACATGACGAATTCGCGCCCCGGCGTCGCGTCCAGAAGGTCGGGCCCGAAAATGAAGATCGACACCTTCATGATTGTGAACACGCCCGCCTTCACGACGGCCACGGCGTGCAGCAGGGCCGACACCGGCGTCGGCGCGACCATCGCATTCGGCAGCCAGAAATGCACCGGCATCAGCGCCGCCTTGCCGATACCGAAGGCAAACAGGATCAGCAGCGCACTCGCCACGGCCGGGCTGACATGCGCGTGCGCCAGCAGGCCGCCCTGCACGAAATCGAGATTGTGCCCGGCCAGCACCCAGGTCCACATCACCGCCGGCAGGAACAGGCCGATCGACGTGCCGAGCAGCGTCAGCAGGTAGATCCTGCCGCCACGCTGGGCCGCCGCATCGCCCTTGTGTGCGACCAGCGGATAGGTCGACAGGGTCAGGACCTCATAGAAGACGAACAGCGTGAACAGGTTCGCCGACATCGCCACGCCCATGGCGCCGAGAATGGCGAAAGCGAAGCAGATATAGAAGCGCGTCTGGTTGCGCTCACGATTGCCGCGCATGTAACCGACGGAATACAGCGAATTGACGATCCACAGGCCGCTCGCGACCAGCGCAAACAGCGCACCGAGCGGCTCCAGCTTGAACGCAAATTCAAGCCCCGGCGCCGCCTCGCCGATATAAAGCTCCGGACGTCCGCCGGCAGCGACCTGCAGCGACAGCATGATCACGATGGCAAACAGCAGGCCGGCGCCGACGAAGGTTACCCCTTCGCGCAGGTTCGGCAGCCAGCCGGTCGCCGCGATGCCGGCGGCGATCAGCAAGGGCAGGATGAGGACGGCGGCGATCATCATGTCGGGGGTCATTTCAGGAACGCCTCCCCACCGAAGGCGGCCGCGGCCGCGCTGCGTGCAAGGTCGAGCGGGAACTTGGCCGCGATGCCGAAATAGATGTTCGCCAGCGCGAGGATCCACAGCGGCACCAGCAGGATCACCGGTGCCTCCTTGCGCGCCTTGCGCGGATTGAGCGGAGGCTTGAAGAACACCGCCTCAAGGATACGGCCCATATAGATCACGGCCAGGAAGGACGAGAACACGACCAGCGCCACGGCCCACCAGAGGCCCTGGTCGAACAGGGCGAAGCCGAGCTGCAGCTTCGACTGGAAGCCCGCCGTCAGCGGCACGCCGATCAGCGACAGCGCGGCGATGGCAAAGGCCGTCATCGTCCACGGTGCCGAACGGCCGAGGCCCGCAAAATCACGGATCGTGGTGCCCTGATAGGACAGGACCACGCCGGCGACCGCCATGAACAAGGCGCCCTTCATCATGGCATGGTTCAGCAGGTGGAACAGGCCAGCCGACAGGCCCGCCGTGGTGCCCAGCGAGACGCCGAGGATCATGTAGCCGACCTGCGCGACCGAGGAGTAGGCCAGCGTCCGCCGCACGTCCGTCTGGAAAACCGCCTGGAAACTGCACACCACCATGGCGGCGATCCCCAGTGGCATCAGCAACATGCCGAAGGCCGTCTGCTCGAATGCGAACTGCGGCTGGAACACGGTGAAAAGGAAGCGGATCAGCGCGTACAGCGCCACCTTGGTCGCCGTTGCCGACAGGAACATGGTGACGAAGCTCGGGCTGTAGGAATAAGCATCCGGCAGCCACTGGTGCAGCGGCCACATCGCGGCCTTCAGGCCAAGGCCGACCAGGATGAAGGCGAAGCCCGCCAGCACCGAACGGTTGCCCGCCAGTTCCGGCAGCTTCGAGGCGATGTCGCCCATATTGAGCGTGCCGGTCGCGGCATAAAGGAAGCCGATACCGATGATGTAGAAGCTCGCCCCGATCGTGCCCATGATCAGGTAGTTGAACGCCGCCGGCAGTGCCCGGCGGTCCCGCCCCGCCCCGAGCGACACGAGGACGTAGGTCGAGATCGAGGAAATCTCGAGGAAGACGAACAGGTTGAACGCATCGCCCGTGATCGTCACGCCGTTCAGGCCGGCGAAGCAGACCATGAAGGCCGAGTAGAAGAACGGGCGCTTTTCCTTGCGGATTTCCGCCGCCACGGTGGGCCACGAAAACACCGAGGCCAGCAGGCCGATCGAGGTGACGACCAGCAGGATCATCGCGTTCAGCGCATCGACGCGGTATTCGATGCCGATCGGCACCGGCCAGCGGCCAATCTCGTAATCGACCACACCGACCGGCGAGGTCTGCACGAGGTACAGCAGGATCAGCGCAAACAGGAACGAGATCGTCGTACCGATGATCGAGATCAGCCAGGCGATCCGCCCGCTCGGCACCAGCGCCAGCATCGGCGCCAGGAACAGTGGCACCATGACCAGCAGCGGCGCGGCGTGCTGGATGGCCCAGGCAGGCGCGGCGGTGTAGAGGGCTTCAATCATGCAGCTGCCTCGCTTGCCGCTTTCTCTTCCTCGGCGTGCTGGGCAAGCGCCGTTTCAAGATCGATCCCGCGGATCTCGTCGCTCTCGATCGTGCCGTAGGCTTCGCGGATGCGCACGACGAGGGCGAGGCCGACCGACAGCGTCGCAACGCCCACGACGATGGCCGTCAGCATCAGGACGTGCGGCAGCGGGTTGGAATATGTATGCACCAGTTCGGCATACCGCCCGTGCGCCTCGCCGCCGGCCGTGAGGACCGTGTCGAGCGCGGCATGGGCATCGCCGGCTGCCTCGCCTGCAGGCGCATGATGCTCCGGCGCGTCCGGCCCGAACAGGATCGGCGCCGTGCCGCCTGCGACCTTGCCGAGCGTCACATAGAAGAAGCAGATCGTGGTCTGGAACAGGCCGAGGCCGACCATCCGCTTGATCAGGTTCTGCGAGGCGAACGTGATGTAGAGGCCGATCATCATGAGGACGATGACGGCCCAGTAATTGGCGCGTTCGAGCAGGAATTCCAGCATGGCCTACCAGTCCTCGTCGCGGATCTCGGCCACGCGGCCGGCAAAGGCGTAGAAGATGGTCAGCATCGCGCCGGAGACGCCGCACAGCACGCCGATCTCGATCACCATGATGCCGATATGCTGGCCGTGATGCTCGCCCGGCGCCTCATGGAACAGCGCCTGGTATTCGAGATAGTTGCCGCCCTGCAGCATCGCCCAGAAGCCGACACCGGCATAGATCATCACGCCGATGGCTGCTAGCGACCGGGTAAAGGCCGGCGGCACGGCACGCATGGCGGCCGGCACACCGAACACCAGCGCATAGAGAATGACGGCCACG